>Ga0209573_1000569_pt1 | contig 74910 bp, 76 predicted proteins | sample TNRBio252014_DNA_FD_185870 | JGI IMG/M metagenome (GOLD analysis project Ga0209573, IMG submission 185870) | Wastewater treatment Type I Accumulibacter community from EBPR Bioreactor in Madison, WI, USA - TNR Reactor_6/25/2014_ DNA (SPAdes)... | ecosystem: Engineered > Bioreactor > EBPR >...
TCGCCAACGAGGGCAAACTGGCCGCCTTCTGCGCGCCGGAGGACGCCGACCGCCTGCTGGCGGCGATGCGCGCGCATCCCCTCGGCCGGGACGCGGCGATCATCGGCCGGGTGATCGAGGACGAGGACGGCTTCGTGCAGATGCACACCCGCTTCGGCGGCGACCGCATCGTCGACTGGCTGACGGGGGAGCAACTGCCGCGGATTTGTTGAGGTGGCGAGGCGGGCGGGGTCCGCGCTTACGGTCGAGTAGCGCTTCGCCAGAGGCGACGTTTGCCGCCTCAAGCACGCAGGGTGCTGCGCATTCGAAGCGGTAAGGCGGTGCAATTCACCCCGTCAGTTCCTGCCGGCCGAGGTGGTGCTACGGGCTACCTTACCTATTTAGCTTTATAAACGGTCGTGTACAAGGAGTGGTCTGAATGGTAGACGAAACAGCTCTGCCAGACACTAAGGAACCTCGCTATGTATTGACGCCTCAAGAGAGAGATCGGCTGCTTTCCGAAGAAAAATTCCGCCTCAGGGTGCGTGGCGAGCTGGAGTCTGCCACAAAACAGCAACGCCGTAGGACGTCCAAGGAAATTATATGGAATTTTCTAAACAGTGCATTTGGTTTGTTTTTCTTTGGGACAATTGTTGTTGGCTTGGGTACTTGGTCGGCGGGTATTTATGAGAAACAGTCTCGCCTAACGGCGGAACAAGCGGCACTGATTCAAAAGTTAGACGCCGAAATATCGTTCCGGGTAATGCCACTGTCGAGCCTATTTCCTAACGGTTCGATAGATCGGATTATTCAATCAGAGCTGGCTAGTGTGGTGTTTAGTTCCGATCCACCATCCAGACATAACTTCATGACCACCCAGTCTAGGAGTCTGTACCCGGAGTTTAGAGATAGAAACCTATCCTCACTTTTGATCGAACTACGGTTCATGGCCCCTACAGCTAGAACCGCTGAGCTTCTCCAAGCTGCGCAAGCAGCAACTCGAATGGAACGCCTACTAAAAACAAGTCCGCGAATTGAGATTATCCTAGCTGAACATGTGGTCGATGATGTTGCAGATCTTACGCCGGCTCAAATCGGCGAGGTTAAGAACGATGTTTTGCCCGCATTCAAGTTCTGGCTGGAAAGGCAATAGGTGCTAGACTGGCCGTTTAAGTTAGATAATTGCTTGAAGCTCGTAGGGTGGAGTGAGCGGAGCGAAGTCCACCGCCTCGGTTCGGCAAAGCGGCACAAAGGCACTCGCGTGCTCAACACGGAAACGGTGGAGTTCGCTCCGCTCACTCCACCCTACATCGCTACTGCCCTACATCGGTCGCATGTGCGAGACAGCGGACTTCGCCGAACCGTTGCTCGAATTGACCTACCTGGGATCATGCGTCTGCGGCCAGGAATTGCGCGACCGTTATCCCCGCTTGCGAGAGAATGGCGCGCAGCGTTCCTTGCGGGATGTCGCCCGGGTGGTTGGGTATCGTCGTGTATCGCTTGGTGGAGGGGTTGTACCAGATCTCGTGAGCCGGCCGCCTGCCGATCGAACTGAAACCCGAGGCGCCGCAGCCGTCGCACCACATCGCGATAGCGGAACCCTGCCAATCCACCCATCAGTCGCTGATGACGAGCGGATAGTCGAACGCGTCGGCTGCAATCGGTGGTGCAGCGGCGGGTTCGCGTTCAGCCTGGGCTTCCAGCAGACGACGGACCACATCACGCGCGATTTCAAGAGTCTCGGCGATGGTCCGACCCTGGGCGACCAGACCTTGCACCTCGTCCGACGTCGCAAGGTAGACGCCCTCTGGTAGTTTCTCGACACGAACGTTGACGATTCGCTCCATCGGGCAAGCCCTCTCTGTCGGAATATACAAGTCTATCTTATCAGCAAGCGTAGCGTAATCCGGGTTTGCCCGCCCGAGCGAGTCCCGCATTGCGCTTTCGCTTCATGCGGGCTACGCGCCGCATCCACCCCGGCCGGGGCTTCCCGAACGGCCCGGCGCACGGCCCCCCTGCGCATCCTGCGCTTCTGCGAGCGCTGCGTTCGCATTACCTTGCCGCCACAAACAGAGATCTCGGGAAAAGGTTGGCGAGCATGCAACTCGAAGTGATCACGCGCAAGCCCGCGGGCCGGGCGCGGCCGACGCCGCTGGTGTTCGTGCACGGCGCCTACGGCGGCGCCTGGGTCTGGGACGCGCACTTCCTGCCGTACTTCGCCGAGCGCGGCTGGGAAGTGCATGCGCTCAGCCTGCGCGGCCACGGCCGGAGCGAGGGCGGGGAAAGTGTCCTCTATGCCCGGCTGCGCGACTACGTCTGCGATCTGGAGCAGGTGGTGGACGGGCTGGCGACGGCGCCGGTGCTGATCGGCCACTCGCTGGGCGGCATGGTGGTGCAGAAGGTGATGCACAGCCGGACGATCCCGGCGGCGGTGCTGATGGCCTCCGCGCCGCCGCACGGGACGATCGGCACGGTGTTCGGCATGGCCTTCACCAACCCGGCGCTGCTGAGCGAACTCACCTGGGGGCAGATGCTGGGGCCGAAAAACACCGATGGTGCCGCCATCGGCCAAGCGCTGTTCTCCGAGCGAGGCAGCGACGATTTGATCCGCCGCTACATGCCGCGCTTCCAGAACGAATCGGTGCTGATCAACCTCGATCTGCTGGGCCTCGACCTGCCACCGTCGCTGCCGACGTTGGACCTGCCGGTGCTGGTGGTCGGCGCCGAGAACGACGCCTTCATCTACCCCGGCGCCCTGCACGCCACCGCCGAAACCTATCGGACCGAGGCCGAGGTGTTCGACGGCATGGCGCACGCGATGATGCTCGACCACGGCTGGGAGAAGGTCGCCGCCCGCATCGCAGAATGGCTGGAGGCGACGCTGCGCGACACGGTGCCGTCGAAGGCGAGCGGGGCCGCGGCGTAAGGCGGGCAACCGCACGCGCCGCGGCGCCGGGGGCGCGTTCGCCCGGAGCGTCGGTTTCATAAGCAAAGACTGGTGGGCGCGGCAGGGATTGAACCTGCGACCCCTGCCGTGTGAAGGCAGTGCTCTCCCGCTGAGCTACGCGCCCCGCGCTGCTCGGGGATGGTGAGTATAAGAGGCCGATCCCAGGGCCTGTCAACGCGGTCGAGTCGTCTGGCGCGCCGTCATGCCCACGGCGTCATGCCCACGGCGTCACCGGCCACGGTGCCGGAGGCGGCCCCGCGGCGGTCGGCGCCGGTCTTCGGATACCCGCAGCCCAGCGGTGGCGGCCGTCGATTCGGATGCGGGTGCGGCGCCCGGGCGCGGCGTCACCGTCTCACCGGCCTGGAGCGACCGAGCCGGTGCCCTGCCGGCGCCGGCGGCGTTGCCAGCGAGGCCCGCCGTGCGCAATATCCCGGCGCCGCATGGGGGATCGCCGGATCGCGATCGCCGGGACCGGCGTTGTATCGTCGTTGCCAAGGGGATCGATCCCGATGCTCGAACTGCTCTCCGACCCGCAGGCGTGGGCCAGCCTGCTGACGTTGACGTTGCTGGAAATCGTTCTCGGTATCGACAACGTGATTTTCCTGTCCATCGTCTCCGGCCGCCTGCCGCCGGAACAGCAGCCCCGTGCGCGTCTGATCGGCCTCGGTCTGGCGGCGGGGATGCGCGTCCTGCTGCTGTTCTCGATCACCTGGATCATCGGCTTGACGCAGCCGCTGTTCACCGTCCTGGAACAGAACGTCTCCTGGCGCGACATCGTGCTGATCGCAGGCGGCATCTTCTTGCTGGTGAAAGGCACGATGGAGGTGCACCACATGGCCGAGGGCGCCGAGGAGGAGGCGCACGGAGCCGCGCCCGCCTCGTTCGCCGCGGTGATCGCGCAGATCGTCGTGCTCGATATCGTCTTCTCGCTGGATTCCGTCATCACCGCCGTCGGCATGTCGCAGCAGCTGCCGGTGATGATCACCGCGGTGCTGATTTCGGTGGCGGTGATGCTGTTGGCGGCGAAGCCGATCGCCGAATTCATCAATCGCCACCCGACGATGAAGATGCTGGCGCTCAGCTTCCTGCTCCTGGTCGGCGTGGCGCTGATCGCCGACGGCTTCCACTTCCACATCCCGCGCGGCTACCTGTACTTCGCCATCGCCTTTTCGCTGGGCGTCGAGGTGCTCAACCTGCTGGCGGCGAGCGCGCGGACCAAGCGCCGCGCGGCGGGTGTCGCGGCCAAGACTCCGACGACCTGAGCGTGGCTCGTCACCCGGGGAGCCCGCGGCGCTCCTCGGGCACGGCCGGCGCCGCGGAACGGGTCGTCGACAATCCGGAGATCGCATCCGTCGACGACGAGCGGGCCCGCGCGACGAAAGCTGCGGCGCGACTGCAACCCATTATCGTTGTCAATATCCAAAGACGATGACGAGAATATATCAGCATAAAATCGATGAAAATTTCTATTAATCTTCGTAAGTTGTCTACTAAATCACCAGAACAAATAAACGTTTAGGCAAGATTTGCCTAGCTGTGCTACATTTACTTTGTCGTAACACTATTTGACATTAAAGAGAAGCGGGCAAGGACGATGAAAACCAACACATTGAACCTCTCTCATGACGAGAGCGTCGCGGCTGGGGCGATCGGCCAAGGCTTGGTTGCCGCTTGCGGTTCGGTGGTGGCCATCTGTGCGATCAGCGCGACCGGCGAGTCGCTGTTCTCGTTCCTCGGTGCGGCAGGGGAGCTGTTGGCCCGGCTGATCGGCATCTGAGCGCACGACCAGCAAGATCACCGACCCCTGCGGGGATTTTCACTCGAGACTCACGCCCGGGCCGCGATGCCGCTGCGCCGTGTCTTCGGCGGCGGCGACCTCGGCGCCTGGGCGCCTCCCGACCGGCGCCGGTCGTCTTCGATCTCGAGGGATCGATCGTGCTGTGCCGCGGCACCGTAATTTGACATCGGCGGTTTCTCCGGGCATACGCCCCCGCCTTGGCCTGCCTCGATATTTCCGGGGCCGGGCCGCTCGAAGGGGAGCCTGTGTAGCGTCGGGGCGGATCGGTTCGGGCGGAAACGGGGGCGGCGTCAGTCTTCCACCCGGCGCTGGACGTCCTCCGCGAGGTTGGCGAACGTGTTCGACTCGACGGCGATCTCCGTCGAGTCGAGGGCGTTGGCGCAGAGGATGCGCACGCCGATGCCCAGGCCCTGGTGGCCGTGCACCAGTTCGGGGTCGATCCAGCCGTCGGCGGTGAACAGCCGGCGCTCGTCTGCCTGCGCGGCGAACCCCCAGTCCGCGTAGTGGACGCCGGGGCCCGAAGGCTTGTACTTGCTGACGATGTTGCCCTGGATGCGGACGCTCCGTGGCCGCCCGCCGCCATCGACGAGGATGATCCCGGCGCCGACGTCGCCCTGGCCCGGGAGATACCGGGAGTCCAGCATCTCGCCGATGATGTTTCCCGCGACGACGACGTTGACGTGCGGCACGCCCCCCTCGCGCCAGAACGCATCTCGGCCGAGGTAGATGCCGTAGTTGTTGGGGGCGACGATCTGGTTGTCGGCGATGGTCACGTCCCGCCCGCCGAGAACTTTGATGCCGTGCGACTGGAGAATCTGGTTGCCGGTGATCAGGGCTTCCCAGCGCCGCGTGTCGTCGGTGACGTCGCGGGGCACGTGCACGGCGATCGCGTCGTCCCAGACGTGCTGGATGGTGCAGTTGGTGACTTTGACGAACCTCGAGCCGGTGAGGTTGATGGCGTCGCGCGCCGACCGCCGGACGAGGCAGCCGTCGACGAGGACCTCGTCGCAATCGTCGGCGGTGAAGGTCATGTTGCGGAAGGCTTCGGCGCTCAGGCCGCGAAAGGTCACGCGGTCATAGCCGGAGACGCCGATGCATCGGCATCCGTCTCCTCCCAGCGACGACACCGCGTCCCAGTCGCCGACGAAACGGATGTTCTCGACGCGCAGCGTGGCACCCGCGGTCTGTGGTGGCCGGTTGGTGAACAGGCGGAACTCGCGGCCCGGTTCGCCCTTGCGCAGGACGGCGACGCCTTCGCCCAGGATCTCCAGGGCCTCGACGTCGGGTAGCGTCAATTCGCGGGTGATCAGGTGATCGCCGGTGACGCGGATCGCGCCGGCACCGGCACCGGCGATGCCGCGGAGCGCCTCGCGCCACAGCGACGTCGTGTCACTGCCATCGCCATGCAACGTCCACAGGCTGCCGGGGCGAGGCGTTCCGCGCGTCACGGATCGGGTGGTGTCCACGGATTGCGCCCGGAGCCCGGTGTCCGGCAGGACGATGGCCGCACCGACAACTCCGGCGCCGCGAAGAAGGGTGCGTCTGCTGGGTATGGCCATCGATCCACGTCCGCAGGAAAGAAGGACCGGCGGCGACGGCAAGTCGGTTCGCGCGCCGAGGATGGGGCGGAGCCGAAGCTGCTGCCGCGGACGCCGTGGCGAGAAGCTCCGGTCCGGCGGTGCTTGCGCGACCCGCCGGACCGGAGCGGTCGCGGCTCAGGTCGTGTAGTAGGACTTCACGCCCTTGTAGTAGTAGCCGGAGTCGCCGAACCCGTAGCGGGCCTGCTGCTCCGCATCGACCATGGACAGGACGAAACCGCTGACGTGCGCGCCGGTCTCGACCAGTTCCTTCATGCCCTGGCGAACGACTTCGCGCGGCGTCTTGCCCCAGCGGACGACGAACACCGAGGCGTCCACCTCGGGCGCCAGGAGCCTCGCGTCCGAGACGGCCATCAACGGCGGCGAGTCGACGACCACCAGCTCGAAGTCGGAGGCGAGCCTGGCCAGCAGCTGCCGCACCTCCGGCGAGCTCAGCACCTTGGTCGGATCGACGCCCAGCCGGCCGCAGGGGATGGCATAGGCACCGGTCGTCTCGTCCTTGTGCAGGATCTCCTCTAGCGTGGCCTCGCCGCGCCAGTAGTCGGTCAGCCCGGGCGACTGCGGCACGCCCATCACACGGTGCACGTTCGGCTTGCGCAGGTCCGTCTCGACGACGACGGCGCGCTTGCCGGAGATCGCGCACACCCGGGTCAGGCAGACCGCGAAGGTGGTCTTGCCTTCCTTCGGCTGGGACGAGGTGATCAACAGCGTGCGAGGGGCCGCCTTCGCCTGCGAGATCAGGATGCTGGTGTAGACCGAGCGGATCGATTCCGCGAGCAGTGAGGACGGGTTCTTGACGACGAACCCCTGCGGGCCGCCGTCGCGCTTCCGGCCCTTGAACATCGGGATGCGACCGAGGCTGCGTGCCCCGGTGTTCAGCTCGATCTGATCGGCCGAGCGGAACCCGCGGTCCATGTTCTCCACCAGCAGCACCATCCCTGCGGCCATCGCCGAGGCGGCGACGAACACCAGCAGCAGGATTTGCATCTTCTTCGGCTCGGAGGGCTTCTCCGGGACGACAGCCTTGGAGAGGATCCGGGCGTTGGTCTGCTGTGCCACCAGGTCGCTCTGGGCGCTGATCTCCTCGAACCGCGACAGGAACTGCTGCAGCAGTGCCTTGTTGGCGTCCGACTCCCGCTCGAGGGCACGAAGCTGTACTTCCGAGGCGTTGGCCTCGCCCAGCTTGCTCTCGAGCTGCTGCGAACTGCGCGCCAGGGCCGCTTCGCGAGCGCGGGCGACACCGGCGTCGCTCTCCAGCTTCTGCACCACCTTGCCGACTTCGCCCGCGATCTTCGTCTGCAGGTCCTTCAGTTCGCCGCGGGCACTGATGAGGCGCGGGTGACGGTCGCCCATCTGTTCCGCGAGCTCCGCGACCTTGCGCTTGACCTCGGCTTCCTGTTTCGAGAGTTCCTGGATGGTGGGCGAGCCGAGTACGTCGGCGGCCGCCTGGGCGTTGCCGGCGGCGCGGATCATCTGGCGGACCTGGTCGAGACGAGCCTCGGCGGCGGCGCGCTCCGTGCGGGCGAGCAGCAGCTGGGTGCTGAGGTCGGCAACCTGCTGCGAGATCAGCGTGCCGTCCTTGCTCTGCAGCAGACCGGCACGGCGACGGTAGTCCTCGACGGCGCCGTCCGACTGCGCCACCTGCTTGCGGAGGTCCTGCAGCTTGCCGGCGAGCCACTGGTTGGCGCGACGGGTCGCCTGGAACTTCGCCTCCAGCTGTTCGACGATGTACGTGTCGGCGACGGTGTTGGCGATGTGCGCCGCCTTGCCCGCGTCCTCGGACGTGAAGGAGACGACGATGACGCGCGACTGTCCTTTGACGCTGACGGCGAGCTGCTCCAGGAACGTGTCGACGACGTTGTCGCGCTCGCGGGCCTGGATCTCCTCCGGGGTCGCCTTGCGGCCGTCGTCACCGTCGAAGACGGCGAACATCTCGGCCGGCAGCCACTGCGACAGCGCGTCCCGTGCGTCGGCGACGAGGGCGCGCAGAGGCCCGCGCGGGCGGAGGTCCTCGTTGAATTCCGGGTCCTGATCGAGGTGGAGCTGCGCGATCACCTTCTCGGCGATGGCACGCGAGTGGATGACCTCGATCTCGCTCAACAGGCCTTCCTTGTCCGGAAGGATATCGCCCAGCACCGCTTTGAGATCGGAGAATTTCTGCTCGCGGCTCTCGATCATGACGTCGGTCTGCGCGGTGTACAGCGGGGTCACCGCGAACAGGCCGGCGACGGCGAGCGTCATCAGCAGCATCACGGTGCCGACGAACAGGCTCTTGCGGCGCCAGAAGACGCGCAGGAGGTCGGCCAGATCGAATGCGCGTTCGGGCGACTTAGGCGCGAACTGGCCTGTGAGCCGACCGGTATCATGGGGTTCCGAGACGTAGTTCACGGCTTTGCTCGCTCTAGTTGGGGTCAGGCGCATCGATCCGGGTGACCGGGATGAAACACGGATCGCTCGACGCGACCGTCGCGATGGCGAAAGGCGCGCCGCAGGCTCCAGAAATAACCCGCGAGGATGAAACAATCATTAACACGCCGGCTCCGGCATGCACGGGGTCTGTAAACCGAAGGGCCGCATCCTCACCGGCTCAGGCGGCGGCCGCTCCGGCCCGGCCGACGTCGTTAACGCCTTCCTAATCATCCACATGCGATACCCGCCTCTCCGGCACCGAGTGATAATGCAACATCCGGCAGGGGCCTGAATGTGATGCAGCACAATAGCCGACGCGCCGGGAACGGTGGTATGAGCAAGATCATGAGTACCGATGCTTTGGAACTTCGATCGGGACCCCCCTGGTGGATGGCGCCCTGGATGGTGTCCATACTGCTGCTGGTGCCGTTGCTGACGGCGGCGCTGATCGTGCCGATCCAGTTCCACTGGGACCTGGGCCGGATGGCGAAGCTGATGACCTTCGAGATGTGGGCGCTGGGCGTGGGCGGCGTCTTCGCCTTTGCGTTCGGGTCGTACCTGACGGCGCACACCCGGCCGATGGGTTCGGGGCCGGACATCGCCGATCTCGCCGCGTCGCCCGCGATCCGCCGGCTGCTGGTCGGCGCCACCTGGGGCCTCCTGGGCGTGACGGTGGCAGCCTACTTCATCTGGTTCATGCCGGTCTTCCGCAACCCCGCCATCCTGGTCGCCATCCTCACCGGGCGCGCCGGCGACCTCCAGTTGCGCGAGACGATCGGCACCATTCCTGGCGTGACGACCCTGGTCCAGGCACAGATTCCGTATGTCGCCCTGCTGCTGATCCGCTGGATCTACATTCCCGGGGCGCAGCCGTCGCGATTGGAAAAGGCAGCGCTGGGCGGAGTCTTTCTGCTCGCCCTGATGCGGAACTTCGTCTGGAGCGAGCGCATCGCCGTCATCGAGTTCCTGGTGCCGTTCGCCATCCTCTTCCTGCGCAAGCCGCGCTGGCCGCGCGTCACGGCGATCGCGCCGTTCTTCGCCGTCGCCGGGCTGGTGGCGTTCTTCTCGATCTTCGAGTATTTCCGCTCCTGGCTCGCCTACTACCAATTCCGCTACGACAGCTTCGCCATATTCATCATGGCCCGGCTGTCCGGCTACTATGTCACGGCGCTCGACAACGGTGCCGGCCTGGTCCGCGATTGGGCGCCGGTCGGCGGCCCGTTGAGCACCGCCGACTGGTTGTGGCGCTTCCCGCTGGAGATCGGCCAGACGTGGCTCGCAGACGCGATCGGCCTAGCCCGCTTCGACCACGCGAGCTGGCTGTACTGGAACGCCTCGCCGGAGTTCAACAACTCCTCGGGCATCTTCATGCCGTTCGTCGACTACGGCGCCGCCGGCGGCCTCGTCTTCTGGCTGCTGTTCGGCATGCTCACCGGCCTGATCTATCGCGGCTTCGTCCGCGGCGGCTTCGCGGGCTTGCTGATCTACCCGTCGTGGTTTGTGGGTATGCTGGAGATGCCGCGCATCCTATATCTCTGCGAGGCTCGCTATTTCCCGGTGGTGATCATCTGTCTGCTGCTGATTTTCCTGGTCTCGACGGTCTCGGCGCAGGAGGCGAAGGCCTGCGCCACCCGACCGGTGATCTAGCGAACCGCGTGCGCCTGCGATCAGGCCAGTCCCCGGTCGTCGCCGTCGACGGCCCGGCCGCGGCCGGAAAGGGGACGCTCGCCCGCCGGCTGGCCGCGCACCTGGGGTTCGCCTACCTGGACACGGGCCTGCTCTACCGCGCCGTCGCGGCCCGCACCCTCGAGCATGCCGGCAGCACCGGAAGCGATGCGGCGGCGGATCGCCTGGAGGTGATCGACGACGCCATCGCCCTGCAGGCCGCCCTGACGCTCCGCCCCGAGGATCTCGCGCGGGCCGACCTGCGCACGGAAAGCGTGGCCGCCGCGGCGTCGCGCGTCGCCGCCGTAGCGGAGGTGCGAAGTGCGTTGCTCGACTTCCAGCGACGCTTCGCCGAAGCGCCGCCCGCGCCTTCGGCGGGAGCGGTGCTCGACGGGCGGGATATCGGCACCGTCGTCTGCCCGCGGGCGGATCTGAAGCTGTTCGTCACCGCGTCGTTGCAGGTGCGTGCCGCGCGGCGGCTTAAGGAGTTGCGAGACCGCGGCGTGGAAGCTATAGATAGCCGAGTTCTGCGGGACATGCAGGAGCGCGACGCGCGCGACTCCATGCGTAGCGTTGCCCCTTTGGAGCCGGCTGTCGATGCGGTCGTCATCGATACCAGCGAGCTTGGTCCCGATGCGGTTTTCGCAGCGGCCATGGCAGTGTGGCGAGCAAGCCGGCCTTCGGGCTAGCGGATCCGCCATCGTCGCCGGGCCGCGCGGGCGCTTCGGCGTTCCGGCTGGTTAGGGGGTCGACGCGGCAACGCTCTTGCGTCCCCGCACGAAGGTGTGCCGAGGCCGGTGACGGCATCGGTGTTGCAAATTGCGCCCGACCGGGCGAGCGAAAGACGATTCGAAGACCGAAACGAGGATCGAGGGAAGCTGAGACCGATGATCGTGAGCGCATCCGATACCGCCGACCAGACCCAGTCCGCCGGCATGGAGAGTTTCGCCGCCCTGCTGGACGAGAGCATGGGGACCGCGGAGGGCTTCGAAGGCCGGGTCGTCAAGGGCACCGTCGTTTCCATCGAAAACGATATCGTGGTGGTCGATGTCGGCCTGAAATCCGAGGGCCGCGTCCCGCTGAAGGAATTCGCCTTCAGCCCGGATGACCTGAAGCTGTTTCCGGGCGACACCGTCGAGGTCTACGTCGAGCGGTTCGAGGACCGGGACGGGCTCGTCGGGCTCAGCCGGGAAAAGGCCCGTCGCGAGGAGGCGTGGAACGTCCTGGAACGGGCGTTCAAGAGCGCCGAGCGCATCAACGGGACGATCTTCGGCCGGGTCAAGGGCGGGTTCATCGTCGACCTGTCCGGCGCCGTGGCGTTCCTGCCGGGCAGTCAGGTCGACATCCGGCCGGTTCGCGACATCACGCCGCTGATGAACACGCCGCAGCCGTTCCAAATTCTGAAGATGGACCGCAGCCGCAACAACATCGTCGTCTCCCGGCGCGCCGTGCTGGAGGAGACGCGGGCGGAAGCGCGCTCCGAGCTGATCGCCAACCTGAAGGAAGGGCAGATCCTCGAGGGCGTGGTGAAGAACATCACCGACTACGGCGCCTTCGTCGATCTGGGCGGCGTGGACGGACTGCTGCACGTCACCGACATCTCCTGGAAGCGCATCAACCACCCCTCCGAAGCGCTGCAGATCGGCGAGACGGTGAAGGTGCAGGTCATCCGCTTCAATCCGGAGACGCAGCGCATCTCGCTGGGCATGAAGCAGCTGGAGGCCGATCCCTGGGAAGGTGTCGAGCTGAAGTATCCGGTCGGCACCAAGTTCCTCGGCCGCGTCACCAACATCACCGACTACGGCGCCTTCATCGAGCTGGAGGCTGGCGTCGAAGGTCTGGTGCACGTCTCGGAGATGAGCTGGACGAAAAAGAATGTCCACCCGGGCAAGATCGTCTCCACCAGCCAGGAAGTGGAGGTGATCGTCCTCGACGTCGACAAGGACAAGCGACGCATCAGCCTCGGCCTCAAGCAGTGCATGGACAATCCCTGGGATTCGTTCCTGGAGAAGCACCCGATCGGCTCGACGCTGGAAGGCGACATCAAGAATATCACCGAGTTCGGGCTGTTCATCGGCCTGTCGGGCGAGATCGACGGCATGGTCCACCTCTCCGACCTGTCGTGGTCGCAGGCGGGCGAGGAGGCGATCACCGCCTTCAAGCGCGGCGACATCGTGCAGGCGAAGGTGCTCGACGTCGACATCGAGAAGGAACGGATCAGCCTCGGCATCAAGCAGCTGGAGAGCGATCCGTTCGAGTCCGGGCTCGCCAAGCTGAAGAAGGGCCAGGTGGTGACCTGCACCGTCGCCGCCGTGTTCGAAGGTGGCATCGAAGTGCGCGTCGGCGATGGCATCCCGGGCGTGATCCGCAAGTCGGAGCTGTCCCGCGACCGCAGCGAACAGCGTCCCGACCGTTTCGCCGCGGGCGAGAAGGTCGACGCGAAGATCGTGCAGATCGACCACGCGACCCGCAAGGTGCAGCTCTCCATCAAGGCGCGCGAGATGGAGGAGGAGAAGCAGGCGGTCGCGACCTACGGCTCCAGCGACTCCGGCGCCAGTCTCGGCGACATCCTCGGTGCCGCGATCCGCGAGAAGCGCGAGTCCGCGGAGCGGGCGGGAGCCGCGTCGACGCCGGCGTCGAACAACGACCCGACCGACTCCGAGGGCGAAGCCTAGGCGCGCCCGCCCCGGGGTGCACGGTAAGGCGGGCGACAGATGTCGATCGATGCGGACTGGCTCGTCGACCGGCGGCGTCTGAAGAAGCGGTTGAGGTGGTGGCAGGTCGGCGCGGTGCTGGCCGCCGTGCTCGCCGTCGTCGCCTTCGTCGGCCGCTTCGATGCGGCTTTCGAGCGGCCGCACGTCGCCCGCATCGACGTGTACGGCCTGATTGTCGACGATTCCGACCGGGATCGGCTGTTGGCCGAGGTCGCCCGCGATGACGCGGCGGCTGCGCTGATCGTCCGTATCGACTCGCCCGGCGGCACCGTCGTCGGCGGCGAGGTCTTGTACCGCGGGCTGCGTCGGGTCGCCGAGAGGAAACCGGTGGTCGCGGTGCTGGGCGAACTCGCCACCTCGGCCGGGTACATGACGGCGATCGGCAGCGACTGGATCATAGCCCACGACGGCACGTTGACCGGCTCGGTCGGCGTCATCATCCAGTCGGCGGATTTCACCGGGTTGATGGACAAGCTCGGCATCAAGCCCGAGGCGGTGAAAAGCACGCCGTTGAAGGCCCAGCCCAATCCGCTGGAGCCATTCACCCCGGAGGCGCGCGAAGCGATCCGCAAGGTCGTCGACGACGTGTACGCCATGTTCAAGGACATGGTGCAGGAGCGGCGCCAACTCGATCCCGAGCAGCTGGCGGCGGTCACCGACGGCGCGATCTTCACCGGGCGTCAGGCGCTGGCCAACGGGCTCGTCGATGCGCTCGGCGGTGAGGTCGAGGCTCGGGATTGGCTGGAGCGTGCCCGTGGTGTCTCGGCGTCGCTGCCGACACGTGATCTCGAAGTTCCCGGGCCGGAGCGCGAACTCGCGGATCTGCTCGGCACAGTCACAAGGAAAATGCTTTTCGCAGAAAGGCTTAGTCTTGACGGGCTGGTGTCCGTCTGGCACCCTTCGCACTGATTTTGGCCCGAGGGGCCACCGCATGCCGGGGGCAGGGACCCGATGCGGGTTCCGGGCGGTGCGGGGGAGGATATTCGCCGATGACCAGATCGGAGCTGATCGCCCGGCTTGCCGCAGCCAATCCGCACCTCTACCAGCGCGACGTGGAGCGCATCGTCACGACGATCTTCGAGGAGATCTCGGCGGCGCTGGCACGCGGCGACCGGGTCGAGTTGCGCGGCTTCGGCGCCTTTTCGGTCAAGCAGCGCGGCTCGCGCGTCGGCCGCAACCCGCGAACCGGCGAGTCGGTCAGTGTCACCGCCAAGCACATTCCGTATTTCAAGACCGGCAAGCAGCTTCGGGAACGGCTCAATACCGACGCGTGAGCGGTCTCGCGTGTAATTCACAAGAGAAGGAAGTCTCGCGGTGGGCAGTGTGCTGTATTGGATCGCCGTCGTTCCACTGTTCCTGGTCGTCGTCGTCTTCGCGGTCAGCAATCATCAGGCGACAACCCTGAGTTTGTGGCCCGTATTGACCGAACCCGTGCCGTTTCCGGTGTACGGCATCGCGCTGGTGGGGCTGTTCATCGGCTTCGTCACCGGCGGCATCGTCTCGTGGTTCCAGCATGGCCGGGCGCGCCATCGTATCCGGGACCTGCAGCGGCAGTCGGAGGCGGATCAGCGGGAACTGGCTTCGCTTCGCGAGCGCCTCTCCGGCTTGCAACGCGGTGAGCGGCAGGCGACCATTCCGCCGTTGCCGGTCCCGGCGGCCGAGCCGGTGTCGCCGCCGGCCGAGGCCGCGGACGTCACGGCTGCGCCGCTGCCGGCGCGCTGAGCCCCTGCGGAGCATGCCGCCCGAGGTCAAGATCTGCGGCATCGCCGATGCCGCGGCGCTGGAGGCAGCCGTCACGGGCGGCGCCAGGTTCGCGGGCTTCGTGTTTTTTCCCCCGTCGCCACGCGCGCTGACGCCGGCGGACGCCGCGGGCCTCGCCGGGACCGTGCCGGCCGGCATCGTCCGCGTCGGGCTGATCGTCGATGCCGACGACGCCGCGATCGACGACATCCTCGCCGCCGTCCCGCTGGACATGCTGCAACTGCACGGGGGGGAGTCGCCGGCGCGCGTCGCCGCGGTGCGGGCGCGGACCGGGCTTTCGGTGATGAAGGTGATCGCCGTCGCTTCCGAAGCCGACCTCGCGGCCGCGTCGGCCTATGCCCAAGTCGCCGACCGGCTGCTGTTCGACGCCCGGCCGCCGGCCGGAGCGACGCGGCCCGGTGGCAACGCGTGCAGCTTCGACTGGCGGCTGCTCGCCGGGCGGACATGGTCGCGGCCGTGGTTGCTGGCGGGCGGGCTCGATGCCGGCAATGTCGCCGACGCGGTGCGGCTGAGCGGCGCCCTGGGCGTCGACGTCTCTTCCGGCGTCGACGACGCGCCCGGGCGCAAGTCGCCGGCGAAGATCCGCGCCTTTCTCGCCGCCGCGGCGCGGATCGGCAGTGAGCCCGAGGCGGAAATGATCGTACCGACGGACGGCCCGGCCTATATGTAGCCGGCGGCCGGGCGATCCGGGCCCGGAGAAGCGGAGCGGAGCAGGTGATGGACGGCGTCAACACGTATCGCGGCGGCCCGGACGAGCGGGGCCATTTCGGCATCTACGGCGGGCGGTACGTCGCCGAGACGCTGATGCCGCTCATCCTCGAGGTCGAGCGCGCCTACTCCGAAGCCCGCGCCGACCCGGCCTTCGCCGAGGAGTTCGCCTACTACCTGCGGCATTACGTCGGCCGGCCGAGTCCGATGTACTACGCCGAGCGCCTGACCCGCAGGCTGGGCGGCGCGAAGATCTACTTCAAGCGCGACGAGCTCAACCACACCGGCGCGCACAAGATCAACAACACGCTGGGGCAGATCCTGCTGGCGCGCCGCATGGGCAAGACGCGGATCATCGCCGAGACCGGCGCCGGCCAGCACGGCGTCGCCACCGCCACCGTCTGCGCGCTGTTCGGCCTCGCCTGCGAGATCTACATGGGTGCCACCGACATCGAGCGGCAGTCGCCCAACGTCTTCCGGATGAAGCTGCTGGGCGCCGAGGTCCATCCGGTGACCTGCGGCACCGGGACGCTGAAGGACGCGATGAACGAGGCGCTGCGCGACTGGGTCTCGCACGTCGACGACACCTATTATCTCATCGGCACGGTCGCCGGGCCGCACCCGTACCCGGCGATGGTCCGCGACTTCCAGGCGGTGATCGGCACCGAGGCGCGCGAGCAGATGCTGGCCGCCGAGGGCCGGCTGCCGGACACGTTGGTCGCATGCATCGGCGGCGGCTCGAACGCCATCGGCCTGTTCCACCCTTTCCTCGACGAGCCGTCCGTGCGGATGATCGGCGTCGAGGCAGCCGGGCGCGGCGTCCACACCGGCGAGCACTGCGCCTCGCTGACCGCTGGCCGGCCCGGCGTGCTGCACGGCAACCGCACCTACCTGTTGCAGGACGGCGACGGCCAGATCCACGACGGGCATTCGATCGCCGCCGGGCTGGACTATCCGGGGGTCGGTCCCGAGCATTCCTGGCTGCGCGACAGCGGCCGTGTCGCCTACGTCTCCGTCACCGACGAGGAGGCGATGGCCGCGTTCGAGCTGTGTTCGCGCACCGAGGGGATCATCCCGGCGCTGGAGCCGGCGCACGCGCTGGCGCACGTCGCCCGGCTGGCGCCGACGTTGCCGCCCGAGCATCTGCTGCTGATGAACCTGTGCGGCCGGGGAGACAAGGACGTATTCACCGCCGCCAGCCACTTCGGAATCACGCTGTGAGCGCGTCGGGCGAGCAGCGGATCGCACGCCGCTTCGCGTCGCTGCGCCAGCAGGGCCGGGGCGGCCTCGTCACCTTCGTCACCGCCGGTGATCCGGATCTGGGTACGTCGATGGACCTGCTGCGCAGGCTTCCTGCGGCGGGCGCCGATCTGATCGAGCTCGGGATGCCGTTCTCGGATCCGATGGCCGACGGGCCGGCGATCCAGGCGTCGTCGCTGCGCGCCTTGCGGGCCGGGCAGACGATGCGGCGCACTCTGGGCATGGTGGCGGCGTTCCGCCAGGCGGACCTGGAGACGCCGATCGTGCTGATGGGCTACTACAACCCGATCTGGGCTTACGGTGTGACCGCATTCGTCGCCGATGCGCGCAAAGCCGGCGTCGACGGCCTGATCATCGTCGATCTACCGCCGGAGGAGGCCGAGGAGCTCTACGCGCCGGCCGCCGCCAGTGGCCTCGACCTGATCTTCCTCGCCGCTCCCACCACGGACGACTCCCGCCTGCCGCGTGTGCTGGCCTGCGCGCGGGGCTTTCTCTACTACGTCTCGATCACCGGCGTGACCGGCACGCGCTCGGCCGACGCGGTCGAGATCGACGCGGCGCTGGCCCGCATCCGCCGCCACACCGACCTGCCGGTCGCCGTCGGCTTCGGCATCCGTACGCCGGAGCAGGCGGCGGAGGTGGCCCGCACGGCCGATGCGGCCGTCGTCGGCTCGGCGTTGGTCTCCGAGGTCGCGCGGCATCTCGATGCCAGCGGTGCGCCGGATGCCAGTCTGGTGGACAGCGTCACCGGGCTGGTGGCGTCGCTGGCCCGCGGTGTGCGGACGGCCGCGCGGGTCGCGCGCGGATGAACTGGCTCACCAACGTCGTTCGGCCGAAGCTGCGTGAACTCGTCGGCGCACGACGGGAGATTCCCGACAACCTGTGGCAGACGTGCCCGGGCTGCGGTCAGATGCTGTTCCACCGCGATCTGGAGAAGACGTTGGGCGTCTGCCAGCATTGCGGCCATCACATGCGGCTCGGCGTCCACGAGCGGCTCGCGATGCTGCTGGACGAAGGGTGGCGCCCGGTCGACCTGCCGAAGGTGCCGGCCGATCCGCTGAAATTCCGCGACCTGAAGCGCTACGGCGATCGCCTCAAGGAGGCGCAGGCGAAGACCGGCCGCCCCGAGGCGCTGAGCGTCGGCCATGGCGCGATCGGTGGCCGGCCGGCGGTGGTGGCCGCCTTGGACTTCGCCTTCATGGGCGGCTCGATGGGAATGGCGGTGGGCGAGGGGCTGCTGGCCGCGGCGCGCCTCGCGGTCGGCGAACGTGCGGCGCTGGTCGCCGTCGTCGCCTCCGGCGGGGCGCGGATGCAGGAGGGCATCCTGTCGCTGATGCAGATGGTGCGCACCACCATCGCCGTCGACGAGGTCCGCGCTGCGCGCCTGCCCTACATCGTCGTACTGACCGATCCCACCACCGGCGGCGTCTCCGCCTCCTTCGCCATGTTGGGGGACGTCACGCTGGCCGAGCCGGGCGCCGTGATCGGCTTCGCCGGCGCGCGCGTGATCGAGCAGACGATCCGCGAGAGCCTGCCGGAGGGGTTCCAACGGGCCGAGTACCTGCTGGAGCACGGTATGGTCGACACGGTCGTCCCCCGCCCGCAGCTTCGCGACACCTTGGCGAACCTGCTGGATCTGCTCGCCGGCGAGAGGACGATCGCCGAGGCGGCGGTGCCTGCGGTCGACGCCGCGGCCATGCCGACTGACGGCGGCGACGCGGTCGCGGGTGCCCGTGCCGCCGAGTAGCGCTGAAATTCTCAATCGCCTCTCGGACCTGCATCCGAAAGCCATCGACCTCTCGCTCGATCGCATCGAGCGGCTGTTGGCCACGCTCGGCCGGCCGCAGGATCGGCTGCCGACCGTGGTTCACGTCGCCGGCACCAACGGCAAGGGCTCCGTCGTGGCCTTCCTGCGCGCCATGCTGGAAGCGGCCGGGCTCCGCGTCCACGTCTATACCTCGCCGCACCTGGTGCGCTTCACCGAACGCATCGTCCTCGCCTCGCGCGAGATCGGCGAGGCGGCGCTGGTGGCGCTGCTGCAGGACTGCGAGCGGCGCAACGCCGGCGCACCGATCACCATCTTCGAGATCATCACCGCGGCGGCATTCCTGGGATTCGCGCGGGAGCGGGCCGACGTGACGCTGTTGGAGACGGGGCTCGGCGGTCGGCTGGACGCGACCAACGTCGTCGCCCGCCCGGCGCTGACGGCGATCACGCCGGTCTCGCTCGACCATCAAGGCTTCCTCGGCGAGACGCTGGGCGCGATCGCTTACGAGAAGGCGGGCATTCTCAAGCGCGGCGTCGGCTGCGTCGTCGCGGCGCAGGAGCCTGCGGCGGCGGCCACGATCCGCGCCCGGGCAGCCGCGGTGGGGACTTCGCTGTTCGAGGAGGGGCGGGACTGGCGCGTCGACGTAGCCGGAAACGGCCTTCGGTACGAGGACGAACGTACAGCGCTGACCCTCCCTCGGCCGGCGTTGGCGGGCGTGCATCAGGTGCACAACGCCGGGGCGGCGATCGCCTGCGCCCTGTGTCTGGCGGGCTCGATCCCAGGGGTATCCGCCGAGGCGATCGGCCAGGGGCTGCGCGGGGTGCGCTGGCCGGCACGGCTGCAGTGCCTCTCCGGCGGGAGACTCGCAAGCCTGCTGCCCGCATCGTGGGAGCTTTGGCTGGACGGCGGCCACAACCCCGGTGCCGCCGCGGTGTTGGCGCAGCACCTCGCCGGCTGGCGCGACCGGCCGCTGTTCCTCGTGATCGGCATGTTACGAAGCAAGGACGCGGCGGCGTTTCTGAGGCCGCTGGCGCCGCATGCGCGCCGGCTGCTGGCCGTTCCGGTCCCCGAAGAACCGGCAAGTCTGAGGGCGGAGGAGGTGGCAGAGATCGCCAAGGCGGCCGGCATCGCCGCGGAAGCCGAAGGTGGGGCCGTTGCCGCGCTGCAGCGTCTCGCGGCTGCGGCCGAGGGGCCGGCCCGCGTGTTGATCTGCGGGTCTCTCTACCTTGCGGGTCACGTCCTCGCGGAAGACGCCACGCCGATGTAAAACCGATGCGGCGGCTAGGCGCCGGGACGCGTGTGCAGACTGACGAGCGGTTCGGCCTCTTCACCACCGAAGCAGTGTGAGAAATCCGAGCACACATCGCAGACGGGGGCCTTGCAGATCAGCACGCCATCACGCAAGCACAACTCACGATAAAAGAACTTCTTCCACTTCATGTCGCGGACATTGCGCTGTGCCAACGGCTCGAAGTGGCGGCGCAGCAATCGGCCGAGATCGCTGCGATTGAACAGCCCCAGATCCTGCCAGAGGTGGTTCGGCCGCAACGAGCGCCGGGCGACGATCGAGGCCAGCCACTCCTCCTCGACGATTCCGCGGCTGCGGTGGTCTAGCAGCAATTGACGCAGGTCCGGCTCCTCCAGCGCATCCTCGCCGGTGCCCGCCTCGGCCGGGGAATACGGCAGCAGTCTGCGGGCGGTCGGAAAGAAAGCTTCGCACAGGTGCTGGACGCGCCGCGCGTCGAGGCCGAGCGCCTCGGTGAAGGGCCGGTCGTCCTCGCCCGCGGCAATGGCCAGCGCGCAGGCGAAGACGTGGCGGTCGAACGCGTCGCCTACGCCGCGGGCGACGAGTTCGACATACAAGCTCCGCGGGCCGCAGGACCCGTCGAGCGGGGCCATCAGAGGGCGGTCGCGTCCACGTGAGTCTGCGCGCCCTTCGCTCCGCAGACCAGCCCGCAGGCATTACAGCCGACGCAGTTTTCCTTGGCGACGATGGTGGTGACCATGCGCTCCATCTCCTCGTCGTCGATCGGGCACTCGTCGCCGTCTTCGGTCAGGCCTTTCAGGCCGAGCACGCCGTGGCCGCACACTTTGTTGCAGCGGCCACAACCGATGCACTTGGCCTCGTTGACTTCGTCCAGGTATTTCGGCACCCAGGGCAAACCGCCGCGGGTCAGATGTTCGACCATTGTCATCCTCCTCTGCTTTCTGGGCCGCGTTCAGTAGCGGGCCACTTCCGGAAATTCCTCGATCGCCGCCACCGCCTGGGCCACCAGCTTCTCGCCGTCGGCGGCGAGCTTGCCCAGGCTCTCGAAGCCGAAGCGGTGCACGTCGCGCAGGTTGCGGCTGAGCACGACCAGCCTGCCTGCGACCATCAGAGCGCGGCCGAAGCCTTCGTGCGTCAGCTTGAGCATCGGGATGGCGATGATGCCGGTGGCCTGCTCGATGGCGAGGCCGAGCGCCGCGTAGTACTGCTCCACCCGCCACAGCGTCTTCGGGTCGGGATCGGCGATCGCCGGCATGGCGCGCCGCTGTTCCCGGGTGACGATGTAGCCCCCGAGCAGTTCGGAATCCGACTTCCGCTCCCAGAAGCCGTTGGTGTCGTGGGCGCGCAACTGACGCACCAGCGCCCGGACGAACGGGCTCTGCAACGCCGCCGCGTCCGCCTCTTCCGACGAGGGCGATGGGGCGGGTGAGGCTGCAGTCGACGTCATAGGTCTTCCTCGTCCATGAAATCGGCGCCGGCGGCGGCGGGCTTGAGCGCTTTGCGCAGCCAGGGCGGCGGCGTGCCGTTCAGCATCGTCTGGACGCGCTCCAGGATATCGTTGATCGGCTCGGACTTCGGCAGCTTCACCGGGTGTACCTTCATGCCGACGACGCGGGCGGCAGCCGGCCCACCGATGGCGAGGACGAACAGCAGCGCGCAGCCGCGCAGCGCCTCGATCCGGTCGTTCAAGCGGTCGTGGCCATCGTCGGCGTGCTGGCCGTCCTGGGCACTGACCGTGTCGAAGCGGACGGCCTCCAGGAAGCGGTAGCCCTCGGTGGAGATTTCGTAGATCGCGAGGTTTCGGGCACCGCCGAAGTGGGCATCCAGCGTGTGCATGTCCTGCGTCGCGAACGCGACCTTCATGTTTCCTCCCTGCGTCTTGGCGACCGCCGGGGCGTCGCCAGCGTCGTCGTCAACCAGCCTGAGCCTGAGCATGCCGATCATCCTTTTCGCGAGCCGCCGCCTCGTCGCCCGTGTGCTCGTGCGCGGCACTGGCGTGCGCACCGTGACCCAAAATCAGGTTGGCCAAGTCGAAGATCAGTGTCCGCGTCCCCCGGTAGCCGACGCAGACCCGCTGCGGCGTGCCCAGCCGGTCGAACACCGGGAAGCCGGCACGGTAGAGGGGAATGCCCAACCGCTCCGCCGCTTCGCGGGCGTGGCTGTTGGCGATCATCATGTCGCAGCCGGCGGCACCCTGCTCCAGGTCGTCGAGATCGCCGACGACGACGCGGGGCGCCGGCACCCGCTGCAGCGACGGCGAACTGGCCGGGGCGACCGCGACCGCGACCACCGCCCCCATGCCGGCGACAAACTCGGTCAGCGCCAGCAGCAGGTCGGCCTCGGCGGCGACGCCGACGCGCCTCCCGTCCAGCCAGAAATGCCCGTCCAGCATCGCATCGACCAGCCGCGAGCGGTCGCGCTTCACACGGGCGTCCGGCTCGCCGCCGGCCTCGATCAGCGCCGCGACGAAGGCGTCGGTAGCGGCGAGCCCGGTCAGGTGATCGAACACTTTCACCGGGACGCCGCATCGGCGTGTCAGCGCATCCGCGGCCGGCCGCATCTGCTCGCCGATCGCCAGCGTCAGCACCGAGCGACCCATCGCCGCGATCGCGTCGAGCCGCGTGCCGCCGAGCGAGGTGGAGACGTGGCCTTCGGGCACGTGGCCGTCGAGCGAGCCCGAAAGGTCGGGCAGGACGATCGGCGTCAGGCCGAAGCCGGCGACCAGGTCGGCGACCTCCTCGACGTCGGCCGGCGTCAGGTGGCTGCCGGGCAGCACGTTGACCTGGCGGAGCGTCCGGGTGCCGCAGCCTTCCGGCACCAGCTCCTCGACCATCGCCCGAACGGCGTTGCCCCAGCCTTCCTCCAGGCTGCCACCGTAGTCCGGGGTCGGCGCGAAGACGACGTCGAGCGCGCCCGCCCATTCGGGATGCCGCTCGCGCATCGACCGCAGGTCGGCCTGCATGTCCTCGCCGCGCGTTTCGGTCAGTGCCGTGGAGCAGATGCCGATCAGCCGCGGGTTGGCGCGGTCGCGGATGTTGCCGATCGCCTGCTCGACGTTGTCGGCGCCGCCGAGGATGGTCGTCAGCTCGTTCATCGCCGTCGTCTGCAGCGGGATCGCCTCGCGGAAGTGGCGGACCATCAGCACCAGGGCAAACGCCGTGCACCCCTGGCTGCCGTGCAGCAGCGGCAGCGAGCCCTCGACGCCGAGGAACGCCATCGCCCCGCCGAGCGCCGGGCTCTGCTTCAGCGGATTGACGGCGGCCGCTTTGCCGGAGGAGACGACTTCGGTCATGCGGCCGTCTCCGCCAAGTCCCACGGCGCCGGGCGGCGGACGTCCGCCCAGATCGGGCTGGACAGCTCGGCGTCGATCATCCGCACCAGGGCGACCATGCCATCGTAACCGGCGTAGCCGTGGTGCCGCTCCTGGTTGATGTCGAGCCAGGGGGTTTTGCTCTTCAGCGCGACGAACTGGGTCCGGCCGCCGCTCATGAGAATGTCGGCATCGCCGCGCGCGAGCATCGCGTACATCTGCTTCGCCGGGATCTGGTCGACCATCGGCGCGTCGTCGCCCATCAGCTCCTTGATCCGCTGCTTGTCCTCGGCGGTCGACTTGCGCACCGAGGTGCCGACGATCACCATGCCGATCTCCTGCAGGGCGGAGACCACCGACCAGGATTTCACCCCGCCGGTGTAGAGCAGCACGCGCTTGCCGGCGAGCCGCTCACGGAAGGGAGACAGCGTCGCCCAGGCGCGCGCTTCCTCGGCGGCGATCAGCGCTTCCGTTCGCTCCATCAGGTCGGCAGCGGCACCGCGCGCCACCAGCATGCGCGCCAGTGTCCGCAGGCTCTCCGAGGTGTCGGAGATGCCGTAGAACGAGCCTTCGAAATAGGGGATGTCCCAGCGCTCCTGCATGGCGCGCGCCAGCGAGACCAGCGCCTGGCTGCAGACGACCATGTTGACGCGCGCGCGATGCGCGGAGGCGACCTGATGGTAGCGCGCGTCGCCGGTGATCGGCGCCAGCACGCGAATGCCCAGCTTGGCGAACAGCGGTGCGACCTGCCAGAGCTCGCCCGCGACATTGTATTCGCCCAGCACGTTGATGTCGGTCGGCGTCGAGACCTCCGGCTCCACCGTGCCGATGACGTGATCCATCAGCGCGTGGCCGGCGAGCTTGTTGCCGAGGTTCTTCGAGCCGGCGAAGCCCGGCGCGGTCACGGGAATCACCGGCGTGCCCAGCCGCTCGGTAGCCGCCTTGCACACCGCTTCGACGTCGTCGCCGGTGAGTGCGGTGACGCAAGTGACGTAGACGAACACCGCCGGCGGCCGGTGCCGGGCTATGATCTCCTTGATCGCCCGCCACAGCTTCTTCTCGCCGCCGTGGATGATGTCGAGTTCGCCGAGATCGGTGGTGAAACCGGTGCGATAGAGCGTCGGGCCGGAGGAGCCGGAGTTGCGGGAATCCCAGCTGTTGCCTTCGCAGGCGATCGGCCCGTGCACCAGATGTGCCGCGTCGGTGATCGGCTGCAGGGCGATCTTCGCGCCGTCGAACGCGCAGCCGCCGGCGGCGGCACCGGGGGTCAGCGACTTCGCGCCGCACCCACGCTTGCGCTCCTTGTCCGACTTCGCCTGATTGGTGGCACAACCGGGTTCGTCGAACGCCTTGGCGACCTTCTGCTCGTACATCGACGCATCTCCCGCCCGGCCGGTGCACCGGCCCTCACCCTCCCGCTGTCGCGGGCGCCTTCCTCTCCCGCAGGCGGGAGAGGGGAAGTTGCCGCCGCGCGCCTTGCCTCGCTCCCTCTCCCGCACGCGGGAGAGGGTCGGGGTGAGGGCGGACGATCGGCTGGTCCTACCGCGTCAGCTCGAAGCTGATGTCGGTCTTGCCGGGGATGATCGTCTCGTTGTCCAGCTTGTCGAAAATCTTGTCGAGGATGGTCACGAGAACCCGGATGGCGCCCTGGTAGCCGAAGATCGGGAACCGGTGGTGGTGGTGCCGGTCGAAGATCGGGAACGACAGGCGGATCAGCGGGATGCCGCAGTCGCGCTCCAGATATTTGCCGTAGCTGCTGCCGATCAGGAAGTCCGAAGGCTCGGTCATCAGCAGGGAGCGCATCGCCCACAGGTCCTTGCCCGGCCACACCTGGGCGCGCGCGCCGAACGGTGAGGAGTCGAGCAGCTTCTTCATCTTCTTCGCCCACATCTTGGTGCCGTTGGTGGCAAGGACGTGCAGCGGTTCGGCGCCGAGTTCCATCAGGTACTGGGAGACGCCCATGCAGAAGTCGGGGTCACCGAAGATGCTGAAGGTCTTGCCGTGGATGTAGGCCGAGGAGTCGGTGATCGCGTCGATCAGCCGGCCACGCTCGAGTTCCAGTTCCTTGGGGATCGGCTTGCCGCTGAGCTCCGACATCTTCATCAGGAACTCGTCGGTGGCGGCCACGCCCAGCGGATAGTGCAGGCTCGCCGTCTCCTGGCCCTTGTCCTTGCACATCGCGAGGCTGCGCTTGGTGCAATATTCCTGCAGGCTGACGGTCGCCTTGGCGTTGATCGCCGCTTTCGTCTCGGCGGGCGGGGTGCCCCCGGCGTACATCTCGAAGGTGCCGTTCGCCGGCGTGTCGTACACGTCCGACGGATCGCAGACGACGCGATAAGGAACTCCCATCACGTCCAGCATCCGCTTCATCTCGCGGATGTTGCCGACGCAGAAGCCGTCGAAGCCGGGAATGATGTTGATGGTCTCGTCCGGGGTCGGCTCCAGCCCGATCCAGTAGTGCTTGAGAATGCCCTCCAGCATGTTGTCGTAGCCGTCGACGTGGCTACCCTGGAACGCCGGGGTGTGCGCGTAGGGAACGTCGAAGTCCGCGGGGACGGCGCTCTGCTGCTTGGCCTTGGCGATGAACGCCTGCAGGTCGTCGCCGATGACTTCCGCCATGCAGGTGGTCGACACGGCGATCGCGCCCGGATTGTAGAGCGTGTGCGAGTTCTGCAGGCCGTCGATCATGTTCTGCAGGCCGCCGAACACCGCAGCGTCCTCGGTCATGTTCGAAGAGACGGCCGTCGACGGCTCCTTGAAGTGCCGTGACAGGTGCGACCGGTAGTAGGCGGCGCAGCCCTGTGAGCCGTGCACGAACGACAGCATTTTCTCGAAGCCGGCGGCGCAGAAGACGGCGCCCAGGGGCTGGCAGGCCTTGGCCGGATTGACGGTGAGCGCTTCGCGCGCCAGGTTTTTCTCGCGGTATTCCCAACTCTTCATCCACTCGGCCGTTTCCTGGACTTTCTCCTCGGAAGGCCGGCATTCGAACTGTTCACGCTTGTTCCGGAACATCTCCAGATATTCCGGTTCCTTGAACAGGTCGGTATGGTCCTTGATCTGATCGGCTGACTGCGGCATTTCGAATTCTCCTCCTCGGGAGGCCCTCACCCTCCCGCTGCGCGGGTCCCTCCCTCTCCCGCATGCGGGAGAGGGCCGGGGTGAGGGCGAGCGAGGGATTGGCTACTCGGCGGCGACGGCGACGGGCTCGGGCTTCTGCCAGGGGGCTTTGAACAGACCCCACGACGGAGCATTGACCGCCATGTCCATGTCGCGGGCGAAGATGGCGAAGCCGTCGTAGGCATGGTACGGGCCGGAGTAGTCCCACGAGTGGAGCTGCCGGAACGGAATGCCCATCTTTTGCGTCGCGTACTTCTCCTTGATGCCGGAGCCGACGAGGTCGGGGCGGATCTTTTCGATGAAGTGCTCCATTTCGTACTGGGTCACGTCGTCGAAGATCAGCGTGCCGTCCTTCACGTAGTCCATGGTCCGCTGATAGTCGTCCTTGTGGGCGAACTCATAGCCCGCACCGACGATCTTCATGCCCAAGTCTTCGTAGGCGTTGACCATGTGACGCGGCCGGAGCCCGCCGACATAGAGCATCACCTTCTTGCCTTCGAGCCGCGGCTTGTACCGGGCGATGACCGCGTCGGCCATCGGCTTGTACTTGGCGATGACGCGCTCGGCGCCTTCCTTGATCTTGTCGTCGAAGAACTCGGCGATGGCGCGCAGCGACATCTCGATCCGCGACGGGCCGAACAGGTTGAACTCGTACCAGGGCGTGCCGTACTTCTCTTCCATGTGCCGGGAGATGTAGTTCATCGACCGGTAGCAGTGGATCAGGTTCAGCTTGGCACGCGGCGCGCGTTCGAGTTCGGCGATCGTCGAGTCGCCGGTCCACTGGGCGATGACCCGAAGACCCATCTCCTCCAGCAGCCGGCGCGACGACCAGGCATCACCGCCGATGTTGTAGTCGCCGATCAGCACGACGTCGTAGGGCGTCGACTGAAACGTTTCGTCCGGCTTGACCTTGTCGAAAATCCAGTCGCGCACGGCATCGTTGGCGATGTGGTGGCCCAGCGACTGCGAGACGCCGCGGAAGCCCTCGCACCGCACCGGAACCACCGGTTTGCCGATTTGCGCCGCCTTTTCCTTGGCGACGGACTCGATGTCGTCGCCGATCAGGCCGACCGGGCATTCGGACATCACCGAAATGCCCTTGTTCAGCGGGAACAGCGCCTCGATCTCGTCGATCATCAGCTTCAGCTTCTTGTCGCCGCCGAAGACGATGTCCTTCTCCTGGAAATCGGAGGTGAACTGCATCGTGCCGAACGAGTCCACGCCGGTGGTGCCGACGTAGAAGTTGCGGCGCTGCGACCAGGAATACTGGCCGCAGCCGACCGGGCCGTGGCTGATGTGCACCATGTCCTTGACCGGACCCCACACCACGCCCTTGGCGCCGGCGTAGGCACAGCCGCGGATCGACATCACGCCCGGGATGGACTTGATGTTCGACTTGACGCCGCAGTCTTTCGTCCCGTCGTTGGTCACCGAGAGGTGCTTGGCCCGCTTCTTCGCGGTCTTCTCGGGATAGGCTTCCAGGACTTCCGCGATCAACCGCTCGTGGAACTCCTTGTCGTTCTGGTAATCGAACGTCTTGATGACGGTCATCCGTCTCTCCTCCGACTTCGAGCGTATCGTTGCGGCGTCAGGCGGCGACCGTGCGCTTGGCTTCGCTGGCGGCGCCAGTGGCGACACGCTTCGCGATCGCTTCCTGCGCCTCGAGCTCGGCGATCATCTGCTCGTCGGACTTGATGATGCCGAAGTCCATCAGCATGTCCTCGAGCTCGTCCATGCCGACCGGGGTCGGGATGACGCCGTTGCCGGAGTTGGCGTGGATCTTGCGCGCCAGGACCCGGTATTCCTCGGCCTGCGGGTGGTCGGGCTGATACTGGATCACCGTCTGGCGGCGCAGTTCGGCGTGCTGCACGACGTTGTCGCGCGGTACGAAGTGGATCAGCGTGGTGCCCAGCTTCTTCGCCATCGCATCCGACAGGTCGATCTCACGATCGGTCATCCGCGAGTTGCAGATCAGGCCGCCGAGGCGGACCGAGCCGGTGGTCGCGTACTTGAGGATGCCCTTGGAGATGTTGTTGCAGGCGTAGAGCGCCATCATCTCGCCGGACATGACGATGTAGATTTCCTGCGCCTTGTTCTCGCGGATCGGCATGGCGAAACCGCCGCAGACCACGTCGCCGAGAACGTCGTAGGAGATGTAATCCATGTCGTCGTAGGCGCCGTTCTCCTCCAGGAAGTTGATGGCGGTGATGACGCCACGACCGGCGCAACCCACTCCTGGCTCCGGGCCGCCGGACTCGACGCAGCGGATGCCTTTGAAGCCGACGCGGATCACTTCATCGGGCTCCAGGTCCTCGACCGAGCCCTTGTCGGCAGCCATTTGCAGAACGGAGAGCTGCGCCTTCGAATTCAGGATCAGGCGGGTCGAGTCGGCTTTCGGATCGCAGCCGACGATCAGTACCTTCTGACCCATCTCCGCGAGCGCGACCAGCGTGTTCTGGGAGGTGGTCGACTTGCCGATGCCGCCTTTGCCGTAAAAGGCGATCTGCCTCAGCTTGGGCATGAGTAACTCCTCTTGCAGGATAACCTGTGGGCCGGTTGGCCGTCGCAATAGGGAAATGCAACAGGCGTGCCAGATGTGGTCAGACCACATCGCCCGGCAAAATAGGTAGGATTATCAATGGTCTCATGGGATGGAGCCGGTCCGGGGATGCTTGCGGGGCCTCCTGTTGGGAACCCGACAATCCGCGACACCGGTGTTCCGGGCGGGACAAGCCGATGCTTTGCCTGCCCTCGCGCGACGCCGTCACGGCATGCAGCAGCGCTTGAACTTCTTGCCGCTGCCACACGGGCAGGGGTCGTTGCGGGAGACGTGGCGGTAGGGGTTGTAGGCGGGCACGCCCGTGCCGGCGAGCGCCCAGTCGGGCACCGGCTCCTCTTCGTCGCCCGCGTCCAGCCAGCCCTCGTCCTCTTCGTCCGGCTCGGAGAAGGCCGGCCAACCGGCCAGCTCCTCGACAATGTCGCGGAACGGCGTGAACTCCGCGATCCGAAGCTCCCCGATTGCCGCCGGACCGGCCCGCCACTCGGCGAGGTCCTGTTGGAAGTCGCTGAAGCGCATCCAGGTGCGGTCGATGTACCCTCGCTGGAAGGCTTGGCGCACCTGCGGCACGAGATCGTCGAGGTCGAGCATGGCGATCGCGCTCTGCCAGCCCTGCCAGACGAAGTTGCAACCCTGCGGTCGCAGCCGCTCGAAACATCCGCGCAGGAATAGCGCCACGTCGTCGCGCGGGAGGGAGCCGCCGCGCGCCAGCATGGCGAGGGTCTCACACATCCGCGAGCGGATCGACTCGTCGGCCTCCCGATCCTCGATCAGCGCGTAGAGCGGCGCCGGGTCGCCGTCGAACACCGCGGCCATCACCCGGTGCGACGTCTCCGTGACGGCGTCGCCGAGCAACCAGTCCAGCCGCTCCGCGGGGAGGTGCAGTATGCCGGCGAGTGGGATGTAGGCCTCCGTCGCCCGCAGCGAGCCCAGCAGGTGGAAGGCGGCGAAGACGAACATCGCGTCGGCTTCGTCTTCCGCATCGAGCGCGACGCAGCGCTGGATCTCGGCGATCAACGCCGGGACGACGGCGTCGCGGTTCTCCGCCGCCGCACGGATCGCCTCGGTGGGCATGCTGCCGGTCTGCCGCAGGCGGTCGAGGATCGCTTCGATCTCCATGGGTGTGCTCCTTTCATCGTCCCGCCCGGCTGCGCCGGCGCGTCGAGTTTCGTCGACCCTAAGCCGGACGGTACCGGCTTTGGAACACCCCGGTCGACCGGTCGCTGGACTCTTTATTGCTTGACCTGGGCGCTCGCGGCGGGCGCACTGCGCGCGGGGCAAGGGTCGGACAGGGCAGGCGGGTGAACGGGTCGAGCGAGGGCGTGTGGCGGCACGGAGACGGTACCAATCTGGTGGGCATTCCGTCGGGCTTCATCGGCAGTGCCGACTTCAACGCGCAGAATCGTCGCATGCGCATCGCTGGCGTTCATGAAATGAACCACGGCCTGTTCCGCATGCTCGACGCCTCCGAGGACGACGCCGAGGCGGCCGGAATGTTCATCGCCTACATGGCGGCGATGTTCGGGCCGGACGAGCCGCGCAAGGGGCACGAGGACGACCCGGGGGCCCGCCGCCGCTATCGCACCAGCTACATGCGCCTGCTGCGCGGTTGGGCGTACGACAGCAACTCCCCCGAGGGCGCAGTGCTCAAGGGATGGGTGGAGAGCCGGTTCGGCCTCTTCCCGACATACCACAAACAACAGCTCAACAAATTCAACTCGGAAGCGTGGGCAGATTACGTAGTCGAAAAAATGGGGAGCCGGTTCCACAACAACGCAATACTCAGCCAACTCGACCTGCTCTACGAGTTCAGCCAGTGGGCGTTGCGGAGAAAAGCGCCCGAGCCGCCGGCGTTGCGATTGTTCCGCGGCGTCAACGACTTCAACGAACACCGGATCATCGAGAAGATCGACAAGCGCCGGGCCATTCTGCGCCTCAACAATCTGGTGTCCTTCACGTCCGATCGCGATGTCGCGAGCTGTTTCGGCGACTGCATTCTGGAGACCGACGTGCCGATTTCGAAGGTGCTGTTCTACCGAACGCTGCTGCCGCGCCACCCGCTGAAGGGGGAGGAGGAAATCCTCGCCATCGGCGGAGACTACGCCGTCGCCGCCAGCTACTGGTGACGGTAGGCCCTGTGATCGACCTCGAGCCGGAAATCGGCCCCGTACTCCTCGACCGCGCGCTGGGCGCCTACCTGGGCTTCGCCGTCGGCGACGCGCTGGGCGCCACCGTCGAGTTCATGACGCCGTCCGAGATCGCCCACGAGTACGGGGTGCACGCGCGGATGATCGGCGGCGGCTGGCTGAAGCTGAAGCCGGGCCAGGTCACCGACGACACCGAGATGGCGCTGGCGGCCGGGCGGGCCATCGTCCGCGCCGGCGACTGGGATCTGAAGGGCGTGTGCGACGAGTACGCCACGTGGCTGAAGAAGGTGCCGGTCGACGTCGGCAACACCACCCGGCGCGGCATCCGCCGCTACATCGTCGAGGGAACCATGGCGGGGCCGCCGCACGACGGCGACGCCGGCAACGGTGCCTGCATCCGCAATCTGCCGGTGACGCTGGCGACGCTGTGGCGGGACGACCTGTTCGCGGCGTGGACCATCGAGCAGTGCCACATCACCCACAACCACCCGCTGTCGGACGCGGCCGCGCTGGCGATGGGCCGGATGACGCACCGCCTGCTGTTGGGCGGCGGCATCGCCGCGGCGCGCGAGGAGACTCGCCCGCTGCTGGAGGCGCATCGGGATTTCCGCTTCGACCGCTACAAGGGACAGTGCACGCCCTACATCGTCGACACGGTGCGCACGGTGCTGCACGAGTACTTCCTCGCCGACTCGGTGCGCTCATGCGTGGTGCAGACGGTGAACCGGGGCGGCGACGCGGATTCCTCGGGGGCGCTCGCCGGCATGCTGGCCGGGGCCACCTACGGCGCCGCGAGCATTCCGCAGGCCTGGATCCGCAAGCTGGATCCGACGGTCGTCGCCGAGATCAGGCAGCAGACCCAGGCGCTGCTGGAGATCGCCGTGGCGACGGCGACGTCGCCGAAATAGAAGGACATTCGCCGGCGGCTGCGTGCCACCGGCGGTTCTATAAGCTGAAGCGGAGGAAGAAGAGGCGTCAGGCGCCGACGCGCGAGCCGATCTTGAGGACGACCTGATACTGGCTGACCTTCCCGTCCTCCACGTGGCCGCGGATTTCGGAGACTTCGAACCAGGTGATCTTCTCTGCCGCCGAGGCGACCGCGACCGCATTGTTGATGGCTTCGGAGATGCTGTTCGGCGACGTGCCGACGAGTTCGACTTTCTTGTAGACACTGCTCGGCATGACCGTCTCCGTCTGCTGTTGGATTCGTCGTTGCCCGAACATGGCGACTCCAGCGGACGCGGTCAATCCGACCGGCCGCGGATTTGCCGGCCGCCGCCGCTCGCGGGCGTGGCCTGGAAGGTCCTTACTCCGCCGTGTCGAGCTTGCGCGCGTCTATGGTGACGGGGAGGCGGGTGTCGGCGTCGCGCTCGGGCAGTTCCAGCCGCCAGCCGTTGGCCAGATCGATCCAGCCGCCCCACAGCGTGGGGTGTTCCGAGCCCACGACCGGCACCTCCAGGTCTTTCTTCGCCACGTAGATGGTGTGGATGTCGCCGCGCTTCGCCAGGGTGACCTTCATCGTGACCTCGATACTCTCGATTTCATGCTCGCGCATGCCGACGATCCGTGCACGCTCGTAGAAATCGACGGCATAGATGTAATACCGCTGCAGGAACGTGCCTATCGAGGTGACGTAGCCGATCTCGCCGACATCGATCAAGTGATCGCCGATCCGGCTGCCGGGATACGTGCCGTCGTTGCGGACCCCTTGGCGCGCCCGCACCTTGTCGCCGATGTCGAACAGCGGCTCCCGGGCGATCTCGATGCTGGGCGGGCCATCCACGTGGGGCTGCTCCCTGACCGGCGTTCAGGCGTGGACAATGGCGTCGGCGGGGCATTCGGGGACGCACTGCGGCGAGTCGAACTTGCCGACGCACTCGGTGCACTTGTCCGGATTGATCACGTAGATGTCGCCCTTCATCCGGATCGCCCGGTTCGGGCAGACGAACTCGCACGAGCCGCAGCCGGTGCAGTCGCTCTCTTTGATTCTATACGCCATGATACTCTCTCCTCTTTTTTTGTGACGCGTCGGTTACTGACGTGAAGGTCGGGGGCGTCACGCCGTCTGCGCGACATCCTCCTCGTCCGCGCGGGCGCACAGCCAGCGGGCGATGGCGGTCTCGATATAATCCAGGGCGAATTCGTCGGAGACGAGCACGCCTGCGGTGGCCAGGCGCTCGCGTGGGCAGCGGCCGATCTTGGCGGTGAGTACGACGCTGACGCCCTCCAGCGCCTTGATCGTCGCCTCCAGCACGTCGTCCTCGCCGTCGCCGCCGCCGCAATAGCGGTCGACCCGGCGATGGCCGGTGAAGCGCGCACCCTCGGCGCCGACCTCGAAGATCTGGAACTCGCGGGCGTGGCCGAAGTGCTGGTTGACCCGGCCGCCGCCCTTGGAGGAGATGGCGACCAGCATCGGCTCGGCCGGCGCGTACGCGCGGATGGCGGCGCGGGCGTCGGCGGCTTCCTTGCGGCGGTCGGCGCGCTCCTTCTCGACGATGGCGCGGTAGGCGGCGCGCTTCTCCGGGTCGATCTCCGGGTTCTCCGGCAGCGACTCCAGGCCGAACTTCTGCCCCTGGTCCTCGCCCAGCAGGCCGACCGCGTCGGCGCGGCACTGCCGGCAATGCTTCATCAGCTTGGCGTCGTCGCCGAGCTTATCCTGCAGCAGCTTCAGTTCGGCCGGCGTCGGCCCGCGCTGGCCGGTAAGTCCATAATGGGTGCCGTGCGCCGGGTCGGAGATCAGCGGCATGATGTTGTGCAGGAAGACGCCGCGCGCCTTGACCTCGGCGTTGACCGTGTCCAGGTGGCCGTCGTTGACGCCCGGGATCATCACCGAGTTGATCTTCACCAGGATGCCGGCGCGGGTCAGCATCTCGATGCCCTCGAGCTGCCGCTCGATCAGGATGCGCGCCGCCTCCAGCCCGGTCCGCCGCTTGTTGTCGTACTGGATCCAGGCGTAGATGCCCTCGGCGACATGCGGATCGACCGCGTTCATCGTCACGGTGACGTGATGCACGCCCGCCTCGCGGATGGCTTCGATGTGGTCGGGCAGGGCGAGGCCGTTGGTCGACAGGCACAGCGTCAGGTCGGGCAGGCTCTCGCGCAGCAGCCGGAAGGTCTCGAAGGTGCGGCGATGATCGGCCAGCGCATCCCCCGGCCCGGCGATGCCGACGACCGAGAGGTTCGGCATGGCGGCGGCGACGGCGTGCACCTTGCGCACCGCCTGCTCCGGCGTCAGCCGCTCGCTGACCACGCCCGGCCGGCTCTCGTTGCTGCAATCGTACTTCCGATTGCAGTAGTGGCACTGGATGTTGCAGGCGGGCGCCACCGCCACGTGGATGCGCGCGAAAAAGTGGTGCGCTTCCTCACTGTAGCACGGGTGCTCGGCGATCTTGGCGCGGATGTGCTCGGGCAGTTCGGCGGCGCCGGCCTTCGGCGGCGTGCCGCAGCCGCCGGTGGCGCACGAAGCGGCCTCCGGCTTGGCCGCGGCGGCGCCACGGGAGACACTGTCGAGCGAGACGATCTTCTGCGGCATGCTCCCCATCTCCCTGTCGCCCCGGCATACGGGCACCGGTTACGGCGGAAGAAAGCAAGAGCCGTGCCAGCGATCTAAGTGCTTGAATTGCAAGGCGCCGGCGATGAAGCCGCGCCCGACCGCTGTCTGCGTTCCGACACCCGTGTCGGACACCGGACAGGCCGCGGGGGCCGGGCCGGTTTCGTCCGTCTGCCGACCGGTCTGGTCCGTTTCGGGGTCGGTCTTGTGCCGGTGTTTGTCGCTAACCCTTTGGTGCCCAACGGTTACGCCGACGGTTTCCGCCCAGATGTCGTCAAATGTCGTCATCTGTCGTCCAAGCGGTGCGCAACCGATCGCAGCCCTCCGACACCTCGTCATTGCGAACGCGCGAAGCGGGTGTGGCAATCCACCGGCCTCGCCACGCCCGGCAGTGGATCGCTTCGCTGCGCTCGCGATGACGGCGTTTGTCGAGGTTTCCGGATCGGCCCCTCGTCATTGCGAACCCGCGAAGCGGGTGTGGCAATCCACCGGCCTCGCCACACGCCCGGCAGTGGATCGCTTCGCTGCGCTCGCGATGACGGTGTTCGTCGAGGTTTCTGAGAGCACCTCTGTATTCACAGCGGATCAAAACATGAACATAGACTTTGCGAGCCGGTTCGTCAAGAATTCGGTTCGGAGGGCGGGCTCCTTTGGGGGATATCCCCTTGACATACGTAATTAGGTGCGCTGTATAATGGCGCATGAACACGAAGCCTCTCACCACCACCGCCTTTTTCCGCAAGTTTCCGGACGATGAAACGTGCCTCGCGCATCTGTTTGAGGTTCGGTTCGGGCAGGGCTTCACCTGCCCTTCGTGCGAGCGCCCGTCTAAGTGGTTCCGGATCAAGGCGGAGCGGGCCTATTCTTGCCAGTGGTGCGGCCACCACCTGCACCCGACCGTTGGCACCCCATTTGAAAAGACGCGGACTCCGTTGCAGCTTTGGTTCTACGCGCTTCACCTGTTCACCACCACGCGGCACGGTGTCAGCGCCAAGGAGTTGCAGCGCCAGCTAGGCGTCACTTACAAGACGGCTTGGCGCATGGCGGGCTTGATCCGAGAACACATGGCCGACGTTGACGGCGAACGCCCCATCGGCGGTCCCGGCACGAACGTCGAAATCGACGAAAGCCTTTTCGGGGGCTTGAAGCGCGGCAAGCACAACCGGGGCAGCGCCGCCAAGACTGTCGTTGTCGGCGCTCTGGAACGCGGCGGCGACGTTGTGACGGCGGTTGTCCCCAGCAAGCGGCGCGCGACCCTAGAGCCATTCGTGCTGGCAAATGTTGAGACTGGCGGGATCGTCCACACCGACGAACTGAACAGCTACAAGAGCCTTGGCGCGGCGGGCTGTCGCCATGCGACCGTCAACCACGGCGCGCACAAATACACTATTACGATTATCGCCTTGTCGAGACGGTTTCAATGAACGGGATTGAGAATTTTTGGCGGCACTTGAAATGCTCAATCAACGGCACTGACACGAGCGTCAGCCCAGAATACCTTGGCCGCTACGTCAAGGTTTGAGTATCGCTTCAATCGTCGCAATCGGGTGGAGACGATGCTTCCGGAGCTTCTTTCGACGTTCCGGCCATTGACCCAAAAAGCCGGTTGAACTCGGCTTCGTCGCCGGGTGGGTCGGTTTCCCGGTCGGTGGCAAACTGGTCCAACTTACCTTTATCGCGGGCCTGCTTGAGAGTGTTCACAACTCGCGCTCGAAATCCATGATGTAGATGCGCTCCATGCGGCCCTCGCGATAAGCAGGTTTAGCCTGAACGACGATGGCAGCTTTGCGGTTTGCAGCCTCGCTGTAAGGATTTGGAGCCACGTCCGCCAGAGGGTCTTTCACATCGGCGTAAAGGTAGTTGCCCGGTTCGTCAGGGTGTTCGACATTCAGCCGCCGACTGTGATGAACGAAGCCATCGGTTTGAAGCGTCATTTGCTGCAAGTCGCCCACTTCAAGCTCTCCCTTTGATCGGATGGCGTCGGCCATCGCTTCATCCACTGTAGTTTGCGGAGCGGACCCGGCAGAGAAGGACGCGCTGCGGACTGATTTGCCAACCGGCGCGACGGCCTGGATCGCAGGACCAACCAACTTGTTCATTTGGTCGAAGATACGGTCACGCCAAACAGCGTCGTGCGCGAGCCAAGCGTCGCGCGTTCGCTCGCGCTCTCCGCCTTGCTCCTTGATGATCTCTAAAACCATCTCCAAGTGTTTCTCGGCTTCTGCTTTTCGTCCACCGAGATACTTTAACACAAACGACACCCAATGCCAAACAAAGTTACTCGTTCCGTTAGTTAAAATATTCCACACGAGAGGTAAAACGCCGGGTGCAGCCGCAAGAAATGCTGCAATCTCGCTGGAGCCCTGTCTTGGTTCTCTTGCTTTGGAAATTACAGGCGCACGCTCTCCGCGTTTGGGTGCTCGCTTTTTGAGAAAAAGTATTACCCCATCGGATATAATCCGGTCGAAACCTTGGAGAGATTGCCCCAACAGTCGCATGTCTACGGCATGCTGGTCGGCGTCGCCGCCAGCATATCGCATCAAGATCGTTGTGTCGGTAATCGCGGTACCAGCCATCGCGCCGTCCTCCGTTGCCCAAACGGGAAGCTACGCGGTCAGGCTTGGGAGTCAATCACGTATGCTAAGGGGATAAACCCCAAAAGTTTCCTTTCGCGTCGCCGACGCCGAGCCGTCGGTCGATGCGTTGGCGTAACTGTCGTGCCTAACGTTCCGGTCTTCACCCGCGCCGCCGTGCCCTGCCGCCGATCATCAGCGCCGGCGGGCCGAGCAGCCCGACCACGGCGATCGAGGCGAAGGCGATGCCCCAGGAGACCACCGAGGTGCCGCCGCCGGAGAGGTCGAGGGCCATGCCGAGCACCAGCGGGCCGATGCCGGCGCAGCCGAAGCCGACGAAGGCGTGCACCGCCAGGGTCGCCCCGCGCCGCCCCGGCGCCGCGGCCTGCACGGTGCCTGCGGTGAGCGCCGCCGAGTCCAGCTGCACCACCGCCGCCCAGGCCACCGCGAGCACGGCCAGCAGGCCATACGGCAGCGGCGCCGCGAAGCCGATCCCGGCGCTGGCCAGGGCCGAGGCGCACATCACACAAGCGATCACCCGGCGGCGCCCGAAGCGCACGCACAGCTCGTTGCCGCCGATGCTGGCGGCCATCGCCGCCAGGGCGCTGAGGGTGGCTATGGTGGTGGGCGACAGCCATGCCATCGACGTTTCCGGCTGCAGCGTCAGGCTGAAGGCGAGGAAGGCGACCAGCCAGGAGCGCATGGCGAACAGCTCCCAGCAGTGGATGCCGTACGCCAGGATGAAGGCGAGCGCCCGGCGGTTGGCGAGAACGGGGCGGAAATCCAGCAGGTGCGCGGGCGTCTGCGGCCGCTCCGGCGCCACCGGGCGCAGTCGCAGCGGCACCAGCACGGCAAGCAGCGCGGCCGCGGCGGTGGCGGCAAACGCGATGCGCCAGCCGAAGATCGCGGCCGTCTCACCGGCCAGCAGGAAGGAGAGCGCGGTGCCGAAGCTGAAGCTGGAGGTGTAGAAGGAGATCGCCCGCGACGGCAGGGCGCCGCGGTAGCGATCGACCAGCGCGCGCAGGCCGGGCAGGTAGGTCGCCGCCAGCGACGCGCCGGCGAGCGCGCGGAACGCGAGCGCGCTCCAGAACCCGTCGGCCAGCAGCGCGAAGCCGGCCGCCGACACTGCCGCCATCAGCGCGCCCGCGGCCAACACCATGCGCGCGTCGACGCGGTCGGTGAGCGCCATCACCGGCGGTGCGACGACGGCGAACGAGACGAAGTAGACCCCGGCGATCCAGCCGGCTTCGGTCTTCGACAGGCCCCATTCGGCGACGAACGTCGGCAGCAGGGCAGGGAAGGCGAACACGCCCGCCATCGTCAGCACCTGGGCGGTGCACAGCGCCAGGATCAGCCGGCCGGCGTTCATCCGGGCAGACGCGCGGCGAGCCCGCCTCCGCCCGCGCGAACCTGCGCGATCGCGAAGCGCCTCAGATGTGGATCGCCCGGCCGGCGACCGCCAGCGCCGCTTCCTTCATCGCTTCGGCGAGGCCGGGGTGGCCGTGGCTGGAGCGGGCGACATCTTCGGCGGAGCCGCCGAACTCCATCGCCACCACCAGCTCCTGGATCAGGTCGCCCGCCTCCGGGCCGATGATATGTGCGCCGAGGATGCGGTCGGTCGCGGCGTCGGCGAGGATCTTGACGAAGCCGTCGGTCTCGTCGTTGCAGCGCGCCCGGCTGTTGGCGGTGAACGGGAACTTGCCGACCTTGTAGGCGATCCCGTCGGCCTTGAGCTGCTCCTCGGTGCGGCCGACCGCCGCCACCTCCGGCCAAGTGTAGACGACGCCGGGGATCGCCTCGTAGTTGACGTGCCCGGATTGGCCGGCGATCAGTTCGGCGACGGCGACGCCTTCCTCCTCGGCCTTGTGCGCCAGCATCTTGCCGCCGATCACGTCGCCGATGGCGAAGATGCCGGGCACGCTCGTTTGATAGTCGTGGTCGACGGCGAGGAAGCCGCGATTGTCCGGCGTGATGCCGACGTTCTCCAGCCCGAGGCCCTCGGTGAACGGCCGGCGGCCGACCGAGACCAGCACCGTCTCCGCCTCCAATATCTCCGGGTCGCCGCCCTTCACCGGCTCGATGGTCAGCGCCACGACCCCGTCCTTCGGCTGCGCGCTGGTGACCTTGCTGCCGAGCCGGAAGGTCATGCCCTGCTTCTGCAGGATCCGCAGCATCGACTTCGCCACCTCGCCATCCATGCCGAACAGGATCTGGTCGAGGAACTCGACGACGGTGACCTCCGCGCCCAGCCGGCGCCACACCGATCCCAATTCGATGCCGATGAAGCCGCCGCCGATCACCACCATTCGCTTCGGCACCGCGGGGAGCGTAAGCGCGCCGGTCGAGCTGACGATGCGCTGCTCGTCGATCTCGATCCCCGGCAGCCGGGCGATGTCCGAGCCGGTGGCGATGATGATGTTCTCGGTGCGCAGGGTGCGGGGCGCGCCGCCGTCCTCGGGCGTGACCGCCACCTCCTCGGCCGAGACGATCCGCCCGGTGCCCAGCACGTGCTCCACCTTGTTCTTGCGGAACAGGCCGGCGATGCCGGAGGTGAGCTGCTGCACCACCTTGTCCTTGCGCGCCAGCATCGCCGGCAGGTCGAAGCCGACGCCGCCGGTGGTGATGCCGTGGTGGGCGAACTCCTTCGCCGCCAGCTCGTACAGGTGCGAGGACTGCAGCAGGGCCTTCGACGGGATGCAGCCGACGTTCAGGCAGGTGCCGCCCAGCGTCGCCCGCTTTTCGATGCAGGCCGTGCGCAGCCCGAGTTGCGCGGCCCTGATCGCGCAGACGTAGCCGCCCGGTCCGCCGCCGATCACCACCACGTCGAAAGTGTCGTCGCTCATGATGCCGCCTCGCTCATTCGGAATCGTCAAGAACCGCTGGTGGAAACCCGCAGTCGCTGCCTGACGCTCTTTCCGGTACCTGATCGCGACGGGGAGCGCAATCAATCCCGCGGTGGTTCAGTCGCCGACGCCCGGGCTGGCCGGCCAGCGGGCGGCGGCGTTGACGCACTGCACCCGCCAGACGCCGCCGGCGCCGCTCAGAAGTCTGTCCTCGACCCTGTCGAGACGGGTGACCGACAGCGTGTCGACGACGATGGCCATCGCTGCTTCAGGGGGCAATGCCAGCGCGTGCGCGACCGCGGCGCGGATTGTCCCGCCGTGGGCGACGCAGAGCACGTCGCGTCCGGCGAGCAGCGGGCTAAGCCGCTCGATCGCCGCCGCGGTGCGCCGCATCTGCGAGGCGAAGCTCTCGCCGCCGGGCGGCGCGTTGCGCACCGGGTCCAGCCAGAAGGCGGCGTACGCCTCCGGGTCGAGTGCCTGCATCGAGGGCCAACTCAGCCCTTCCCAGTCGCCGAAGCTTTGCTCGACGAAGTCCGGCTCCAGAAGGGTGTCGACCGCGCGGAAACCCGCTTCGACCAGGGCCTCGAAGGTCTGCCGGGTGCGATCGAGCGGGCTGACCACCGCCGAGGCGCCGTCCGGCAGCAGATCGGCCAGGGCGCGGAAGGTGGCCGCGTCCGAAGTGTCGCAGGGAACGTCGCGCCGTCCGTGGATCCGCCCGCCCGCGGCCTCCGGCACCGGCGCGTGGCGCAGCCACCACCAGCGCGCAGGCCGGGTCATTCGACGGCGGCGATCGCCGCCATGATCGCCACCTCGGCCAGGACCTGGGCGGCGCCCAGCACGTCGCCGGTCTGACCGCCGAGCATCCGCTGGGCGATGGCGGCGACGGCCAGCGTGGTCAGAGCTGCGCCGACGACGGCGGCCAGCGTCGCCCGGACGCCGACGGCGAGCACGCAGATCGCCGACGCCCAGGCGATAGCGGTCAATACCTGGGGGATCGTCGGCATGCCGAAGCCGGCGGCGAGCCCGTCCAGCCGCGCCGGCCGCTGCCAGCGCAGCAGCGCCGGCAGAACCGCGCGCGACATGGCGGCCGCGGCGAGCACGGCCGCCGCCGCCACTTCCGGCGACGACAGCCCGCCGAGAATCGATGCGCGGAGCGTGATGCCGAAGATGACGGCGAGCGCGCCGAACGTGCCGATCCGGCTGTCGCGCATGGCGGCCAGCCGATTCTCCCGCGAACCCCGGGCGCCGAGGCCGTCGGCGAAATCGGCGAGCCCGTCCTCGTGCACAGCGGCGGTGAGAATCACGCTGGTGGCCAGCGCGGTCAGCGCGCAGGCCAAGGGATGCAGCCCGAACTGGAAGGCGCCCAGCAGCGCCATTGCCGCGGCGAGACCGATGCCGCCGCCCACCAACGGAAACAACGCCGTCGCCGGGAGCATCGCGCCTGCGGGCATCGGCAGAGCCGCCGCGTCCGAGGCTCCGTCGGCGAGCCCCGGGATCGGCGACTCCGCCGTGGACGGGCCGAGCGGCAGCCAGGTGAGGAAGGAGGCGGCGCAACGCAGGTCGCGCCACCAGGCCGCGATCGCGCCTACGACGTCCACCACTTCGGGATGCTTGAACGAGGTTGCCACGAGAGACTTTCCGATCGAAAGCCGGATGCGCCAAAGCAGGCTGCGTTATAGGTTAAGCTCGTTGGAAAGAAAACGTGGATCGCTCAGGTGCCGGCCTCCATCCCCCTCGACCAAGTCGCATTCCCTGTGCCGACCTTGGCGGCCATTCGCCGGCTGCTCATGGAACTGCCGGCGACCGACGCCGCCGCTGTCGAACAAGTGCGCGCTCGCGAGTGCCGCCTGACCAAGCCGCCGGGCGCGCTCGGCCGTCTCGAAGCGTTGACCGAATGGCTGGCCGGCTGGCAAGGGCGGTCGCCGCCACGGCTCGACCGGGTGCGGGCGTGCGTCTTCGCCGGCAATCACGGCGTCGCCTCGGCCGGCGTGTCCGCCTATCCGGCCGAGGTCACGGCGCAGATGGTGGCGAACTTCCAGGCGGGCGGGGCCGCCATCTGCCAGCTCTGCCGCACCTTCGACGTCGAGTTGCACGTCCGCGCCTTCGACCTCGATCGGCCGACCGGCGACATCCGCTGTGGGCCGGCGATGTCCGAGGACGAGTTCGTCGCGGCCTTTGCAGCCGGAATGCAGGAAGCGGTGGGTGTCGATCTGCTGTGCCTGGGCGAGATGGGCATCGGCAACACCACCGCCGCGGCGGCCGTCGCGCACGCGCTGTTCGGCGGCACTGCCGCGGCCTGGACCGGGCCGGGGACCGGCGTGACCGGCAGCAGCCTGGCGGCGAAGCGCGCCGCGGTCGCCGCCGCGGTACAGTGCCACGCCGCCGCGGCGGTCGACGGACTCGACCTGCTCCGCCGGCTGGGCGGCCGCGAGTTCGTGGCCATCGTCGGCGCGGTTCTGGGCGCACGGCTGCGCCGAATCCCCGTGCTGCTCGACGGCTTCGTCTGCACCGCGGCCGCGGCGCCCCTGGCGGCGGTGCGGAGCGGTGCACTCGACCACTGCCGGGTGGCGCATGTCTCGGCGGAGCCCGGCCACCGGCTGCTGCTGCGCCGTCTTGGCATGCGGCCGCTGTTCGACCTGGAGATGCGGCTGGGTGAAGCCTCCGGTGCCGTGCTGGCGGTCGGATTCGTCCGCGCGGCCCTCGCGTGCCACGTCGGCATGGCGACATTCGCCGGCGCCGGCGTCACCGATCGGAGCGGCGAGCCGCCCGTGTGCCTGCCCGATGAGCCGGGAGGACAGGAAGATCCGTGACGCGGCGTGAAAGTCATACCGATCTGGCCACCAAGGATCACGCGCTGCCACGGCGACGATCGACTTCACGTCAGTGTGGGTGAACGCAAAGTCCAGGCGCTCGTCGATTTATCGATGGCACCGAACGCGTGTTCTTTTCCATGAGTGGCAAAAAATCCGATCGTCGGTTGTTCGTCCCTCGCATCGGACGCTGTGCAAACCCCGGCACGGCCAAGCGGTGTTGTTTGAATATACAGTAACGGACTGCGGTCTGCAGACCGTGCGCCGAAGGCGGAGCCTCGTCTTTCGCTGCAATCATCGCAGCCCCCTCCGAAAGTGTCTTGTCGACGCAAGAGCATAGGGGTATCAACGTCTCGACAGTCGAAAAGCGCTGCGCATACAGCATTTGGCTGCGATACACTTTCGGGGATGTGCCGTGAACATGATCGAGCAAAGAGCGACAACCGATTCCGGGCAGGACGTCCGGCGATTGGCAGCAGAGATCGTCGCCGCTTACGTCAGCGCAAATTCCATACCGGCATCGCAATTGACGGAGTTGATCCGCACCGTCGTCGCGACCCTGTCCAATCTGGACGGGCCTGCAGAAGTGCCGCAGGCGGAACCGCTGAAGCCGCCCGTCTCGATCCGCAAGTCGGTGACCCCTGACTATATCGTCTGCCTGGAAGACGGAAAGAAGTTGAAGATGCTGAAGCGGCATCTGCGCACGACGTACAACATGACACCGAAAGACTATCGCGAGAAGTGGGGCCTGCCGGCCGACTACCCGATGGTCGCACCCAACTACGCGGCCCGACGCTCGGAGTTCGCCAAGCAGATCGGACTGGGACGCAAGAGCGTCGAGCCGAAGAAGACCCGCCGCCCGCGCACGTCCTGGGGCGTGCGTCCTTGATCACCGGCGGTCGCCTGGCGGCCGCCGCCCTTTTGGTACTCGCCGCGCTGCTGTTCGGGCGGTCGGCGGTATCGGGGGTTCCGGGAATCGCCGCCTTCTATGGGCGGTACGAGGGGACCGCGGACATCGCCGCCGACGACGGCGGTGAAATCAGGCGCCGCGATCTGGCCGTCACCATTGCCCCCGAGGGCGATCGCTTCCGCATCGATTGGCAAACGTCGACACGCTTGCCGGACGGCGAGTTGAAGACCAAGACGTACTCGATCATGTTCGAGCCGACCGCCCGGGACGGGATTTTCGGCTCGAAGATGCGCACCGACATGTTCGGCAATCGGGTGCCTCTCGACCCGCTCAAAGGGGATCCGTACGTGTGGTGCCGTATCGCCGGCGACACGCTGACGCTCTATGCGATGGTGATCACCGACTCCGGCGGCTACGACCTGCAAGTCTACGATCGGACGCTGACGAAGACCGGGTTGCAGCTGCAGTTCACCCGGCTGCGCGAAGGCGAGGCGCCCAAGAAGTTCTCGGCTGTCCTGCAGAAGGTCGCGGCGGAGGCGCCGGCTCGCTGAACTTCGAGCGGGCGCGGTGTTCCTCTCGCCGCGGTCGCGCTCAATAGGACAGAAGAATCGGCAAGGTCATTTGCGTCAGCACGTGCCGCGTCAGGCTTCGGCGCGCCGCTGTCCGGCCCAGCTGTTGACCGGCCGCACCCATCACCAGGAGATCGGCGCCGGCATCGGCGAGATAGGACAACAGCCGCTCGGCCGGCTCGTCACTCCCGGGGTTGAACAGCAGGCGGTCGGCCGTGACGGTGAGCCCGTGCTCGGCGAGGTGGCTCATCAACCCGTCCGAGTTCGATGTGTCTGCGCCGGCGTCACGTGTGGTCGCCGGCATGAGTGCCAGGACCGTGACCTCCTCGGCCGCCGCCAGCAGCGGCAGGGCGTCGTGCACCGCCCGCGACGCCTCCCGGCTGCCGTTCCAGGCGATCACCACGCGCCGAGGAAACGACGGAAACCGACCGGCGTGCGGAACGACGAGAACCGGACGGCCGGCGTGCAGGACGGTGTGCTCGACCAGTGCCGGCGGCACACTGCCGTCGGCGGCCCGGGTGTCGAACTGCCCGAGGATCACGAGGTCGGTCTCCCGCGCTCGCAACACCACGGTCCGGCTGACCTGCAGGTCGGTCGCACCGATATCCGCCTGCCACTCGAGATCGACGCCGCTCGCCGCCGCATGGATGCGGAACGACGCTTCCACCTTGCCGGCTGCCCGCTCGACGAACACGAAGCGGTTGCGCGAGGCGAGGCCGGGGACATCCGGGTCGCAGACGGCGTAGAGCGCGGTCAGCTTCGCCTCGAAGCGCTTGGCGAGCGCCAGCGCCAAGTCGGCGCGAACCCCCGAGGCCTCGCTCTTGTCGAGATGAAGCAGCAGATGGCGAAGCGTCATGACGATCGCGCTCCCGGCGAACCTAGTTCAACACGTGTCCTGGATACACCTTTTGCGTGTCCGCCGGAACGCAGAAAGCGCCGCCGGATACGGCCGCCGCGGAATTCGCCTCAGCGCCCGCCGCGTTCGGCCCGCGCCTGGAACGCCGCGACCATCGTGCGCGCGGTCGATGGCAGCAGCAGGTCGATCGCCCGCTGCAGGGCGCGGGATTTGAGCTCCCACTTCAGCGCCACCGAGGCGCGGCAGGAGGTGCGGGCGGGGGTGAACTCCCACTGGATGACGAACGAGCGGAACAGGTCGTCGGCGGAGGTGACCTCGATCCGCGACGAGGGGATCAGGTCGGTCCGCGTGCGGAAGCGTTCACGCACCGGGCCGAGCCCCAGTTCCTGCTCCGTCCAATAGGTGTCGCCCTCGCGTTCGTAGATACGGGCCTGCCGCCAGAGAGACAGGAACTCCGGGTAACGCTCGACGTCGGCCACCAGCGCGAACACGTCTTCGGCGGGGCAGCGGATCAGGCGGCTGTCTCGGTGCATCGTCATGGGCGTGATCCTCGCCGGCGTCCGGCTGCGGCGCAGTCCGGCAACGGGGTTCGCGGGTGTCGCGCCGGGCAGCCTACTCCGCCGCCCGGTCGACGTCGGTCGGGCGCCAGCGCAGCACCGGCTTGCGTGCCGCCCGCGTTTCGTCGAGGCGGCGCCGTGGTGCGCGGTGCGGCGCGTCGCGAAAGTGCGCCGCATCGCCGGCCGAGGCGCGCGCTGCCAGCCCCTTCATCGTGGCGATGAACTGGTCCAGGCTGGCCTTGCTCTCCGTCTCGGTCGGCTCGACCAGCATCGCGCCGTGCACGACCAGAGGAAAATACACGGTCATCGGATGGAAGCCTTCATCGATCAGCGCCTTGGCGAAGTCGAGCGTCGTGACGCCGGTATCGCGCAGAAACCGGTCGTCGAACAATGCCTCGTGCATACACGGCCCTGGAAAAGGCGCGGAGAGGCTGCCCTCCAGGCTGGCGAGGATATAATTGGCGGCGAGTACCGCATCCGCGGAGGCTTGGTACAGCCCGTCGGCGCCCATGCTCATCATGTAGGCCAGGGCGCGCACGAACATGCCGAACTGGCCGTGAAAGCCCTTGGCGCGACCGAACGGCTTGCCGGCGGCGTGCATCGTGTGCTCGACCAGCCGGAACCCGTCGCCGTCCTTCACGACGAACGGCACCGGGGCGAAGGGCGCCAGGGCCGCCGACATCACCACCGGTCCCGAGCCGGGGCCGCCGCCGCCATGCGGTGTCGAGAAGGTCTTGTGCAGGTTGATGTGCATGCAATCGACGCCGAGGTCGCCCGGCCGCACCCGGCCGACGATCGCGTTGAAGTTCGCGCCGTCGCAGTAGAAAAACGCGCCCACTGCGTGCGCCGCCTCGGCGATCTCCTGGACGTCGGTTTCGAAAAGGCCGCAGGTATTCGGGTTGGTGACCATCACCGCGGCGACGTCCGGCGCGAGGGCCGCGCGCAGCCGCTCGACATCGACGCGGCCGCGCGCATCCGCCGGGATCGCGTCCACCGCATAGCCGCAGGCGGCGGCACTGGCCGGGTTGGTGCCGTGCGCCGATTCCGGAACGAGGACGCGGCGGCGCGGATCGCCACGATCTTCCAGCGCGGCGCGGATCGCCATCATGCCGACCAGCTCGCCGTGCGCGCCCGCGGCCGGCGACAGCGCCACCGCCGGCAGGCCGGTGAGCGTCTGCAGCCAGTGCGCCAGCGTGTGCATCAGCGAAAGCGCGCCCTGCACGGTCGCGACCGGCTGTAGCGGATGAAGATCGCCCAGGCCCGGCAGTCGGGCGACCACTTCGTTGAGCCGGGGGTTGTGCTTCATCGTGCACGAGCCCAGCGGAAACAGGCCGGAATCGATGGAGTAGTTCTTCTGGCTGAGGCGCAGGTAGTGGCGCACCACCTCCGGCTCGCTGAGGCCGGGCAAGCCGATCGCGCCGCGCCGGCGCAAGCCGGCCAAGTGGTCGCCGGTGGGCGGCGCGGGCGGCAGGTCGACGCCGCATTTCTCGGGCGATCCCTGCTCGAACAGCAGCGGCTCTTCCAGAATCAGGCCGCGGTGGCCGCTGATGGTCTCCGCTGCAACCGCCATCTACAGAACTTCCCGCAAGGCTGCGACCAGCGCGTCGATATCCTGGTCGTTCACCGTCTCCGTCGCCGCCAGCAGCAGCAGCGGCTGCGCCTCGCGCCACGCCGGCAACAGCCGCGACAGGGGCACCCCGCCGAGGATGCCGCGGGCGGCGAGGGCGTCGACCACCGAGCCGGCGTCGCGCGGCAGTCGGACGGTGATCTCGTTGAAGAACGTCCGGTTCAGCACGTTCACATCGGGGACCGTGGCCAGCGCCTCGGCCAGTTGGCAGGCACGCGCATGGTTGACCTCCGCCAGCCGGGTGAATCCCGCCTCGCCCAGCAGCGCCAGGTGGATGGTGAAGGCCAGCGCACAGAGGCCCGAGTTGGTGCAGATGTTGCTGGTCGCCTTCTCGCGGCGAATATGCTGCTCGCGGGTCGACAGCGTCAGCACGAAGCCGCGCCGCCCGTCGAGGTCGACCGTCTCGCCGACGAGGCGCCCCGGCATCTGCCGGACGAAGCGATCGCGCGTCGCCATCAGGCCCACGGTCGGCCCGCCGAACGAAGCCGCGTTGCCGAGCGACTGGCCTTCGCCGGCGACGATGTCGGCGCCCATCGCGCCCGGCGGCGCCAGCATTCCGAGCGAGACCACTTCGGCGACCGCCACCACCAGCAGCGCTCCCTGGGCGTGGCAGGCGCGCGCGAGTCCGCTGTAGTCGTGGACGCGGCCGAACAGGTCCGGGTTCTGCACGACGACGCACGCGGTATCCGCATCGACGCGGGGCGACGGCTCCTCGTCTCCCGACCAGCAGGGCGGCAGCGTCGTCAGGTCGAGCGAGAGGAAGCGGCAATAGGTCTCGGCGACCGCGCGGTAGTGCGGGTGCAGTCCGCCGGAGACGAGGATGCGCCGCCGCCGGGTCGCGCGGCAGGCCATCGCCACCGCTTCGGCGCAGGCGGTGGCGCCGTCGTACAGCGAGGCGTTGGCGACCTCCATGCCGGTGATCAGCGCCACCTGCGTCTGGAACTCGAACAGATACTGCAACGTCCCCTGGGCGATCTCCGGCTGATAGGGCGTGTACGCGGTCATGAATTCGCCGCGCTGGATCAGGTGGTCGACCGCCGCCGGAACGTGATGGCGATAGATGCCGGCGCCGAGGAAGCTGGGACACGACGCGGGCGAGAGATTGCGCGCGGCGAGTGCGCGGAACGTGCGCTCGACGCTCGCCTCGTCCTGGTGCATCGGCAGGTCGACAGGCGTGGTGCGCCTCGCCGAGTCCGGCACGTCGCGGAAGAGTTCGTCGACGCTGTCGGCGCCGATCACAGCGAGCATCGCCTCCCGGTCGGCCTCGGTGAGTGGCAGATAGCGCATCAGGCGAGGGACTCCAGCAGCGCCGCGTACGCCGCCTCGTCCATCAGGCCCGCGAGTTCGCCCTCGTCGCTGAGGCGAAGCCGGACGAACCAGCCGCCTTCGGTCGGCTCGGCGTTGACGCGGCCGGGCTCGTCGACGAGCGCGTCGTTGACGGCGATCACCTCGCCCGAGGCGGGCGCATACACCTCGCTCGCCGCCTTCACCGATTCGACCACCGCCGCTTGCGCGCCCTTGGCCACCACGGTCGCCAGCGCAGGCAGTTCGACGAACACCACGTCACCCAGTTGTTGCTGTGCGTAGTCGGTGATGCCGACGGTGCCGACGCCGTCTTCGACGCGGATCCATTCGTGCTCCGGGGTGAAACGAACGACGGCCATGAAGCGCACTCTCCTCGACAACTCTATTTGACGTACCGGCGCTCGACGAACGGCATGGGAACGATGCGCCCGGCCAGTTCGCGACCACGGACGACCACGGCCACCTCCTCGTCCGGCACCGCCGTCGCCTCGACATAGCCCATCGCCACCGGCGCTTCCAGGGACGGGGCGTAGCCGCCGCTGGTGACGTGGCCGATATCGCCGCCGGTCCGGTTCAATATACGGCAGCCTGCCCGCGCCGGTTGCCGGCCGGCGAGGCGAATGCCGATCCGCCGGCGCGCCGGGCCGGCGAAGAGCTGGCGGAGGATGACTTCGTCGCCGGGAAAGCCGCCCTCCTCGCGCCGCCGCCGGCCGATCGCCCAGCCGAGCCCGGCTTCGACCGGTGTGGTGCTCTCGTCGATGTCGTTGCCCCACAGGCAGAGGCCGGCTTCCAGCCGCAGGGTGTCCCGCGCGCCGAGGCCGGCCGGCGCCACGTCCGGTTCGGCCAGCAACAACCGGGCCAGCGGCTCCGCGTCCGCCGCGGCGCACGAGATCTCGAACCCGTCCTCGCCGGTGTATCCGGAGCGCGAGACTTGGCAGCGGATGTCGCCGACCTTCAGCGTCTCGCTGGTCATGAACAGCATCATGCGGCAGGCGGGGGCGTAGCGGCCGAGAACGGCGGCGGCGGCCGGGCCCTGCAGCGCCAGCAGCGCGTGGTCGTCGAGCAGTCGAACCTCGTGTTTCGGCAGCCCGGCGCGGAGCAGTGCGAGATCGGCGTCCCGGCGCGCCGCGTTGATCACAAGGCTGAGGTAGTAGCCGCCGTGTGTCAGCATCAGGTCGTCGACGATGCCGCCGGCGGCGTTGGTGAACAGAGTGTAACGCACCTTGCCGGCGGGCATGCCGACGATGTCGCCGACGACGAGGGTCTCCAGCGCGGTGCCGTCGTCCTCGATCGACACCTGGCCCATGTGCGAGACATCGAACAGCACCGCTTTCGCCCGCGCATGCAGATGTTCGGCGACGATGCCGGAATACTGCAGCGGCATCTCGAAGCCGGCGAACGGCACCATTCGCGCGCCCAGCTCCAGGTGCAGCGCGTGCAGCGGCGTGCGCCGCAGCGGACTTTGCCCGTCACCGGGCGGACCTTCGTGTTCAGGGCCGGCCAACACCATCATCCCATCTGCAAGAGGATGCCGCCGTCAGCGGCCGAGGCCTTGCCATCGCCGATTGTAGGCCAATTCATCGGCGGTGAGCTGAATGCCGACGAGAACCTCGTACTCGTACTCGGCGGCCTTGTAGGCGAGGGGGATGTCGACTTCGATCGGCGGGGTGTCCTCGCGCACGATCGCCCGTGAGCGGTTGGCGGCGAACTCCACCACCTGGTCGAATGGCTGCTTCGTCAGAATCGTGCCGTTGCGGACGACGCTGACGAAGTAGGTGAAGGCGGCCTTGCCGTCGGCGTTGGCGGACCCCTTGTCGAGCACGAACACCGGGGCGACTTGCACGACGACCCGGCGGCCGTGCTCCTTGCTGTCGGAGAAGGTGCACGACGCGATGATGTCGCCGACATCGACCTGGAACGTGATATCGAGAATGTCGCGCCCGGGGCCCGGCTCGAAGCGGGTGAGCGTGCCGGCCTCGGTCAGCACGGCGACCCGTGGGCAAACCTTCATCCGCGCGTCCTCGCCGGCGCACCCGGCGAGTAACCCCGCCGACAGTGCGGCGGCTGCCACGGCCCGGCCGAATGCCGGCCGCGGCTTGCGCAAGGAGATCGGCATGCTCACAGCGTCTCGTGCGTGCCGTCGCAGAACGGCGGCTCACCGGTCCGCTTGCAGCCGCACAGCCAGAGCGTCTCCGTCTTCTCGGCGGTGAACACGAGTGGCGTCAGCCCGGTGCCTTTGTGGCTGCCGTCGCAGAACGGCTGCGCGGCGCTGCGGCCGCAGGCGCACCACGCGAGCTTCGTGCCGGCCTCGACATCGATCGGGAACGGCGACTTCTGGGCGACGACGGCCTCCGTCATGCGGTTCGATCCTCTCGGGTAGGGCGGCGATCGCGGCGTTCGATCACGGCGACTGGCGGAGACTATCGTCGCGCCGGCACCCGTGACAAGATGCGCCCATGGCGGTCTACACGGAAATTGCCGACGAGGAGGTGCAGGCGTTCGCCGGCGAGTACGATATCGGCCGGGTGGTCGCCCTCAAGGGGATCGCCGAGGGGATCGAGAACTCGAACTTCCTGCTGGTGACCGATCGAGGGCCATACATCCTGACGCTGTACGAGCGCCGGGTGAAAGTGGATGACCTGCCGTTCTTCCTGGGGCTGATGGAGCATCTGGCGTCGCGCGGCATCCCGTGCCCGACCCCCGTCCACGGCAGGGACGGCCGGGCGCTCCGCCGCCTCGCCGGACGCTGTGCGGCGATCGTCACCTTCCTGCGCGGCATGTGGCCGAAGCGGCCGACGCCGCAGCACTGCCGGCCGCTGGGCGAGGCGCTCGCGCGACTGCATCTGGCCGGCGGCGACTTCGCCATGAGGCGGCCGAACGACCTTTCCGTCGGCGGCTGGCGGCCACTGTTCGAGGCCTCCGCCCGATCGGCGGACGCGGTGGCGCCGGATCTGGCGGCGGAACTCCAGGGCGAACTGGCGACGCTGGAGCGGCGCTGGCCGCAGGCGCTGCCGACGGGCGTCATCCACGCCGATCTTTTTCCCGACAACGTCTTCTTCGAGGGCGAGCGGCTCTCCGGGCTGATCGATTTCTACTTCGCGTGCACCGATTTCCTCGCCTACGACGTGGCGGTGTGCATCAACGCCTGGTGCTTCGAGGCCGACGGCAGCTTCAACATCACAAAGGCGCGGCATCTGGTCGCGGGATACGAGACGGTCCGCCCGCTGACCGAAGCCGAGCGCGCGGCGCTGCCGCTGCTTGCGCGCGGTGCGGCGTTGCGCTTCCTGCTGACCCGCCTGTACGACTGGATCAACACGCCGAAGGCCGCCCTGGTGACACCGAAGAACCCGCTGGAATACCTGCAGAAGCTGCGGTTTCATCGCGGCGCGCGCGGCCTCGCCGCCTATGGACTGGATGATCTCGATGCCGCCTGATGCCGACCGCGGCCAGGAATTGGTCGAGCTGTTCACCGACGGCGCCTGCCTCGGCAATCCCGGCCCCGGCGGCTGGGGCGTGGTGCTGCGCTGGCGCGGCCAGGAGAAGGAACTCTCCGGCGGCGAAACGCCCAGCACCAACAACCGCATGGAGCTGACCGCGGCGATCGAGGGGTTGTCGGCGCTGAAGCGGCCCAGCATCGTGCACCTCTACACGGATTCGACGTACGTGCGCGACGGCATCACCCGCTGGATCGCCAACTGGCGGCGCAACGGCTGGCGCACCGCCGACCGTAAGCCGGTCAAGAACGCCGACCTGTGGCTGCGGCTGGAGGCGGCCGGCGCGCCGCACCAAGTCGACTGGCGCTGGGTGCGCGGCCACGCCGGCCATCCCGAGAACGAGCGCGCCGACGCTCTGGCCACCGCGGCGGCACGCGCCGCCCGCGACGCGCCCCGGGCCGCCATGAAATCGCGACAGTCCGAACCGGAACCCCAGGGCTGATCGCGGCGGGCAACCACGTCATTGCGAGCGGAGCGAAGCAATCCACGACCGGCGGGCGGGCGCGGACGGTGGATTGCCACACCCGCTCCGCGGGTTCGCAATGACGAGGGTCTCCCGCCCCTACTCGACCGGTTCGACTACGGCGTCGTCGAGTGCGTCGTCGTCGAGCGCGAAGGCCAGGAACTGCGTGAGCTGCGTCACGCTGAAGTTGTTGTCGGCGACCAGCACCAGCGCGCGGCGCCCGTCCGGCAGCCGCGGACCGAAGGTGACGCCCTCGATGTTGTCCGGAACGATGCCGAAGTCGGCGAGATCCGCCAGGAGGCGCTTGCGCATCGGGACGACCGTCCGGCCCTGGATGCTCGCGTCGCCGCCGATGTCGGTCGCGCCGTTGCGATCGGCGACGTAGAGCCGGATGACGTTGCCCTTGCCGGTGGAGAACGAGCGCTCCACCGTCAGGAATCGGCTGTTCCCGAGTGCCAGGATTTCCACCAGCCCATTGGTGGCGAACGAGCCGGCCGGATCGGGCTCGTCGACCACCGGTTCGACCTCGTAGACGAACTCGTGCGTCGACGAGCCGGTGCCGAGGTTGAACTGCATCATCCGCGAAGGGCTGGATTGGCCGACCGCCGCGGCCGGGCCGTCCTGGTAGAGCGCGTTCTCCGTCGCCGTCCAGCCCCATCCACCCGTAGGCGCCAGTGACAGGCTCTCGAAGGCGAGGTTGTTGCGGATGCCGCTGCTCTGGTCGGCCGTCGGCGCGTAGGCCTGCGACGCCGGCAGCTCACGCAGGAACGCGCCGCTGCCGGTCATCTCGCGGACGAACGGCGGCACCAGTGCGTTGGCATCGCCCTCGCTGCTCCACAGCAGCCGGCCGGTGCGGCGATCGTAGCGGATCGATTCCGGATCGACGGTGAGCGGTGCGAACGGCTGGCCGGTTCGATCGAGGATGACGGTGACGTTGCGAAAGGTGATGTCGCCCGGATCGAGAGCGCCGTCGCTCAGGTTGATCGCCAGCGTGTAGAAGCGCGCCGGGCTGGTCGAGGAGCGATCGTCGGAAATCGCATAGTAGACGCCGCGGCGCCGGTTGTAGTCGATTCCCGAAAGGCCGCCGACTTCGGTGTCGCGGAAGCGGTAGCCGGTGGGAAACGTCGCCTCGCCGATGAATTCCAAACCCGTCCCGCCCGCGGCCGCCGGGCAAGGACCCGTCATCACGCCCACGCCATCCAGCGCCAGCGCCAGCATCATTCCGCTCACCCGCATCGCTCTCGTCCGCTTGCCCACGACTCTTATCCCTCACCAAGAAACGGATCCGGCGGTTCTAGGCGATGAGTGCGAACGTGTCTTTTCCGGGGCGTGACAATTGCGAGAACATCGTGCGCTGCGCTGCGTGCGGTAACTCATACGGGGCAGGTTGCTCTCGGGTTCGGCCGGCGGGATGCTCGGCGGCTCAGTGCCGTTCCGCGATCGAAGGGATGGGGGCCGCAGCGCCGATCGCCGCCATGAACGCTGCGGCGGGGACGAAGAAGGTGCCGCGGATCTCGCCGCTCTCGATGATCGCCGACGTCACGCCGACCAGGGTCGCTTGGTCGCCTTGCCGCAGCAGCAGCGGGGAGCCGGAGTCGCCGCGGGTGGCGTCGCAGTCGGTGATGAACACCCGGCCGGCGGCGAGTGTGCCGGTCACCCGGCAGCCGTCGTGCACCGCCAGCATGTGCGGGCGATCCTGACTGTAGCCGGCGCGCTGCAGGCGGATCGCGTCGGTCGGGGCCGTGGCGACCGTCGCGGATGGCGGCAACACACCCACGGTGATCGGCCTGATCGCCAGAGCCGGCTGGATGCGGACGATCGCCCAGTCGCCGGCGACGGCCTCCGGACCCGCCGGCCGCTGCGCGCGCGGCAACTCGCCGAACCGGATCTCCCGGCCGACCGCGTGCGCCACGAACTCGCCGCGCCGATAGCCGGCGAGGAAATGCAGCGCGCCAGGCGAGACCGTCAGGCCGGTATCGATATTGATCACGCAATGGGCGGCCGTCACGATCGTGTCGGGCGTGACGAGCGTCGCGGTGCAGATCCGGCCCGTCGTGTTGTTCAGCCGTCCGATCGCAGCCCACGGCCACGCGATGGAATCGACCGGGACCCGATGATCCTCGGGGCCGATCCCCGGCCGCGGATTCTTCTCCGCGGCCTCGGCGGGGAGGATCGCGAGCATGAGGGCGAAGAGCGCGAACGCACCCGACCGGCCCTGCGCCAGGCCGACGCCGACGCGCGCAAGGGCCACGTCGCTACTTCTCCACCGCTACGCCCTTCCAGAAGCCCACGTGGTCCTTGATCTGCTTGGCGGCGGGCTTGGGATCGGGATAGTACCACGCGGCGGCGGGGTTGACCTGGCCGTCGACCAGCACGTCATAGTAGTGCGCCACGCCCTTCCAAGGGCAGATGGTGGTATGCGCCGATGGGCGCAGGTATTCGCGGTTCAGCGTCTCGGGGGGGAAGTAGACGTTGCCCTCGACGCTCTCCCAGGTCGCCGCCTCGGCGATCACCGCGCTGTTCCATGTCGCCTTCGCCATCGCCGTCTCCTCGGGTGTCGCGGCGGGCACAGCCGCCGGTCTAGTCGTCTACGTAGTGCGGCTCCGGGCGGACGTGCAGGTCCTCCCAGTGCACCAGCACCGGATCGCCCAGCGGCACGGCCCGGCCGTCGCGGAACGTCCATTCACCGCGATCGCACATGGATGCGCGCACGTAGCCGTTGATGTACAGCCGCCGGTCGATCGCCGAGCGATTCGCCCCCGAGCCGTGCATGGTGAACAGATGCCACAGCGCGACGTCGCCCTGCTCGAGATCGAGCGTCACCGCCGTCGCCGGGTCCAGGCCGGCTCGGCGCAGGTCGTCGTCGTCCAATGGCCGATCCATCACCCGGCCGCAGCCCAGCGCCACCTCACCCAGCCGATGGCTGCCGGGGGAAAAGCGCATGGCGCCGTTCTCCAGGCGGTGCGGATCGACGGCGATGCCGGTCTGCACGTAGCTCCCGCCCGGCTCGCGGTAGGCCGTCCGCGGCCGGCGGAAGCGGATGTCCTGGTGCCAACCGAACTCCGCCGTGGCCGCACCGGGTGGCTTCCAGTGCAACTGGTTGATGATCTGCTTGAGGTCGCGACCGATCAGCGGTGCGACGATCGCCAGCATCCGCGGGTCGCGGCGCACCGCGTCCAGCAGCGGATCGACATACGCCGGCCATTGTGCGTATCGCAGGATGCGCCCGAGGGCCGGGTCATGGCCCTGGCGGAAGAAGCGGTTGCCGTGGCGGAAGCTCTTCGGGTGACTGAGCCCTTCCGCCTGCACGCGATCGAAGGCGCGGGCCAGTTCCGCGACCTCGGCCGCATCGAACACGCCGCGGACGACGGCGAAGCCCGCCGCCTGGAACGCTTCGACATGCGGCGGCAAATCGGCTTCGGCCGTCGCCAGCCCGGCCGGCGCCGGTCCGTCGCGCGGGATCGTCGTCAAGGTCGGGAGCGCGGCCAAGATTTCGCCCATCCACCGTCCTCCTTCGCCAGTTTATCCTCGCCACGGCGCGGCGAAAGCGAAGACTGCGAGCCGCCTTACGCCCGCATCGTTCGTCGATCCGCAGCCGGCGGCATGGCGTATGGTACGGTGAGTCCATAGGAGCGAACTGTGATGCCCACCTACCGTCACGCAACGATCACCGGCGCCTCCAGCGGCATCGGCCGAGCCTTCGCGCTGGAATTGCCGGCTGCGACCAACCTGCTGCTGATCGGCCGCGACGCGGGGCGGCTGGAGAAGGTCGCCGCCGAGACGGCGCGGCCGGGCAGGGTGGTCGAGACGATGGTGCTGGACCTCACTCTCGACGCCGATCGGGATCGGCTGGTCGCGCGCGGCGAAGAGTTCGCCACCGATCTGCTGATCAACAACGCCGGTTCGGGCCGGTTCGGCGACTTTCTCGAGGGATCACCCGAAGCCGAACTCGAGACGGTGTTGGTGAATGTCGTAGCCGTGGTCGATCTGACCCGCCGGCTGCTGCCGGGCATGCTGGCGCGGGCGGAGGCGGCGGGTCGGCGGTGCGGGTTGATCGTCGTCTGCTCGACCGCGGCGTTCGCGCCGGTGCCGTTCCTCGCCACCTACGCCGCCACCAAGGTTTTCGACCTGCATTTCACTGAGGCGCTGGCGGAGGAGTTGCGGGCGCGGCCGGTCGATGTCGTAGCCCTCTGCCCCGGCCCGACGCAGACGGCGTTCGGCGCGCGCGCGGGATATCGAGGCGGCGACCTCCCCGGAGGTGCCGATCCGCGCGCGGTCGCGGCCGACGGTCTGGCGGCGCTGGGCTGCGAGACGGTGCGTATCGCCGGCCGCTTCAGCCGGCTCGCCCTGCGCCCGGTCGTCGGACCCCGGCGACTGGTGACGGGAGCGGTCGGCACGGCGATGCGTTGGTTCGGCGGGTGCGAGCGGTGAGGCCTACGGGTCTCGGCCGACGCCCGAACGACGTGGGCACCGCTTGCGTGACGGACAGGAGCGCTTAACATGAGGGAACGGCGACCCTCGGGCCGCGATGGAGATTACGAGGAGCATTCGGTGGCCGATCGGACGATCGTCCTGGAAGCGCTGCGCGAGATCGGCCGAAGCGCCGATGGATCCGTACAGATCGGCGAGGCGGCGCTGCTGCTCGCCGCACTCGATCGCCCGGGCGAGCCGCTCGAACCCTATCGCGCGCAGTTGGCCGGCATCGCCGACGAGGCGCGGGCCGCGACGGCACGGACGCACAGCGTCGACATGCAGGTGGCGGCGCTGACCGAGTTGCTGGCCGTCCGGTGGCGATTGCGCGGCGACGCGGAGACCTACGACGACCTGCGAAACGCCAACCTCATGCACGTGCTCGAACGCCGCTGCGGGTTGCCGGTGGCGATCGGCATCCTGTGGCTGCACGCCGGCCGTGCCTACGGCGCCGACATCACTGGCCTCGCCTTTCCCTCGCACTTCCTGGTGCGGCTGTCGGCCCGCGGCCAGCGGGTGATCCTCGACGTGTTCCGCGGCGGCCGCCCGCTCGGTGCGGAAGATCTGCGCCGCCTGATCAAGGATGCACAGGGTCCGGACCGTGAGATCGGCCCCCGCGACTACGACGCCGTTTCCGATCGTGACGTGCTGATCCGGCTGCAGAACAACATCAAGCTGCGTGCGCTGGCCGCCGACGATCTGCCGCGCGCGCTGGGCGTCCTGCAGTCGATGACGCTGATCGCACCGGACCGCGGCGATCTGTGGTGGGAAACGGCGCTGCTGCAGAGCCGGCTCGGCAACCTGAACACGGCGATCGCCACGCTGGAGGGCTTCCTCGCCGGCCCGGCGTCCGCTGCCGCCGGCCGGGGCGACGTGGAGGAACTTCTCCGCCGCCTGCGCAACACCGTCAACTGAGGCTCACATCCGCAGCCGCCGCTCCGCCCACGCGCGGGCGAGGGGCTCGCGGAACGCCGGGGCGGCGATCGAGATCAGCGCTGCCGCCCGCTCGTCGATCGTCCCCTCGCGCAAGTCGGCGACACCGTACTCGGTGACCACGAGATCCATGTCGCCGCGCGCGACGCCGACGGCGGTGCCGGGCGGAAAGGCGGGGACGATCTTCGAGACGAGACCCGCCTTGGCCGTCGCCGGCAGGGCGATGATCGCACGACCGCCCTCGGACGCGCGGGCGCCGCGCATGAAATCCACCAGCCCGCCCGCGGCGCCGATCTGCCGGCCGTCCAGCATCTCGGCGTTGGCTTGGCCCAGCAGGTCGATCTCGATCACCGAGTTGATGGCGACGAAGGAGGGGATCGCCCGCAACGTCGCGATATCGTGCGTCCAGCCGACCGGAGCGAAGCGCACGCGCGCATCGTCGCGCACGAAGTCGTAGAGTTCGCGCGTCCCGAGGGCGACGCCGGCGACGACGGCCCCCTCGGCGTCTGCGACCGCATGCGAGGCGACCGCCTGCAGGAAAGGGGTCGTCACGGCGCCGGAGTGGATGCGCAGGTCGCGCGCGCCCTGCAGTGCCGCGAAAACCCGCTGCACCCGGCCGACGCCGACCTCCAGCGTGTCGCCATCGCGGATCAGGCCAGCCACGTGCCGGCCGATCGCATCGAACGTCGGATCGGCCGCATCATCGTCCGCGAGCAGTCCGGCATCCGCCTCCAGGACATGGTCGACCGCCGAGAGCGGCACCGACGCCGCACCGCGGGTGCGTGGCATCCGTGGGTTGACGTGCGCCACCGTGACCTTCGCCTTCGCCAGGATCGCCGGCGTGAAGTCGTTGGCGACCCCCAGCGACAGCCGGCCGTCGGCATCCGGCAGCGACGTCTGCAGCAGCGCCAGGTCGATCACCGCGCGGTCGCGCAGATATCGGTACGTCTCGAAATACGACAGTGGGCGGAAGTCGACCCGGCCGCCGGCGAACGAGTCGGCCATGTCACGGGTGAGGAAGAACGCGGTCGAGCGGGCGTTCGGGTGCAGCCCGGCGTAGTCTACGTGGTTTACTCCCGGCAGCCAGACACCGACGAAGCGGACGCCGTCACAGGCCTCCGCCCCTGCCCGCAGAGCCTGGACCATAACCCGGGACTCGCCCGCCAGCCCCGGTGCGTAGACGGTGCTTCCCGGCCGCAGCAGGGCAGGGAGTTCGGCGGCGGTGATCGGCTTTGGCGCTGCCATGAGGGCGGGAGAGGCCGGTGCCTGCGATCTCAGGACGCGCGCACGCGTGCCTGTTCCATCACATCGAGGAACTGCGCCAGCCATTGCGGATGTGCGGGCCACGCCGGCGCGGTGACGAGGTTGCCGTCCGTGACCGCCTCGTCTACGGCGATATCGCAGAACACGCCGCCGGCCAGTTCGACCTCCGGGGCGCAGGCCGGATATGCGGAAACCCGCCGCCCTTTGATCACGCCCGCGGCTGCGAGCAGTTGCGCCCCGTGGCAGACGGCGGCGATCGGCTTGCCCTCGTAGGCGAAGTGGCGGACGACGGCGAGGACCCGGTCGTTCAGCCGCAGGTACTCGGGTGCCCGCCCGCCGGGGATCAGCAACGCGTGGTAGGATCCCTCCTCGATCTCGTCGAAGCTCGCGTTGAGGGGAAAGTTGTGGCCGGGCTTCTCGCTGTAGGTCTGGTCGCCTTCGAAGTCGTGGACGGCAGTGCGGATCTTCTCGCCGGCCTTCTTGCCGGGGCAGACCGCGTGCACCGTGTGACCGACCATCTGCAGCGCCTGAAACGGCACCATCGTTTCGTAATCTTCGGCGAAATCACCCACCAGCATCAGGATTCGTCTCTTGGTCATCGCCTGGACTCCCGCCTCGGCCGGCGGCGCGCACCGGCGTCTTCCCCGTCAGTATGGGCATTTTCCCCCGTGTGCAGGAAGGAGTTTCAGACGCTCCGGCATCACCCCGCCATCCCGCGTTGCCGGCCCGGCCGGAGCACGCTAGGATCGATCGCATGCGCACCCGGTGTCTCCTGCTGTTGTCGATCATCGCCCTCGGCGGCTGTGCCGAGGCGGTGTATGGCCCGCGTGTCGTCGTCGCGGACCGCGATCTGTTCTACATCCGCTATCTGCCTTGGCGGGACTCGAGTTCCGGCGTGGCGATCCTCGCCGACAGCGTGTGCGTCGGCAGTGGCAGAATGGCTGTGCTGCAGAACTCCGAGCGGTTCGCCTGGCTGGACCTCCGCTATTCCACATTCTTGTGCACGGAGCCGCCGACGGCCGGGGTGGACACGTTCTCTCCCGGCGCCTGATCCCCGCTCGTATGACGGGTGGTGGAAACGAGGCGCGCGCGCTCTGCGGCAAAGCGTTGCGTCTACGCAACCCTCCGCGGAATAATGGGTTTCTGCCGCCCCCCTCGTGGACGATCTGGCGAAACACGGCTATATGAAATCAAGGCGCCATGAGGCGCCGACAGCCGGTCCACCGGGCAGGTCCACTCGCGTGCATTGCTCAATGTCCCCTCGCTGGCCGCTCTGCGCCGTCGCCCTCGCGGCGTCGCTGTCGCTTTGCGCGGCTGTGGCGAAGGCGGGGCCGCTGTCGGATGTCGCAGGCGGTGGGATCGAGCCGCTCGGTCAGCCGGCGGCGGGCGCCGCCCGGCGGGTCTCCCCGACGCCGGAGGTCCCTGCCGAAGTGGCGCTGCCGCCTTCGGCTTCGACCGGACAGCGCGGCGTTCAGGTGCGCACCAATCTCCTCTCCGGGCCATCGCTGCAGGCCGGGCCGACCGTGGATTACCGGCCCACCCCCCCGCATCCGCAGGTTCCGTCGGTGGCGACCCGCCAGGACAGTTCGGGACCCGTGGAGCTGGGCGGGTTCGTTGGATACCTGTTCCACGACGGTGCGGGCGACATGCCCCCTTCGTCCCTGGGCGTCGATCTGCAGTTCGCGACCGATCCCGCCGGCGCGTCCGGCAGTTGGCTGGTTCAGCCGGGGATCGACTACACGACGCCACTCGCGCCCGCGTTGCAATTCAGTACGCGGCTGTTCTCGACGTACGCGCCGGACAATTACGGCGGCACCCAGTTCGGCCTCGATCGCTCCCGGCCGATGCGATCCAGCAACTCGGACCTCGGCTTCCAGGATGTCGGCGTCGGCGTCGGTCTCGGTTATGCCTTCACCGACAGCTGGAATCTGCAGACCGAGGCCCGGTACCAGCGTTCGCTGGGATCCACCGAGCCGGATAACCAGGGTGCTTATCCGGCGCATCAATTCTTCGGCGGCGTGATGCTGGATTACAAGTTCTGATCGTTTTCCCCCGCGGCAGACGAGTCCTTCACACAGGCGCGCCCGTCACCATGAACCGGTGTTCGGCATTTCCGTCCAGGGAGCCTCCGGAGCCAGAGCGTCTCCGCGTTGTAGGAGCTCGATGGATATTCCGTCCGGCGACCGCACGAACGCCATGCGGCCGTCGCGGGGAGGGCGGTTGACGACGACGCCGCTCTGCATCAGATGACGGCAGGTGGCGTAGATGTCGTCGACGCGAAACGCCAGGTGCCCGAAGTTGCGGCCGCCGTCGTAGGCGTGCTCGTCCCAGTTCCAGGTGAGTTCGAGCAACGGAGCCGCCTCGGATCGTGCCCTGGGCTCGTCCCCGGGGGCGGCGAGGAACACCAAGGTATACCGGCCCGCCTCGTTCTCCATGCGACGGACCTCGATCAGGCCGAGCGCATTGCAGTAGAAGTCCAGGCTTTTCGCCAGATCGCCGACCCGGACCATGGTGTGCAGATAGCGCATCGTCGCTCCCGTCTCGCTGCCGCTCCGCGCCGCGGAGCCTGCCCCAGGAAATGTGGACCCGTGCGCGATCCCGCAAGCGGTCCTGCCTTCGGCGATCGGCTGCGGTGGCACCGCTGCGGCGGAGTGACCAGGGTCACAGAAATTCAGTGCGACCGGGGGTAGTGTCGGGTCATCGCGATCGTGTTCGCATGTATCAGGCCAGACCCCGGCGATCCGGTGCGTCGGCCGTTGCTCGGAATCGGGAGTTCTCGGGGATGATTTCGCTTGAAGGCGGAAGCGCGGACCGGCGGCACATTCTCAGTGTCGTCCTGGAAGACTATTGCCAGGTCGGCCCGGTCAGTCGGGTGATCCCGTCCAACTACTGGCACCGCTTCGAGAGCCGGATCGAACAGAACACGCACCGGACCCTGGACCTCCTCGACGAGACCGGTGCCAAGGCGACTTTCTTCGTGCTGGGTTGGCTGGGCGAACATCAGCCGCATGTCATAGCCGAGGTGGCGCGCCGCGGCCACGAGATCGCCAGCAAGGGTTATCTGCACAATTCGATCCGCGAGGTTTCACCCGAACAGTTCCGGCTCGACCTGCGGCGCTCGCGACAGGCACTGGAAGACGCGGCCGGCGTGCCGGTGCGCGGCTATCGCACGGCGCGCGGCGGTTTCGGCAAGCGTGACCTGTGGGCGCTCGACATCCTCGCCGAGGAAGGGTTCGCGTACGACTCCAGCGTCCGTCCGGTCGGCACGGAGTTCGCCGACGAGCCTTTCCGCCGGTTCATCCATCGGCATGAGCACGCGGGGCAGGGGATCTGGGAAGTGCCGCTGTCCACCTGGAAACTGGGATCGCTCTCGGTGCCGATCTCGGGCGGCAACTACGTCCGGCAGTTGCCGGAGTTCTTCATCCGCAACGCCATCAAGCGCTGGGTGCGCGAAGAGACGGCACCGCTGGTGTTCTACTTCCATGCCTGGGAGCTCGATCCGGAGCAGCCGAGGATCGGGGCGATCACGCGCCTCGAGCGGGTTCGTCAGTATCGGAACCTGCACGCGATGGAAACGCGGATCCGCCATTACCTCGACGGCCTTAAGTTCGGCACCATGGCCGAACACCTGGGGCTGCCGGAGGTGAAGCCGGACCCGCTGCGCATCGTTCGGCCGATCGTCGTCTCCGAGCGGGCGGCCCCCGTCGCCGCGATGTCGGCACGGCCGGGCGCCCCGGCGCTTCCGGTGAGCGTCGTGATCCCCTGTTTCAACGAAGAGGCGACGCTGGGCTACCTCGCGAACACTCTGGACAGCTTCAACGAACGGGTACGTGACACGTACGAGCTCAGCTTCGTCTTCGTCGACGACGGCAGCAGCGACAAGACGTGGGAGCGGCTGAACGAGCTGTTCGCCGGCCGCGCCGACTGCGATGTGGTGCAGCATCCGCAGAACCGGGGCATCGCCGCGGCGACGCTGACGGGAATTCGCCACAGCCGTTGCGAGATCGTCTGCGCGATCGATGCGGACGGCACGTTCGACCCGCATCAGCTGGAGGAGATGATCCCGATGCTGAAGCCCGGCGTCGATGCCGTCACGGCCTCGTGCTTCGCCGAGAACGGCCAGATCATGAACGTGCCCGCGTGGCGCATGGCGCTCTCGAAGGGCGCGTCCGCCCTGTACCGCATCGTGCTGCACAACAAGCTGTCGCACTACACCTCCTGCTTCCGCGTCTATCGCAAGAGCACGCTCACCCATATCTCGCTGCGCAACGAGCGTTACGTCGGTATCACGGAAATTCTGGCGTGGCTGGACATGCGCGGCTCGCGGATCGTCGAGTGCCCGGCGGTGCTCGAGGTTCGCCTGCTGGGTCAGTCGAAGATGAAGATCGCCAAGACCATCGGCGGCCACCTGCAGTTGATCCGCGCCCTCGCCGGCGAGCGTCTCGCCGAGATGATGTCGGCGCGGCAGGCTCCGCGGAGTCAGCGCCAGCACCCGTAGTCCGCCACGGCGGCTTCGCCGGCCGCCCGACCAGGGCGGCGGGCCGGCCGGCCTCGCCCGGGCGCGACAGCGCCCGCAACCTCTCCGGAATTGGAAGATCGCAATGACGACGAAGCGTTGGTGTGTTGTCGGGGGTGGCCTGCTCGGCCTGACGCTCGCGCACCGGCTGGCCGGCGACGGCCGCTCGGTGACGCTGCTGGAGGCGGCACCGGAACTGGGCGGCCTCGCCTCCGCCTGGGAACTGGGCGACGTCACGTGGGATCGCTACTACCACGTGATCATGCTTTCCGACCGCTACCTTCGCGGCCTGCTGCAAGAACTCGATCTCGATGCCGGCATCGACTGGAAAACCACGAGGACCGGGTTCTTCACCGGCACGGGCCTGCACAACCTCAACAATGCCATCGACTATCTGAAGCTGCCGGCACTCGGCCTGATCGACAAGGTGCGTCTCGGCCTCACCATCCTCTACATCGCCCGCATCGAGGACGGCCGGCGGCTGGAGTCGATCCCGCTGGCCGAATGGCTGACCAAGCTGTCGGGCAAGCGGGTGTTCGAGCGCCTGTGGCGGCCCCTCCTGCGCGCCAAGCTGGGCGACGCCTACAAGACGGCGTCGGCCTCGTTCATCTGGTCCTATGCGCGGCGCTTCTATCAGGCGCGCCAAGGGGCGCAGAAGACCGAGATGTTCGGCTACGTGCCGGGTGGTTACGCGCGCATTCTGGAGCGCTTGTCGGCGAAGCTGACGGCCGAGGGCGTGACGATCAAGACCGGCCACCCGGTCGACCGGATCCGCCGCCGCGATGGTGCCTTCGAGGTGACGACGCCGCAGGGCGTCCTCGGTTTCGATCGTGTCGTCGTCACCGCGGCGGCGCCGCTCGCAGCGAAGATGTGCGAGGGATTGGAGGAAGACGAGCGGAAGCGGCTGCAGGGCGTCGTCTACAACGGCGTGATCTGCGCGTCGGCTCTGCTGCGCCGGCCGCTGGGCGGCTACTACCTCACCTACATCACCGACGGCACCCTGCCGTTCACCACGGTGATCGAGATGTCGTCGCTGGTGAATGCCGAGCGCGACCTGCACGGCCAGACGCTGGTCTACCTGCCGCGCTACGCCACGCAGGACGATCCGTTCTGGCAGATGTCGGACGGCGAGATCGAGGCCCGCTTCCTCGCCGGCCTGCGACGCATCTATCCCGATCTGAAGGACGAAGAGGTGGCGGCGTTCCGTGTCGCCCGCGCCCGACAGGTCTACGCCGTGACGACGCTGAACTATTCCGACCGGCTGCCGCCGATGATCACCTCGGTGCCGGGCCTCGCCGTCGTCAACTCGGCCCACATCGTCAACGCCAGCCTGGCGGTCAACGAGACCGTGGCCCTGGCCGAAGGGGCGGTGCCGCGGTTGCTGGCGATGCTGGACCCTGCCGAGGAGTCCGCGCCGCCGTCGCTGGCCGCGGTCGCCTGACCGCGAGCGAGCAGCCCCAATCCCGCCGGAAGTCCGCGAAAGCGAGCGTTGCCGTCGCGGGAGAGCCGAGCCGGAGTGTTTTGGGAGCGGCGACGAAGGAGTTGCGGACCAGCCGCGGCGGCTCTACTGTCGCCGTGACTGGAACAGAGAGCGAACGTGTCGAGCATCGGCGGTCCTTTCTCACCGGGCGATCAGGCAGGGCCGGACGGGCTCCGTGACGACGCTGTGGCCAGCGGGAACTCCGCCCGGGGGGCCATCCCTCGGATGGACGATTGCGACGGCGTCCCGCCGGCAGCGCGATCGGTGACGTCGACGATACCCTCGCCAATGGCCGTACCGGCCGCCGGGTCGCCGACGTCCGAACCCAGGGGCTCCGCCGCCTCTCGCATCGGCCGCGGTGCCGTGCGGCTGCTGGCGAGTCTCGACTATCGCACGCTGACCGAGTTTCCGCTGCCCGACGGCCGGCGGGCGGACATCGCGGCGATCGATCCGCGGGGCGTCTTCGCCATCGTCGAGATCAAATCGTCCGTGGCCGACTTTCGCGCGGACGCCAAGTGGCGGCACTACGGCGCCTTTTGCGACGGGTTCTACTTCGCCGTCGACCCGCGGTTTCCATGGGCGCTGCTGCCGGAGGACGTCGGCATCATCGTCGCCGACGCGTGGTCGGGTGCGGTGCTGCGGCCCGCCGTCCCAGCGTCGCTGAACCCGGCACGCAGGCGCGCGCTGCTGCTGCGGTTCGCCCGCACCGCCTCGGCGCGTCTCAGTGTCCTCGGTGACCCGGGCCTGGCGTGGGCCGGGCCAGAATGGTGAGCGCCGGCAGTGCCAGCGCCGCGCCCGCGGCGATCACTGCGGCCATCGGCAACGCGGAGTCGTGCGGCATGGCGCCGACCATGAAGGCCGCGGCCGCCGCCACCAGCATCTGTACGAAGCCCAGCAGCGCCGAAGCGGCGCCGGCGATGCGCGGGAAGGGGGCCATCGCCCCGGCGATCCCCGCCGGCAGGACGACACCCAGGCCGGCGGCGAAGAGCGCCATCGGCGCGACGATGGCCGCGATCGAGAGCGGCGCCGACACCGCCAGCGCCGTCATCACCGATCCGCCGGCGATGCAGGCGACGATCCCCAGCAGCATCAGGCGGTAAGCCGGAATTCGCCCGGCCATCCGCCCGGCCGAGAGCGAGCCCAGCAGGTAGCCGCCGACGGTGAAGATCGCCAGCATGCCGTAGCGTGCCGGCGACAGACCGAGCAGGCCGATGAAGACGAACGGACCGCCGGCGGCGAACGCCATCAGCCCGGAGAAGATGCAGGCGACCGCGAGCGTGTGGCCGAGATAGCGGCGATCGCCCAGCAGGAGGCCGCAAGCCGCCAGCAGGCCGGGGTCATGGCGCACGTCCGCCCCTGCCTGCTGACGAGGCCCGGTCTCGGCCAGCAGCAGGCGCGTGGCGACCAGGAGAACGGTGCCGGCGCCGGTCAGGAACACGAACGCCGCGCGCCAGCCGAACCATTCCTGCAGGTAGCCGCCGAGAATCGGTGCCATCGCCGGCGAAACCGCCAGCGCAGCGCCGATGTACGCCATCGCCTTCGCCGTATCTTCCGGTCCGTAGACGTCCCGGACGATCGCACGGCCGAGGACCGGGCCGACGCAGGCGGCCATGCCCTGCAGCACGCGCCCGACGGTCAGCGTGCCGATGTCGCCGGCCATCATGCAGAGCGCCGAGGCGAAAATGTACATGCCGAGGCCGATCGCCAGCGTCGGACGCCGGCCGAAACGGTCGGAAAGCGGCCCGAAGACCAGTTGGCAGACGGCGAAGCCGACGAGAAATCCGGACAGCGTCAGGTTCACCCGGCCGGCGGTGCTCTCCAGCTCGGCCACGATCGACGGCATCGACGGGATGTAGATCGACGTCGAGATCTGCCCCAGCGCCACCAGCGCCGTCAGCAGCCCGCCGACCACCAGCGAACGCGGGGCCGCATGCCGTGCGCCGTCCGCCTTCACTGCGGCACCCCATCGACGTGCGCGCCGGGTCGGGAGGTCGGCCATACGCCGGCGGAGGCAGCGGGGGCGATGCACGGGTAGGGGGGCGGCTCGGACATCGCCGGATATGTAGACGATGGCGCAGCGGAGCACCAACGCGTTCCACCGCCCGCACGGCATCGGCAAACGGCCGGCTTGCAATGCCGGGGCCCGGCTTGCGCGCGACGGACGCCCAGTCCTATAAGGTCGCTCCGTTTCCGGGCGAGACTCAGAACCGACCGGCCATCGAGACGGGAGCCGCCCCATGACATTCGCCATCGCCTATCCCGCGATCGACCCGGTGCTGTTCGAGATCGGGCCGTTCGCCATCCGCTGGTATGCGTTGGCCTACCTGTTCGGGCTGCTGCTCGCCTGGCGATACGCGCGGCGCCTCGCGCAATTGCCACCGGCGCGGATCGCGCCCGAGGCGATCGACGACTTCCTCGTCTGGGCGACCTTGGGCGTCGTGCTCGGCGGCCGACTGGGCTACGTGCTGTTCTATAAGGCCGGTTACTACCTGGACCACCCGCTGGCGGCGCTGCAGCTCTGGCACGGCGGGATGTCGTTCCACGGCGGCCTGCTGGGCGTCGTCGTCGCCGGCGTGACGTTCTGCGCACGGCGCAGGCTGCCGACACTGGTCTTCGCCGACCTGATCTTCGCCGGCGCGCCGATCGGCCTGTTCCTCGGCAGGCTGGCCAACTTCGTCAACGGCGAACTCGCCGGCCGGCCGGCCGATGTGCCGTGGGCGATGGTGTTCCCCGGCTACGGCCCGCTGCCGCGCCATCCCAGCCAGCTCTACGAGGCGGCGCTGGAAGGCTTGGCACTGTTTCTCATCCTGTTCGTGCTGTCCCGCTTCCGGGCGGTGCGCGAGCGACCGGGCGTCGTGACCGGCGCGTTTTTCGTCGGCTACGGCGTGTTCCGCTCGTTCTGCGAACTGTTCCGCGAACCGGACGCGTTTCTCGGTTTCATCGCGCCGGGGCTGACGATGGGCCAAGTGCTGTCGCTGCCGCTGGTGCTGATCGGCGCCGTGTTCATCGCCCGCGCCTGCGCCCGCGCACCGTCCGCCCGCGCGTGACGCCGGCCGGAGAGTCTCCGCTCGCGTCGCTGCTGCGCCGGCGCATCGAGGACGGCGGGCCGATCGGCGTGGACGCCTTCATGGCGGCGGCGCTGGGCCACCCGCAGCACGGCTACTACGCCACGCGCGATCCGCTGGGGCGCGCCGGCGACTTCGTCACCGCGCCCGAGATCAGCGCCGCGTTCGGTGAATTGCTGGGCCTGTGGTGCGTCACGGTCTGGCGGGCGATGGGCCGGCCGACGCCGCTGCGGCTGGTCGAGCTGGGCGCCGGGCGCGGGACGATGCTCGTGGACGCGCTGCGGGCCGCCAGCGCGGCGGCGCCGGACTTCGTCGCCGCATCGGGCGTGCACATCGTCGAGACCGGCGCGGTGCTGCGCGATCGGCAACGGCACGCCCTGGCCGGGCTGGCGTCGCCGCCTTCCGTACACTGGCACGCGACGATGCACGACGTGCCGGCCGGGCCGCTGCTGCTGCTCGCCAACGAGTTTTTCGACGCCCTGCCCGTTCGCCAGTGGCTGCGCCGTGACGGCCGCTGGTACGAGCGCCGGGTCGCCATCGCTCCCGACGACGCTCTGTTCGCCTTCGTACCGGGACCGCCGACCGAAGACGATGCACTCGGCGCCAACCTTCCCGAACAACCGGTCGACGGCGATATCTTCGAGGCGTGCCCCGAGGCCGAGGCGCTGGCGTCGACCATCGGTGCGCGGCTGGCGGCCGAGGGGGGCGCCGCGTTGATCGTCGATTACGGGCACGCGCGCAGCGGCTACGGCGACACTCTGCAGGCGGTGCGCGGCCACCGCTCCACCGAACCGCTGGCCGAACCGGGCGCAGCCGACCTGTCGCACCATGTCGACTTCGCCCGCCTGCGCGCGGCCGCGGAGCGGGCGGGTGCCACCACTGCGGGGCCGATTGCGCAAGGGTTGTTCCTCGGCCGCCTCGGAATCGCCGCGCGCGCCGAGGCGATGGCCGACGCCGCCCCCTCGCCGGATCGGGCCGACGCGATCCTGGGCGCGATCCGCCGGCTGGTCCATCCCGGCCGGATGGGCCTGCTGTTCAAGGCGTTCGCCATCGCTGATCCGGCCCTGCCGCCGCTTCCCGGCTTCGAGAGCCGACGCGCCTGACGCCGCGGCCTCGTCAGGCGAGCGGACCGACGCGCACCGCCTCGACGCTGCCGTCATCGCGGCGTTCGGCACGGAGCGCGAAGTCGAACAGGTCCCGCTGCAGGCAGAACGCCGGGTCTTCGCGCGGCAGATGCGGCTTGTCGCCGCGCAGGAACTTGTCCGCCGTCTCGTGTGCAAGGATCGTCGCCATCGCGCCCAGGTGATCGTACGCGCCGCCGCCCAGCAGGCTTTCGAGCCAGTCGCCGCAGGCCTCGTCCTCCGGCGCCTTCGCTGTGCTGCGGATGCCCATCGCGACGAGGCTCACGACCGCGGGGCGCCGGCGCCGGATGTAGTCCGCGGTGGCGCTCGCGATGGCGAACGAGCCGAGCAGCACCTCGTCGCACCGCTCCAGCGCCGTCAGCGCGCCGGTGACGCCCGAGGTTGTGCGGTGGACGACGGTGCGGCCTTCGAACAGCACGCGCCCGCGCTGCAGGATCAACCAGGGCGAATTGGTCAGGTCGAAGCCCTCGATCGGCTCCTCGTTGATCTCGCCCACCAGCACGGCGCCGGGATCGCGCTCGCGGTAAGCGAGGCAGGCGGCCGGATCGCCCTGCAGCAGCACGCGCCGCGCGCCGCAGTGGAACATCAGCGGCTCGCACGTGAACGCGCGAAACACGTCGATCACCACCGCCAAGCCTTCCGCGGTGCGTGCCCCTTCCGCCATCGACAGCCTGCGAATTTCCAATCCAGCCTCCAGCGATCAGGAACGGCACGCCCGGATCTCCGGGCGCGGACGCCAGCATGCCCGACCCCGGCGCGCGATGTCGAGATCGGCGGCCGACCTGCCGCGTTCGCCCAGGGGCCGGCGGCCCCGCTGCGACTCGAAGTTACTCTCGATTGTGAGATGGAGCACTCGTTTGACCGGCCCGCCGCAGGCACTCTGACAGCCGGGACGATGGCGAGCCGCAAACGCAAGGAGCCGCCGCCCTGTGCATACAGAGGAGGAGACGATCGATGGCCACGTTCACCGAGTTCGAGCCCAACAACACCTTTGCCCAGCGCAATCTGGTGACCGGCGACGGGCGCACGATCATCGGCGACCTCGTCAATCCGGCGGACGTCGATTTTCTGTCGTTCACTGGCCTCAATGCGGCGACGACCTTCGTCGCCGAGACGGTGTTCTTCACCCAACCAGGGTTCGTGCTGTTGGACTCGCTGCTGGCGCGACACGACGCGACCGGTGCGGTGATCGCCCTCGACGACGACAGCGGCACCTTCAATCTCTCGCGGTTGACCGGCACGATCGGTGCCGGGGGAAGGCTCGACCTGTCGCTGTTCACCCACGAGATCAACGAGACGTTCGGCGCGTGGCGGCTGGAAGTCTCCTTCAATCTCGCCGGGACGGCCGCTGCCGATGTGCTCACCGGCTCCGGCTACGGCGAGTCCTTCGCCGCGCTCGCCGGCAACGATACCGTGGTCGCGCTGGGCGGTGACGACTCGGTCGACGGCGGCGACGGTTTCGACAGTATCGACGGCGGCTTCGGCAACGACCGGCTGCGCGGCGACGGCGCCGCCGACACGCTGATCGGCGGCGCCGGCAACGACACCCTGGACGGCGGCCTCGCCGACGACAGCATGGCGGGCGGCACGGGGAACGACCGCTACCTGATTCTCGACTTCGGCGATGTCGTCGTCGAGGCCGTGGGCGGCGGCATCGACACGATGGAGACCGCCACCGTGAACCTGGCCCTGGCGGCGAACGTCGAGAACCTGACGTTGCTGGGCGGGCTCGCCATCGGTGGCATCGGCAATGTGCTCGCCAATCGCATGGTCGGCAACGCGTCCGTCAATGCCTTGAGCGGTGAGGGCGGCAACGACACGCTGACGGCGGGCGCCGGCGACGATTTCCTGGCGGGTGGCGACGGCGACGATCGGCTGGAAGGCGGCACAGGTGACGACCTGCTCGACGGCAACCCGGGAAACGACCTTCTCCTCGGCGGCGACGGCGACGACACGCTGGTCGCAGGCTTCTCGACCGGCACCGATACGCTGAACGGCGGTGCCGGCAACGATGTCTACGAGCTGGCGGACCCTGGCGACGTGATCATCGACACCGCCGGTGAGGCGGACTTGATTCGCGCCAACGTCGGCGGCGTCACGCTCGGCGCCGGCCTGGAGCATCTGATAATGCTCGCCTCCGGCACCGGCACCGGCAATGCGGTCGGCAACTTCATGCAGTCGAGCGATTTCGGCAATACGCTGTTCGGCCTCGGCGGCGCGGACACGATGCGTGGCGGCAGCGCCGACGATCGGCTGGTCGGCGGCGACGGAAACGACTTCCTCGAGGGGGCCGCGGGTGTCGATACGCTGGAGGGCGGCGGCGGCAGCGACCGCATCGATGGGGGGGAGGGGGGCGACGTCGTTCGCGCCGGTGACGCTTTCGATATCGTCGACGCCGGCGCCGGCAACGATACGATCGACGGCGGAGCGGGTTCGGACGCGCTGTCGGGCGGTGCCGGCGAGGACTCGGTCGTCGGGGGTTCCGACGACGGCAGTGACTCCATGAACGGCGGCGACGGCAACGATAGCCTGGACGGCGGCGGCGGTGGCGACTTCGTCGGCGGTGGAGCCGGCAACGACTCCCTGCGGGGCGGTGCCGGCGCCGGGGTCGACACGATCGAGGGCGGCGACGGCAACGATAGCCTGGACGGCGGCGACGGCGGCGACTTCGTCTTCGGCGGCACCGGAGCGGACGTGCTGATCGGCGGGCTCGGTGCTGATCGGCTTTCCGGCAACGGTGGCGGGCTCGATTTCGCGGCCGACCGCTTCGTCTTCCGCAGCGTCGCCGAGTCGAACGCGGCGGGCGGCATCGACTCGATCGGGGAATTCGACGGTGCCGGCGTCGCCGGTGGCGACATCATCGATCTCGAGGCGATCGACGTTCAGCCGGGCGGCGCCGACGACGACTTCAGCTTCATCGGCACGAGCGCTTTCACGGCCGCCGGCCAGCTTCGCGCCGTCGGCAGCCCCGGCGGACTGGTCAGTATCCAGGGCAACCTCGACGCCGACCTCGCCACCATCGAGTTCGAGTTCAGCGTCCTCCTCGCGCCGGGCCAGCAGCTTTCCGCTGCCGACTTCGACCTGTAGGCCATAGGAGATTGCGGACCAGCGCCGGGGCAGGAGGGCAGGGGCCGACCTCCTGCGCCCGGCGCGTCACCAGCCCAGCCACTCCGGCCGCCGGGCGATCGTCGTCTCGAACACCTGTCGCATGCCGAGCGTGCCGTCGGCGAAGAGTTGGCCGATGCTGGCATCGGCCGGCGGGTCGGCCTCGACGATCGCCTGATACACCAGCACCTGGGTGATGCCGCGATGGTCCTCCGCCGTCCAGGTCGCCTTCGGGCAGACACCTTCCAGGCCGGCCGGCACCCAGTCGGTCTTCTGGTACATGCCGGCCTTGATGTTGGGGCCGGTGATGCCGCCGTTCTTCGCCGCCCACGCCATCGCCTCCTTCATGAAGTACCAGGCGCAGATGCCGCGGATGTAGTGCACCGGCTGGTAGGCGACCTTCGGATCCGCGGCCTTGGCGATGTCGTGCACCAGCGCCATGCCGGGCACGTCGGCGGTCCATGGTGCTGCACCCATCGGCCAGACGACGCCGTCAGCCGCTTTGCCGGCGGCTTTCATCAGGCTTTCGTCGAAGCCCCAGATGTTGGCCATGAACTGCACGTCGACGCCCAACGCGGCGCACGCTTTCAGCATCGCGACATTGGAGTCCGAGCTGTTGGCGAGGAAGGCGTAATTGGCGCCGGATTGCCGGAGGCCGAGGCACTGCCCCTTGAAGTCGCCGGGTGCCAGCGAATACTGGATCGCCGGCAAAACATCGAAGCCGAGTTCCCGGGCGTACTCCTCGCCAGCCTTCTTCGGTGCGTTGGGATAGGGGTGGTTGTCGCCCATGTGCACGTACTTCGGCGCGCCCCGGCCGCCTTTCCTCTCCCAATCGGCCTTCGCCCATTGCAGCATCGCCCGGATGCTGTCGGAGTAGGACGGCCCCATGATGAAGTTGTAGGGGGCAGGCTTCTTCGTCTCCGGCCCCTTGCCCGCCGGGTCGGTGAGGTGGCCGGAGTAGGACGCGGAAAAGTAGGGAACCTTGTCTGCGGCGACGAAGCCGACCAGCGCCTCGGTATCGGCCGTGCCCCAGCCCTGCAGCGCCACCATGCCCTCCTTCTTCCACTGCAGATAGGTGGCGATGGCGCGCGGCACCTCGTAGGCATAGTCGAAAGTCCGCAGGTCCACCGGCTTGCCGTCGACGCCGCCATGCGCGTTCACCCACTTGGCCGCGTCGATCTTCGCCTGGCTGTAGGGGGTGCTGACCTGCGCCGTCCGCCCGCTGAAATCGGCGAGATTGCCCACGAGCGGATCGGCGGCCGCCGCCGCGCCGATGCTGCCCGCCGTCGTCAGCGCCAGAATGCCTGCGACCAGTAACGCTTGCCTCTTTGCCATCGGACACTCGCTTGTTGCTATTCACCGGTCTCGCTGGACGAACCAATAACGTCGCCAGACCGTCCTGATGCGCCGTCCGCAACCTCGCGCGCAAGAAGAGCTGGAACAGGACGTGGCGAGTCGGCTTTGTAGACTTTAACTCCCCACCCGGGAGACCGTCGCTGGGGCTTGAGCCTTAACGCACAGGTTAACAACGCGCGCACACGCGCTCGCCCGCTCTCCCGAGCGGGCGGGTCGCAGAGGACGCTTGGGGGGCCTGTGCCGGCCGGAGAGGCCAACCTCCGATAATTGTTGAGGTGACGCCGGAGTATGAGAGCCGAGTGAAGTCGGCGTATGTTAGGCAGTCTACGCGCTGGTTTCCTCCCCCCACGGACCAGAGTTTCTCTCTTGCCTACGGCGCCACCACTTCCAAGTTTCACGCCGCACGTAAACAAGCCCCCAAAAAGATCCGAGCACTGCCAGCCCTACCCACGCAAGGGGCCATGGGCCATACATTGCTAGTACGTTATCGAATTCAGCTTTCATGTCGATAGAATGTAGCGTTATGCCGTACCATGTGTAGTATATATAAAATAATGGGCCGATCAGAATGATAATCCAAACGCTAAGCAAAGCTGATACCTTAATTAGCTTTATGAGAGTAGGGAACCAGTTCTCTATTGTTTGCCAAGCGAGCTTTGGCAGTCTATAAAAAGCAAATTTGAATATGCCTACTATCATTCTCAGCAGGCAGTCCTCCACCGCGTCTAACGTTCTCCACAGGAACCCTTTGCTTTCCCTCTCGATATCCTCAGCGTGTCCCGAATGAACCGTTGGCCGATCGAGCATGATAACTACCTCCCCCGACGATACCGATTATGCCGAAAAAGGCCTCGTTAGCAAAGGGAGTTGACTATCCGCGCCTGCGAAAAACAGAGGTGGCCTGGGGAATCTGGACAGGAGGATAAGTGGAATTTCTGCCTGAGGGCGGCGAGGATCGCCGCGGATCAGGAGAGGACCATGACGAGACGGGCACGCCGGAACCACACACCGGCATTCA
>Ga0209573_1000570_pt1 | contig 74751 bp, 62 predicted proteins | sample TNRBio252014_DNA_FD_185870 | JGI IMG/M metagenome (GOLD analysis project Ga0209573, IMG submission 185870) | Wastewater treatment Type I Accumulibacter community from EBPR Bioreactor in Madison, WI, USA - TNR Reactor_6/25/2014_ DNA (SPAdes)... | ecosystem: Engineered > Bioreactor > EBPR >...
CTTGTCCCATAGCAATGCCGGTAACGGAAACGATGCTGCGCACGATACCCGGAGCGTCGGAATCGAAGCTGATGAGGCTGTTGTTTGCGGTAACGGCATACACCAGTTGGCCGGTAACTTCAGCGGGAACAGTGCGATCGATGAAGATGGCAATGTCGCTGATAAGCCCGGCGCCAATGGGGCCAATGGGAACCAGTAAACCCGTAGCGAGCTCAACGGTATAAAGCATAGACATCTCGGGCGCCAGTGCCAGCGGGGCACAGAAGAGCGAAATATTGAGTCCGGTAGCGGGGTTGTGAAAAATGTCGAAATCTACATTTTCACCATTGCCGGGAATGCTCAGCGCCGGCGTACCTACTGTGTTTAGGGTGCCGTTATTGGGCGGGATTTGAGTGGTAAATACGCCGGCCGCAGCATCGTAATTGTAAAGCGTAGTGCTGGTGGTACCGATATAGCTGTTGGTGTAGGCCGACGTGACGACTGAGGGCGTCGCGCCTGCATTGATATCGCCGGCGGCGTAAGCAAGTGAGCCGTCGGTAGCTACTACGGCTCCGGTAACGGGGTGCATGCGGTAGTTGACGCCGCTGCTACCCATGACGCGGATGCGGTCGACGGTAGGGTTGAAGTCGAAGGTGATCTGCCCCATATTGGCGGCCAAGGTAGCTGCCGACATGCCCACCGCCGTAGCTGCGCCGGTGCTGGTGTTGATCACATAAAGCCGGGCTTCGCCGGTAGTTTGGTTGTAGCCAATGGCGTAAAGCTCACCCGTGTTGGGGCGAAAATCCATGCCGCTGAGCTCCTGGTCATCGGCTATGCCGCTGATGGAGGTCATAGACATGACCATACCCGGGTTGGCAGCATCAAAGGAAACTAAGTTATTGCCCGAGAGCCCGTATACGAGCTGAGCTTGCAGCCCCTCAGATGCGCCTATTGCCAAGGCCGTAAGTAGAAGAAGTCGCCTGATGTGGCGGGCCAGTATCCCTTTTGGTTTTCTGGAATTAGTGATGGCTAACCTCATAACGTTATTTTGAAGTTGAAAAAAATTGCGCTAACGTTTGAGGGGAGATTTTGTAAAAGACACAAAGTAGGAGCGCTAAATGTATACCAATGACCTACTTACGAGATAGGCCTAAAATGCGGATTGGGCAGACGGCCAAAAAATTCACTTTTGTTTTTTGAGGTGGCGGCCGGGGCAGCGGTGGAAGCGGTATACCCTCCTTTGCCCCGTGGAATAGCGCAGCGTGTATGCCACGGGGCAAAGGAGGGTATAAGAGCGGACGACGCGGTGGCAGGGTGGGGCGTAGCGGTAAGGTATGTTTTGCCGCTACGCCCCACCCTGCCAGCCCCCAAAAAAAGAACCCGGGCATCTGGTTTATGGCCAGACCCCGGGCTCGTTTATATTGCCTTCATTTGTGCCGTATTGCTTGCCGGGCAGGCGCCGCTATGCATTGGCGCCTGAACCCAGACAAGTTAGTTGGCTGCTTTCAGCAGGCGCTTCGTGGACACTTCGGCCTGGTTGGCGATGCGTACCATGAGCAGCCCATCGGGCAGATCGCTCAGGTCGAGCTCAAAGCGTTCAGATGCCTGCGGAATGCGGCGTTGTACCAGTAGTCGGCCTGCGCTATCGAAGATGGCGAGGTCGAGGTCGGTAGTAGTAGCGGTGTGGAACACCAATGCTAAATGGTCTTTAGCGGGATTGGGCTGCACCTGCCATTGGTTGTGGGCAGGCAGCACATCCTGGTTGGATACAATGACCACCTCGATGCATTGGGAAGTGGACGAACAGTTATTTTGCGTAACAATTACTGCGTAATTGCCGGTAGCGTCGGGGGTGAAGGAGCTGTCAGTGGCCCCGTCAATGGGCATATTGGTAGCGCAGTTGATCCACTGGAAGGTGGCGTTTTGTGCCGCTGCCGTAAGGGTGATGCCCGTAATGGAAACCGCCGTATTGACGGTTGTAACCGACAACGCCAGCATAATGGTAGAATCACAGCCATTGGCGCCTTGCACCGTGGCTATATAGCTACCCGGCTGAGAGAGGTTGGCGCCGTTGAACGGATAGGTCTCGCCTGCGCAGATGTCGGCTGAGATGAAGGTGATGGGCGTAGGCTCCAGCAGCGTGAGGCTGAGGGTGACGATGGAGTCGCAACCATTGACGCTACCGCCGGCAATGACGAACGGATACTGGCCGCTGGCCGTGAAGGTCGTGTTGTTGAACACATACGCCGAATCGCAACTGACGATCTCAATGAGCGTTTCAGCCAGAGGGCGCACCTGAAGGTTGAGGTTTACCACAGAATCGCAACCCAACGAGCTGCTGAGGACAAACTGATAGCTGCCCGACTCGGTGAGCTCCTGCCCCAGATAACTAAACGACTCGCCGGCGCAGATGGAAGCCCCGATGGTAGAGAAGGAAGTGGGGATGACGTCGAGTTGGAGGCGGACGATAGAATCGCAGCCATTGGCGGCAGTCAGGGTCATTTCATAGGTACCTGCTTCCGTGAGCAGCTCGTCATTGAAGGTGTAACCTTCGTCTTGGCAGATGGTAGCCGTCAGCTCGGTGAGGGCTGTAGGCAGCACTGAAAGGTTGAGGGTAACGACGGAATCGCAGCCATTGGCGTTGGCGAGTACGAGCGTGTAAGCGCCGGGCTCGGTGTAGAACTCGCCGCCAAATTCGTAGGCGTCGCCGGCGCAGATGTCGGCTTCCAGCGTTGTTTGATCGGGCTGGAGAACCGTCAGTTGCAGCAGCAGTATGGAGTCGCAGCCGCCTACGGCGGTGAGGGTATCGGTATAGAGGCCGGATGCTGCATAAAGCTCGCCGCCGAATTCGTAGGTGGCGCCATCGCAGATTGTGGCTTCGATAGGCGTCTGGAACTCGGTGACAAAAGTGAGGTCGAGAATGGCCAGCGAATCACAGCCATTGGCAGCAATACCCAAGGCGGTATAGATGCCGCTTTCGGTGAGCTCAAGGCCGTCGAAAACATAAGACGTGCCTACGCACTGCACGATGGTGGCCAGGCTGGTGGGTAGGGGCAGTATGGAAAGCCTCAGCGTGACCAAGGAGTCGCAGCCATTGCTGCCGTCGAAGACAAAGACGTAATCGCCGCCTTCGGTGAGGATTTCCCCGTTGTATTCGTAAGCGGCGCCTTCACAAATTTCGGCTTCCAGTACCGTTGTTACGGGCGAGGATACGGTAAGCTCCAGGGTTACAAGCGAATCACAACCATTGGCAGCAGTAAACAGTGCGGAGTAGGCGCCGCTCTGAGTGAGCAACTGGCCGTCGAATTCATAGGCTTCATCTTCGCAGATGCTGATGGCGAGGAAGGTAAGCGCATTGGGCAGTATTTCCAATTCGAGTGTCACGAGTGAGTCGCAGCCGTTGACGGTGGCGTATTGGGCAGTATAAGTGCCACTGACAGCCAGTTCCTGGCCGTCGAAGGTGTACGTTTCGCCTTCGCAGATGCTGATGTCGAGGCTGGTCTGGACGTGGGGTAGTACGGTGAGCTCTAAGGTTACGAGCGAGTCGCAGCCGTTGGCCGCCGTATAGAGGGCCGAGTAAGCGCCGCCTTCGGTGAGTATTTGGCCGTCGAATTCATAGCTGTCGCCTTCGCAGATGCCAACTGTGAGCAGGGTGAGAGGATTCTCCAGTACGGTGAGCTCTAAGGTTACGAGCGAGTCGCAGCCGCCGGCCGCCGTATAGAGGGCCGAGTAAGCGCCGCCTTCGGTAAGTATTTGGCCATCGAATTCATAGCTGCCGCCTTCGCAGATGTCGGCTGTGAGCAGGGTGAGGGGGCTTTCCAGTACGGTGAGTTCTAAGGTTACGAGCGAGTCGCAGCCGTTGGCTGCCGCATAGAGGGCCGAATAAGCGCCGCCTTCGCCGAGGGTTTGGCCGTCGAATTCGTAGGTTTCACCTTCGCAGATGGTGATGGAGAGGAAGGTAAGCGGATTTTCGAGCACGGTGAGCTGGAGGGTTACCAGCGAATCGCAGCCTTCGGCTGAAGAGAAGGTAGCTTCGTAGGCGCCGCTTTCCGTGAGCACCTGATCGCCGAATTCGTAACTCTCGCCCTCGCAGATGGATACTTCCAGCGCGCTCCCCAGGTCGGTAAGCACCGTTAAAGAAAGGCTCACTAAGGAGTCGCAGCCATTAGCCGCAGTAAAAACGGCTTCATACTGGCCGCTCTCGGAGAGCTCCTGCCCATCAAAAGTGTAGCTTTCACCTGCGCAGATGCGCACATCCAGATTGGTGGCCGACGTGGGGCGCACGTCCAGCGTCAGTAGTATGGTGGAGTCGCATCCGTTGGCGTCGGCAAGGACAAATTCATACTGGCCTGCTTCCGACAGTTCTATACCATTGAAGGTAAGCGTTTGGCCGGCGCAGATGCTTTCGCTGAGTTCTATGGTTGTTTCGGGCAGCACCGTCAATGCCAGGGTTACGGTAGAGTCGCAGCCGTTGGCAGCCGGATAAACGGCCGTATAAATACCCGAGTCAAAGAGCTCCTGCCCATCAAAAACAAATACCTCTCCGGCGCATACCGTAGCGCTGAGGGCGGTTTCGGTATTGGGCAATACTTCCAGTGCGAGGGTCACGACAGAGTCACAACCATTGGCTGCTGTAAGTATGGCTTCATAAAGCCCACTTTCAGAGACAAAAGCCCCATTGAAGAGCAGGCTGTCGCCGTCGCATAGGCTGGCTGAAAGTTCTGTAAGGGGTTTCTCTAACAGGGTCAGGGCCAGTGTTACGGTAGAATCGCATCCATTGGCTGCCGGATAAACATAGGTATAGTCGCCGCCCATGGTCAGGGTGTCGCCATTGAAGAAAAGCGTATCACCGGGGCAAATGGCCTCTGCCAAATTAGTGGCGCTATTGGGTAGAACATCCAACGTCAGCAACAAGATGGAGTCGCAGCCGCCCACTGCGGTGAGCGTATCGGTGTAAGCTCCGGCTGTAGTGAGGGTATCGCTGCCAAACAGATAAGCTTCGCCCTCGCAAAGCGTCACCGATAGTTCGGTAGTAAAGAAAGATACCTGCGAGAGGCGTAGCGTCACCACCGAGTCGCAGCCATTTACTGCCGCAAAAGTATCGCGGTAAACGCCGTCAGAGGTGAGCGTATCGCCATTGAAAATATAGGCAGACCCCTCACAGATGGAAACCGCCAGTAAGGTGGAAGACTCTGGCAATACGCGTAGCGTGAGGCTTACGATCGAGTCGCAGCCGCCCGTAGCCGTCAGCGTATCGGTATATATGCCCGCCTCGGTGAGGGTGTCGAGATGAAAGAAAAAGGTATCACCCGGGCAGATGGCTGCTGTGAGGTCGGTTTCAAAAAAGGCTACCACACTCAGGTCCAGCGTCACCACCGAGTCGCAGCCGTTGGCAGCCGTCAGGGTGTCGCTATATAAGCCGGTTTCGGTCAGGGTTTCGCCCTGAAACACATAACTGGCGCCGTCGCAAATGGCAGCCGTGAGGTCGGTTGCCGAAGTGGGCAGCACTTCCAGATTGAGGATAACCACCGAGTCGGAGCCATCAGTTGCTGTAAAGGTAGCTGTGTAGGCGCCGGCCTCGCTCAGTTGCTCGCCATTAAAGGTGTACTCATTGCCGCTACAAATGGCGGCATTGATGATGGTATCGTCTACCGTCAGACTGAAAAGCATTCGGCTCAGCGAAGCGGCACTGAGTACAAAACCCACCGCCAGCAGGGCAGCGCCGACCAATAATCCTGATCGTCTAATCCCTTTTGTAAATAGTTGCTTCATAAAAAATGATTTAATGAAATTGATCATATGTGATTTTGGGGATGTTTTTGGGACCTTTTGAAAATACTCGTCAATATGCGAAGCTGCAAAAGGGCGAACAAAAATGATGCAGAAAAGACCTTAATATATTAAAAGGAAATTAAAATCACATTAAATATCAACATACAGTGGAAAACGCAACTCAAAATTCGATCCTTTCCCCAGCTCCGACTGCAAGGTCAGCTCCCCGCGATGCAGCTCTACGATGCGGCGGCACAACGATAGGCCTATGCCGTGGCCGCGGGTAGCATTTTTTACATTTTGGGCCCTATAGAATGGCGCAAAGACGGCTTCGTGTTCGTCGGGAGGTATGCCCACGCCCTGGTCTAAAAAACAAATAGAAAGCGAGTTGGCGCCGGCTGATACGCGAATGGCCACTGAGCGGTCGGCCGAAAATTTGCAGGCATTGTCCATGAGGTTCAAAAAAGCGGTACGCAATAGTTGCTCGTCGCCTTGTATCGTGAGAGCCGACTCGTCTTCGGGCACGGCATCAAAGGTGATGGAAAACCGGTAGTCGGCATGGTTGGCGGCCAGTTCGTCCTGGGCTTCAAAGATGATCTCGTCTACGCGCACGGGCGTGAAGAATAGCCGGCTTTGCTCCATATCCGACTGTGCCAGGGCCAGCAATCCGTTGGTGAGTTTGATGAGGGTGAGGTTGTCGTCGAGTAGCGATTTCAAGGCCAGTTGGTATTCCTCGGCGCTGCGTTCTTTGTCCAGCATCAGTTGTAATTGGCTGCTCATAGCGGCTAAGGGAGTACGCAGTTCGTGGGATGCATTGCTTACAAATTGCTTTTGGGTTTCAAAGGCCGACTCCAGCCTGCTGAGCATATTGTTGAAGTTCATAGCCAACCGGGCGATCTCGTCGGTGCGGTTGCCCTCGTCTATTCGGCTTCCCAGGTCGCGGGCGCCTATCCCGGAGACAGCCGCATTGAGGCGGGCCAACGGCGACAGCACCTGCCCCGCAAAAATCGTCCCCGCCAGCACAATGATGATGATTCCGATGACTAACCCCGCCACCAGCACGTTGCGCAGATTGCGCAGCTTGCTGCGCCCGTAGCGGTCGAAGGCAGAAGCGATCACGACCACATCCTCCTGATTGTCGCTATATACAATGCCTACATACTCTGCCTCGTCTTTCGTAAAAGTCAGCTTTTGCGCTTTGCGCACCCGCTCGATAACCTCCTGCCCGATATGCGCTTCGCCGGCGTTGTTGTTGCTGGCGTAGAGCAGCTTGTTATCAGCGTTAAACACCTGTATCTTTTCGCGCGGCAAGGCATAAATGGTATTCTTATCGATGATGCGCAGCAGCTCCATATTCACCTCCTCTACGCTCACCAGCAACCGCGCCGTGGTAAGGGCGCGGCTCTCTAATCGCGAAAAAAATTCCTCCTGCCTGTAATTTTCCGAAAGCAAATACACCGCCAGCGAGAACGCAGCCAGTATGGTGGCTACAATGACCGTAAACCGTACGATGAGCCTGACCCTGATGTTCATAAAGGCCCGTTTTTGAGGTAGTAGCCCATGCCTGGTTTGGTATGGATTAGCTTGGTCTCGAACTGTCGGTCTATTTTCTTGCGCAGGAAATTGATGTATACTTCTACTACATTGGTGCCTGTATCGAAGTGTATATCCCATACGTGTTCAATAATCTCCTGCCGCGAAGCTACCTTCCCTCCCTTGCGGACCAGAAACTCCAACAGCGTAAACTCTTTGGTCGTCAGGGCTATGGGCTGCCCGGCCCTATGCACGGTATGGTTTATTACATCTATCACCAGATCGGCTACTACCAAGCTCCCGTCCGGCGCTGCCTCTTCTGGTCGGGATGCTGCCGCTTTGCGTTTCAGTAAGGCCTTCATGCGGGCCAGCAACTCTCTGAAATCAAAGGGCTTCACCATATAGTCATCTGCTCCGGCATCAAATCCTTTGAGCTTCTGGTCTACGTTCCCCAGCGCCGTCACCATAATAATGGGCAGCTCTGGTTGGGCGGCCCTTATATCGCGGCACACTTCATAACCATCTACAAAGGGCAGGTTAACATCCAGCAAAACCAGGTCGTAGGGGTTGCTCTGCGCCAGAAAACGGCCCACAGCCCCGTCGGGCGCCAGCTCCACAACAAAGCCGTTTTCCTCCAGCCATGTCTTCACCGGCGCGGCTACCCTGGGTTCATCCTCAATATACAACACGCTCACTGCACCCATAGACCAAATTTGAACCATCCTGCGTCCCGCCGTCGCTATTGTGCGGGCTCCTCGCAAAGATAAGCGCTTAGCCCGTATTTAGCGCCTATACGACATTTGGGGCTTGCGCTATTCCGTTCTTACCCTTCAGGTAGCTTATTTTTTTTGGGGCCCGCCGCATGGCGCCCACCTCCGTATGGCATTTTGCGCGGCGCCGCCACGTCTTCGCTGTGCTCTTCCGGGTAAACGTGTTCCGCTATTATGCCTTCCTCCTTAACCCCGTGGAATAACGCTTCGCTATTCCACGGGGTTAAGGAGGAAGGCATACCGCTGCACCCCCTGGCCCACCCCCCGTATCGCTAAGCCAAGCCATGCAAATTTCCCTGCCATGAAAGCGATTGAGCGGACTGAAATACGCCCCAAAGGCAGTATTTTCAAGGTTTATGTTAACTTTTTAAAATCTTTTCGATTTCGCGTAACAAAATGGTATATCTGCCGTAAGCAACGCCAGAAACCTTTTAATCTACTTGTTATATGAAAAAAATTACTCTCCTTGCTGTAGCGTTTACGCTATTCAGCACCACAAACTCGTTTGGACAAAACTGGACAGACGTTACTCAAAATTTTTTCAATACAGTGGGTAGTGCCGCAGGATACCAATACGATCCTGCTACGGGTACTTGGAATGCGGCCCTGTTTCTGGCCAATGACGTACTGGGGCAGTACAGCGACGCGGCTACTCAGTCGGATGTACTTGGCGCTTTGGCTGCCTTGCGGGGCGCATGGGCCGACTCGTCGGCCATTGCACTGGAAGTGCAGTCGCTTCGACCCAATGCGATCAACCCGGTGACGGTATTATCGTTGCAACCCGGCACACCTGATTTTGCGGCTACCAACGATCTGCGAAGCCAGGCGTACGCTACGCTCAACATCAACCCCAACAATCCGGCTCAGTCGATCTGGAATGCGGTGCGCACGGCTACGCCGGCCAAGCTAACCCTTGGCACTATTGTACAAACGCCGCTCGATGCCGGCTACTTTGGCCAGGGGTTCGGAGGCAGCGCCGGCTTGTTTGTGACGGCTAACCCCGATCCGGGCCGCTCGTTTTCATTGGGTTACTCGGGCTCGCTGTATGCGCAATACCAGGCTCCTACCAGCACCCCCGCATTGGGCCTTACCGAGTCGGTTGAACCCAGTGCAGCTTCTCTGCCGGCAGGGGTGAACCTGTTTAGCGCGCATGGCTACTTTGGCGCTTATACCGGCTTTACCGTACCGGGTACCAATCGCTTTTTGCGCGGCTATATTGGCGGCGGCGCCATCGGAGGTGTTTATTTTCCGGCTCACGTAACGGCCGCCAACCCCAACAACGTGGGGCGCACCACGGGTACGGGCGGTTTTGCCGAAGCAGGCCTTCAAACGGTCATGGGCAATGGCCTGTTGCGCTCGGGCTTCCGCATTGGTTTAGGCAGCGTATCGAACTCGGGTTATACTTACGAAGTTCGGGATATGTTCCTGATGTATACGCGTCGCAGGCTGGAAATATCCTCACATGCCACCGTAGAGAAGTGGGGGCCGTACAAAGGCGGGCTATTCCTGCGCACGGGCATCGGCTATATCATTGACAGCCCTGCTATTATGAGAGGCAACTAACAATTGGCAGCCCTAAAATGCAACTGGCAACGCAGCGGAAATAAGGCCGCTGCGTTGCCTCCTGCGCTTTAATTTTTTCAATAGATGGTGTTATTTTTACAATAATTGCCCTCGATTCGCACGGAATACGAGAGCAAATTTCTATCTTTGGCCAGTTCGCAAATAATAATCTGGCCATCTATGTTCTTTAATTCACAAGGAAAGGCCGAAGTTACCTACGACGCCATCGTGGTAGGTACCGGCATCAGCGGCGGATGGGCGGCTAAAGAGCTCACGGAAAAGGGACTGAAAACGCTGGTATTGGAGCGTGGGCGCATGGTGCGCCACGGCGAGTACCCAACGGCAGGCCTCGACCCCTGGGACCTCGATCACCGCGACCAAGTACCGCAGGAAGAGCTGAAAAAGCACTATTATGTGCAAGACCGCACAGGCTACGCCGTTCGGCAGTCGTCGAAACACTGGTTTGTACGCGACGATGAAAACCCGTATACCGAAGTCAAGCGGGTCGACTGGATACGCGGCTACCATGTAGGCGGGCGTTCGCTCATGTGGGGGCGGCAGAGCTATCGCCTCAGTGATCTCGACTTCGAGGCCAACGCCAAAGACGGTATTGCCACCGACTGGCCCATTCGCTACAAGGATCTGGCGCCCTGGTACGACTATGTGGAGCGCTTTGCCGGCGTTAGCGGCCAGGCAGAGGGCTTACCCCATCTGCCCGACGGCCAGTTCTTGCCGCCCATGGAGATGAACTGCGTGGAGAAGCATTTCAAAGGCGCTGTAGCCAAGAGTTTCAACGGCCGAAACATCACCATAGGCCGCACGGCTCACCTTACGCAGCCCGATCCGAAAATCCATGGCAATCGGGGCAAATGCCAATTCCGCAATCGCTGTATCCGCGGGTGTCCTTTTGGCGCTTATTTCAGCAGCAATGCCAGTACCCTGCCGGCGGCTGAAGCTACGGGCAACATGACCCTCCGCCCCAACAGCATCGTCTACTCGCTCATTTATGACCCCGCTACCAAAAAGGCTACGGGCGTGCGGGTGCGCGATGCCGAAACGGGAGAAGAGCACGAATTTTTTGCCCGCATTGTTTTCCTGTGCGCATCGGCTTTTGCCAGCACGTACATCCTGATGAATACCCGCAGCGACGCCTTCCCCGACGGGCTGGGCAGCAGCAGCGGCCAGTTGGGGCGCAATGTGATGGACCACCACTTCCGCTGCGGCGGTGAAGGGGTATACGATGGGTTCCATGATCAATATTTCAAAGGCCGGCGCCCCAATGGTATTTACGTGCCCCGCTTCCAGAATCTCGATAAAGACAGCAAGCGCGACTATCTGCGCGGCTTTGGCTATCAGGGCGGCGCCAGCCGCGACAACTGGATGCAGGGCGTGAAGGAATTGGAAATGGGCCTTGGCGCCGAGCTCAAGCAGGCGCTGTTTATGCCCGGCCCCTGGAAGTTGGGCATTGGCGCATTTGGCGAGTGCCTGCCTTACGAAGACAACCGCATCACGCTCAACTTTGACGTGACCGACAAGCATGGGTTGCCCACGCTCACGATGGATGCCGAGTTTAAAGCCAATGAGCAGGCCATGCGCGCAGATATGAAAAATGCTGCCGCCGAAATGCTGGAAGCCGCCGGCTTTAAGGACATCAAAATTTTTGACGACAACTCCTGGCCGGGCCTGGGTATCCACGAGATGGGTACGGCCCGCATGGGGCGCAGCGCCAAAAACAGCGTGCTCAACGGCAACAACCAGGTGTGGGACGCGCCCAATGTATTCGTTACCGACGGCGCTTGTATGACCTCGGCAGGTTGCCAGAATCCGTCGCTGACCTACATGGCGCTCACGGCCCGCGCGGCCAACTACGCCGTGGACGAGATGAAGAAAATGAATTTGTAAGGAAGACGCTTCAATCCACAAAAAATGACCAGACGCGAAGTACTTAAATATACCGCTTACTTTACGGGCTACGCTGTGTCGGGCTCATTGGTGAGCGCGCTGGTATCGGGTTGCCGGGCCGAGCCCCAAGCTCCGCCTTACAAGCCGATATTTTTTACCCCGGAGGAGTACGCTCTCCTCGAAGGCTTAGCCGATACTACCCTGCCGGCTACCGATACGCCTGGCGCTAAGGAGGTAGGCGTGCCGGCATTCATTGATGATATTGTAGGCAATATCTTCAAACCGGCCTCGCAGGAGCTGTTCCGTACCCGCTTAGCAGCCCTGGCAACTGACTGCCAGAGCAAAACGGGCAAACCTTTTGGCGAGCTCGATGCCGAGGCTCGGCTCACCTATCTCAATGGCGTTGATGTGGCTGCCAAAGCCGAGGCGGAAAACCTCGAAACGCTGCCGCCTCCGGCCGATGAAAACGAAGCTGAGGCACGCTGGCCTTTCTGGCTGCAATGTAAGGAATTCATCATTGGCGGCTATTTCAGCAGCCAAAAAGTGGGTACCGAACTGCTGGCTTACGATCCCGTGCCCGGCCAATACATAGGCTGTATGCCGCTGGCCGAAGCTACCGGAGGCAAAAACTGGGCGCTTTAGCGCAGTAGTTTGCACGCCCCCCCGGACCAGCGGGTGAAGCGGTATGGCCGCCCGCGCCGACGGCCTCTAAAGGACGGCGGTGCGGGCGGCCATAATAGCGGAACACGTTTACCCGGAAGAGCGCAGCGAAGATTTAGCCGACTAGCGAAGCGACGGCGGACGTGGCGGCGCCGCGCAAGATCATAAAGGAGTGGATGATAAGCGGCGGGGCCCCAAATAGAATAGACTTGTTCTGTGCCCCGCTATAAAAATGGGAAAACTATAAAACTTGTGCTGAGGGTAGTTTTGAGGATGGTCTTTGCGCTCGGGACAAAAGCCTATCGATGCTTTTTTACCGTGAATACCCGGCTAACGTTGAAACCAAAATGAATATCGCCATCGAGCCAGTTGCCGGTGGTTTCAGCTATGAAGCCCTTCTCGATCATAGAAGTGCTGTTGGTAAAGTGGAGCTGAAAGACGTGCCCGCCGGTTTCTATATCAAAGCCAATGGAGAGCGAGTTGTAGTATTCCGACGCCAGTTGGTTGGGCAGTACGTACATGTACTCTCCGTTGATGGCTATGCGGCGGTTGAGTCGCAGGCGGCCGGCGGCGCCTATACCCCAAACGTCATTGGCCTCTGCGGTGGTTTTTACTAAGTTGCGGTGCACTACCGTGGGCGAAATCTGGAGGGTCAGTTTATCGCTGAATTTGCGCCCCACAATCATCTGGTGGGCATAGTAGAGACGGGAAGAGAAGAAATTATCGCGGTCGGGGTCTGCCCAGCGCATCGTTTGTATGGCGCCGGTGCTCAGCAGCGCCAGCGTAATGGGCATATTGCGTTGGCCGGAGCTTTGGCGCAGCAATTTTACTTTGATGAAGCCATCGTAGGTTTTCTGGAAACTGCTGCGGCCTACGCCCACCGTCAGCCAGTTGGTGATGCCGTAATCGCCGCCGATGCGGATGGTGGCATTGTCGAGGCCAAAGAGGTCGTATGCGCCTTGGTTGAGCATCCCAAACCGGTGGGAAATCTTCATGTCAAAGACGCCGGCCGCTGTGCTTTCCAGCGAGTGGAAGTTGATCACCCGATTGGTTTTAAAGCTGGCGGTGGTATACGTTGTGGTTTCCTCTTCCCCTAATAACGACAGCAGATCATCGTCTTGGGCGGTTGCGCTCATCGCTGCCAGGCAAATGGCGGCAGCGAGCCATAGTTTAGCGTACAATGTTTTCATAGTCAGATATGAATGCTGATAGTTAAGTAAAATGAAATTGCCGTCCCTGCCTTTTTAACAGGCAGGGACGGCGATATAAAGATTGCGGCAAAATTAGTTGTTCATCGGTTGGTAACTGATCGCCACATCAATGCGCACATTGCGGGCGATGTTGTCGCGTACCAGCGCCGGTACCGAAATGTTGTAGTCGGCTACGGCCACATTAAAGGTAGAGGTAGCTGAAACCTGGCCCCCCTGTACTTTAATAACTGCCGGCGCCGTAACCTCTTTCGTCACGCCGTGGATGGTAAGCTGGCCTTTTACCTGAACGTTGTAAGAACCGCTGCGGCTAAAATTGACGGCCGACGGATCTACAATCTGCCCTTTGAAGGTAGCTTTGGGGTACTTGTCGCTCTCCATGTAGTTTTCGTTGAAGTGTTCCTGCATCAGCGCTTTTTCAAACTGAAAAGCTTGAATGAGCACCGCAAATTCTATGCGGGAGGTAGCCACGTCCAATACGCTACTGGCCTTGTGGTTATGCGCTTCTATCTTTTCCATGGGAGTATCCGAAAAGAAGGACACATGGCCGTCGCGGGTAAAATATTTTTGCGCTTGCAGGCTTACACTCAACAGCGGCAGCAGCGCCAACATCAGGCATGCTTTTTTCATGGCAGCATTCATTATAAAAGGTGGTTAAAAAAGTCAGTTTTCATTCGGCCCAGCCATAGGGCTTTACTTTACTTCCACGCAGCGCACCAGTACCACGTCCATGAGCATACCGGTACACATACATTTAAAGGTAACGTCTTCACCTGCGCTGAATTCCTTGCGCTGGTTATCGTTCAGTTCGTCCATTTGGCATATCACGCCCGACATTTCGTCGCCCGATTCCAGCATTACGCTGGAGATGCCGTTTTCGTCTAAGCTGCTGCTGCGCACCTTGCCCGACACTTGTACCACTTTGTTGAGGTAGGCCGTGTTGGCGGCATTTTCATCCTCCGAAAACGCTTTGAAGAGCTGGTCGGCAGCAATGCTAAGGTCTGCGTTGGCCTGCTCCATGTTTTGGTGCGGCTTGTTGTAGAGGTAATAAGCAACCCCGCCCCCAATCAACAACAGGGGCAATAAAATCTTCAGATACTTCATGGTGGCGTTCTTTAGAAGCGGTTTACAATGTCTATCAGTTATTTGGGGCGCCGTCTTGCACCCATTTTTCAATCTTGGCTATGGTGCAGTCGGCTAATTTGGGCTGCCCGTCGGGCATGGCCGAAAACCCGGGCGTATGCCGTATGGCGCCCAGCAGCTTTCCGTTATCTACATAGGTTTTCACTTGTTCGTAGGTAGATAGCGCCACATTGCCCAAGTTGGCGGCAGTGCTGTGGCAAACCAAGCAATTGTCGGCCAGTATAGGTGCAATTACTGCCTGATAAGCCACGTCGCTCGTTTGGCATTCCGAAGAAGGGTACAGCTCTTCTTCAACGTCGTAGTAGCAGCTATTGAGCGCAATAGCGATACCCAATGCGCCCATTACGGGCAAAAGCAAAAAGCGTAGGTTTTTCATTTTTATCATAAATAGTGTAACATTTAATTATTTGGCGCCCCGGCATCTACCCAGACCTTGATCTGGTCGATGGCGCACTGCGCCAGCTTGGCCCCGCCCTGAGGCATAGCCGAGTAGCCCGCCGCATGGTTGATGGCGCCGTACAGCCGTCCGTTGAGCGCTACCGCCGCTACGCCGGCATGAGTGCTCAGGTTAATGCCGCCCAAGGGCGCCGAGCCGCTATGGCAACCCATACAGGCATTTTGCAGTATGGGGCGCACCGTGGCGTTGTACGTTACCCCATTCAGGTTACAACCGCCTGCATTGGGGTCGCAGCTCAGGTTCTGGGCGCCCTGCTCGATCCAGTCGGCAATCAGCCCAATCTGCTGAGCCGTCAGCCGGGCTCTGGGCGGCGGCGGCATCTGGTCGTCGGAGTCATTATCCGTTATTACCTCATACAGCTCGCTGTTGCCTGGGTTGAAAGCCCTCACCTTGCCCGTCTGTATTACCCTTTGGTAATCAGTCAGCACTACGCCATCAGCATGTGAAGCAGCGCTATGACAACCGCTCATGGCGCAGTTCGACACGAGGATAGGCAGAATCTGCGATTCAAAGTACACCACGTCGGGGTCGCAGGGCGTGCCATTACTGCCGCCTCCGCCGCCATTGCCTGTGGTATCAATGGGGGTTGTGCCGCCATCGTCCATAAAGGTAATATCGTGTTGGCACGAACTTATTGTAAATACGGTAAAAATGGCTCCGATGGTTGCAAAAACCACCATACTGTCGCGTAATGACATAAACGGACGCGTTTGATAAATGTTACGGAGGTCAAAACTAAAGGAGCTGCTTTTCTCATGCAAGTTTAAGCCGACGAACGGGAAGAAAAGCCATCCGAGCGGGATTGTCAGGGTTTTGGGCCACCCCTGCGCCGCCCTCAAGACTGCCGGTATTTTGGCGGGTTACCCGGGCGGCGCAGGGGCCAGGCTATCCGCTCTTATACCCTCCCTTGGGGTCGGGTATACCGCTCCTATCCTTTGTCCGGGGCGTTTGCCTCCTCATCAGCGTATGCCCGGGAGAAAGAAGCCCCCTCCGTGCGCATAAAGAGGCCGCCATTCCGGCTTGGCGCCATATTATTCCCTTTCAGCAAGAATTTCTTGGCGCATTTAGCCACAAATCGCGATCTTTTCGTCCTATTATGACCTTAGGGGCCCGGCAAAATACCCCATGCAGCATTTTGTCACAAGGATAGAACCTCAATATTTAGCTAATATGCAGCTTTTTTGTTTACGTCTGTTTTTTTTAGCGGCCTTGCCGCTGCTTATTCATCTTCCGCTGTACAGCCAGCCGATGGTTTGGAAAATTCAGCAAGGCGCCATCACCTTTCGTTCCGACGCACCGCTGGAAGCCATAGAGGCTACTTCCGGCAAACTTCAGGGCGTCATCGACCCCCAGGACCAAACTTTTGCCTTTGCGGTTTTTATTCAAACGTTTGAGGGCTTCAACAGCCCGTTGCAGCGCGAGCACTTTAATGAAAACTACTTAGAGAGCAAGCGATACCCCAGAGCTACCTTCAACGGCAGGATACTCGATGAAGTAGATTTCTCCACCCCCGGTACGTATGAGGTGCGGGTTAAGGGGCGGCTCGTCATCCACGGCGTCGGGCAGGAGCGCATCATTCGGGGGCAGCTTCACGTAAGGCCCAGTCAATTGCAACTCACCGCCCGGTTTTCGGTGCTACTCAACGAGCACAACATAGCTATCCCCAAGGTAGTGCACCAAAAGATAGCCGAGGAAATAAACGTAACCGTTTCCGGAACCTTTCAGCCAGGCAGGCCTTGAAACTCCTATGGGTCATATGCTTGTGCTGCGCTGTTGCTCCGGCCGCCTGCGGGCAGCAGTTGTTCTTCCGGCATCATCCTCTGAACGAAGAACTGGAAGGCGCGTCTCCGGGCGTGGTTTACGAGCGCCGGGATGGCTACCTGTGGATGGGAACCAACAAGGGCTTGCTCCGCTTCGACGGACGCCGTTATCAGCAGTGGTTAGCCCCCGACTCGCTGGCCTCCAACGAAGTTACGGCTCTTTTTGAGGATGCCGGCGGGTTGTTGTGGGTGGGTTACAGCAATGGCGCCGTCTTTCACCTGCTGAAGGGCAACCGGCTTGAGCCCTGGCTGCCCGAAGAAGGCTGGCCGGCTCATCGCATTACAGATATTACGCAGGATGGCGCCGGCAATATCTGGCTGGCTACCTACGGGGAGGGCGTATATTGCTGGCGCAATGGCCGCCGGCTCTATCAGTTCGGCCTCGAAGATGGCCTCCCGGCTCTTGATGTGTATGATATGGCTACGGATGTACACGGCCGCGTGTTGGTGGGCACCGATAGCGGACTCAGCTACCTGGGCTGGAAGGGCAGCCAAAAAACCATACGCACCTTTACCCGCCGCGATGGCCTGCCCGACAACATTGTGCGCGCTATCCTGCCCGATGCTTACGGCAACTGCTGGGTGGGCGGATACGACGGCGGCGTAAGCTATCTGGAACCCGAATGCCCGCCCGCCCGCCCCCTGAAAGGCCAATGGCCCGGCGGTGTGGTGCGCGCCATGCAAAACCTCGATGACCGTGAGCTGATGGTAGGCGCCGATGGCGACGGGCTCTATCGCTACGACTTCAATACGGGGCGGTGGCACAACTTCTGCACCGACGGGCTGTATTGCAAGGCTAAAATTGCCGACCTCCATCTCGACGCCGAGGGCAACCTCTGGGTGCTCAGTAATACAGAAGGCGTACAATCGGCCCATGCCCGATTGGCCTTTCAGTCTACCCCACTGGCCGGGCTTCAAGCCATTTGCACCGATCGCCGCGATGGCAGCTTGTGGCTCGGCGATCAGTCGGGGTTATACCATCAGCGCCAGGGAGATACGCTCATGCAGGCCATACCTGGCTTGCAGGGGCGCAATGTAGTGAGCCTTTATCAAGACGAAGGCGGCTGGCTTTGGATTGGTACTTTTGGCTATGGCTTATATGGGTTTCATCCGGAAACCCGAACGATGAGGCACTTTTGCGATGACTTGGGTGAAGGGCAGGAAAGCATTTTTTCTATCGCAGGAGAGCCGGGCCGGTTGTGGCTGGCTACGCTGGGTGGAGTGCTTACCTTTAACTACAACCAGGCGACGCCCCAGAGCGCTCCTTACCAATGCGAGCGATTTATGCCTGAAACCACCCTTGGGCACGGTTTTGTTTATTGTGTTTACATCGATCGCCAGGGCAGAAAGTGGTTCGGCCTCGATGGAGTTGGCGTGGCCATGTGGGATGGCGCTCGGATACAATGGTTCAACCGGGCGCAGGAAGTAGACATCCGATCGGTCTATTCCATCATTCAGGATGGCCGGGGGCACATCTGGTTCAATACGGCCCGACAAGGATTAGTAGAACTGGCAGGCGCTACAGTCCTTAAACCTATCGCTCACCAGGGCGCTATGCGCCGCCAGGAGGTGTCGTCATTAGCGCTTGATGCAGCCGGCAACTTACTCATCATCCATCGCGAGGGCATCGATGTGTGGAATGTGGCTTCCCGCCATCTCGTGCAATTGGGAGCCGCTGTGGGCATTCGTCAGTTTGATCCCAACCTGAATGCCGTGGCTACCGATGGGCAGGGCCACATCTGGATAGGCGCCAATCGGCAGCTTTTGCGCTATACCCCTCTGCGGAGTATAAGCCGCGAGGACCCGGCAACCGCGCTCAATGGGGTAGACATCTACCTCCAGCCTGCTCCTTTCTGGGAGAAGGACGTATATTCGTCAGAAGAGAACAACCTCGTTTTTTCTTTTGCCGGCATTTGGTATACCGATCCCGCTGCCGTCAGGTATTATTATCAACTCAGGGATTTTGACCATAACTGGATAACTACCGTAGACCCTAAAACGGTGTATTCCAATTTGCCTTCCGGCTCGTACCAGTTTAGCGTAGTAGCTTCTATAAATCCGGCCTTTCACGAAATAGACGCCGTCAACTATGCTTTTCGGGTAAAACTGCCACTGTGGAAAAGGCCGTGGTTTATACTGATCTCCCTCATTGCGCTGGCGACGGCGCTGGCTTTATTGGCCCGACAACGGGAGCAGCGCTTAGCCAGAGAGGCAAGTCTGAAACGTCGCCAGGTTGAAAGTCAGTTTGAGGCGCTGAAAAGCCAGATCAACCCACATTTTCTTTTTAACAGCTTCAACACCCTGGCGGGCCTGATTGAAGAAAACCCGCCTGCTGCCGTTGGTTATGTCGAAAAGCTGGCTGATGTATACCGCTCCATCCTGCTGTACCGCGAGCAGGATCTCATCAGTCTGGATGAAGAACTCAATTTAGCAGGCGATTATATGTTCCTTCAGCGGCACCGATATGGCAACGCCATCCGGTGGGAGCTCGACCTCATAAGCAGGCAGGGGTTTATTGCTCCCCTTACCTTGCAGATTTTATTGGAAAATGCCATAAAGCATAACGTCATCAGCATCCAGCACCCCTTAATCATTCGCATCCGGCGCGAAACTGAGGATTATCTGGAGGTGACCAATAATTTTCAACCCAAGCTCACTCCTGACTCATCCACAGGGTTTGGGCTGCAAAGTATCATACACCGATATGAGCTGCTCAGCCCGCTGCCGGTACAGGTAATACCCGCTGAGGATGCTTTCACGGTGCGCATTCCTTTAATGGCCAAATACGGAAGTTATGAAGATACTGATCGTAGAGGATGAAGAAATGGCCGCCCGCCGGCTCGATAAGCTCATCCGGGAACTCGCCCCCGACGCAGATGTTGTTGGCGCCCTGAGCGCTGTTATGGATACGGTAAACTGGCTCGATGCCAACCCTTCGCCTGATCTGATTTTTATGGATATTCACTTGGCCGACGGCGATAGCTTTAGTATATTTGAACATACGGTTGTAGAAGCAGCCGTCGTCTTCACTACGGCTTACGACCAGTACGCCTTGCGGGCGTTTCGTGTGCAAGCCATCGATTATCTGTTAAAACCCATCAAACGGGAAGAATTGGCCGCCGCAATCCAGAAGTACCGCGATCAGGCGGCCCGGAAAAGTATCGATTATCAGCAGCTCGCGCAGGTATTGCGAGGCGAACAGGCGCCCCGGCGCTTTCTCATTCGGCTTGGTCAGCAGTTGTACCTGCTCCCTGCCCCCGATATCGCCTATGCTTATACCGATCAGAAAATGACGTTCTTTATCACTCACGAAGGTCGGCGGCTACCCTCCGACCATTCGCTTGATCAATTGGAGGAGATGCTATCGCCTCAAGACTTTTTTCGCATCAACCGGCAGTTTATCGTCAATGTGGCGGCCATACGGGAGTTGCACGCCTACTCCAAATCGAGGGTAAAGCTGGACCTGCACCCCCCTACCGATCTGGAGGCTATTGTGAGCACGGAACGTTCGCCTTTGTTCAAAAAATGGCTTCAGGGCCACTGAGGCTTCCCCCTGTGAAAACATCATCCCGGAAAAACGTGCGTTTCTCCGGGATGATGATTGCTGCTGATGCCGCGCTATCGATTGACAAGCGCAATGGGTTTGCTCACCGTATGGCTGCCTGCCCGGAGGCTGCATACATACACGCCGGCGGCCCAGTTGATGTCGGACAGCGGAATGCGGTGTTCCTGTAGGCCCGATGCCTGCACTCCGCTGAATATTTGGCGCAGCGGCTGCCCCAGCATATTGAAGAGCATCAATTGCACCGGCATGGTTGCAGGCAACTCGTAGCTGATGTACAGCTCTCCGCCGCGCATATAAGCTGTGAGTTCCGGGTTGAAGGCGGCTATTGGCGCTTGTGTGCCTACGGCCAGGCAGTCGAGGCCCAACCCTGGCAGCCTGTCAAAGGTCTGCCCCAATACTTCATCTACCAGATCGGGCTCCACACACAGCCATTGTTCAAGAACAGTAGCGTAGATAGAGCGAAAGTCGACCTCAAAATGCAGGTTGCCATTTTCGTCGGTATTCACTAAGTCGGGAAGGCCGCCTAAGAAGCCATTCCCATTGAGGCCGGGGCCAAACAGCATGAGCGGGGCCGCTGTACCATGGTCGGTGCCGCTGGAGGAATTTTGCTCGATGCGCCGCCCAAACTCCGAAAAAGTCATAGACAACACCCGTTGGTCGTGTGCGCCGTCGGCTAAGTCTTCGTAGAAGGCATCCACGGCGGTAGCTAAGCTGTTGAGCAGGTTGGGGTGGTTGTTTTCCTGGCCGGCATGGGTGTCAAATCCATCGAGCTCTACCATGTAGAGCCGGGTGCGCAGGCCGCCTTTGATGAGGCGGGCTACCAGGGCTAATTGAGCGCCCAGGCTGCCGTCGTAGGGCGCGCCATTGTTGGCGCCATTTTGGTAGGCCTGCGAAATGACCTGAGCATAGCGGAATGTAGCATTGGCCACGGTGCGCAGGTAGCTGAGCTGCTCGCCATAGTAGCAGAAAGGTACGGCGGTGGGGTCGTATAGTTGGCCGGTAAGCGCTATACTTTCCAACTGTTCGGGGTTGGTTACCTGTACCGACATGTTTACCTCATCTTCATTAAAAAAGACTAAGTTGCCGGCGCCGCCGATCTGGATAGCGGGTGGGTCTTGAGGCGGGTTGCTCAGAAAATCCGGAAACTCCTGATTGAGCAACCGGCCGAGCCAACCCGAATCGGCGTCTTCATCGGCATTGCGCGCCGAGGCCCAGAGGTCTGTGGAGCGGAAGTGCGACAGGTTGTGATCGGGGTATCCTACATTGTTTACCACTTTCATTTGCCCGTCAAGCCAGCGATTTTCTAACGGCTGCATGGCGCTGTTCATACCCAGCTCGGCGCTCAGGGAAATGATTTGGTTGTTGGGTACGGCAATGGATGGGCGCTGCTGCTGATAAATACCGTAATTAAAAACGGGTATTATGGTATTGAGCCCGTCATTACCTCCTTTGAGGCGGATAAGCACCAGTATGCGCTCGTCGTTGGTAGCGTTCAGCGCCAACGCCAGCGGAGAGCCTGCAATAGCATTGATGGGGAAACGACCCAATAAGAAGGAGAAGCTACCGGCAACGCCTAATTGGCGCAGGAAGGTGCGGCGGCTCCACAGGCTATGGTCTTCGGTATGGGATTTGCCCTGCTCCGGCGAGATACCGCGACCTGTTTTATTATTGTGATGATTGGACATAACAAAGAGTTGAAGCGTGGAAAAATGGACTACATCAACTGAAACTCGGGTAGCCGCGAGATGTGTTGTAACAGCAGCGCCACCTGAGCCGGGACGGTTTCCCAGTTGAGATTCCAACTACCATCATCGTAATAATTCTGCGGTATCATCCACTTGAATACATCGGTAGCCTGGCTGTAAGCCTCGGGCGTAAGCAGGCCGCCGGCTACAAAGTGATCCACAATAGCTGCGGTTACAGCCTCCGGCGTATTGGCGTTGTTGCTAAGCGTTTGGGCCAGGGCTGTTAAGCGTGCAGGCTGCTGCTCGTAGAAAGTATACAGCATATAGTCAGAGCCCTGCCAACGGCCCGTGAGTGTGCTGGTGTCTACCCAGGCGCGGTTTTCGGGCCAGCCCGACACATCCGGCGGATTGAACAATTGCTGCCCCAATTGTGTAGCCACGTAAAACACCAACCTCAGCGTCTCGCTATTATAGTCGAGGTTGTTTTCGCGGAAAAAGGCTAAAAAATAATCAAAGGGACTCTTGATTTGAACCCCCATAACAAACTCATCAAAAAAGTGCTCGCTCTTGAATAGCTGCCGGAGTACGGGGGCCAGTTCAAAGTTGTTGTTGCGGAAGGTTTGCGCCATTCCGGCTACAATATCTTCATTAATTTCTTCATGTACGAAGAACTGGTAGAGCCTGCCGCAGACGTACTCCGAAATTTCCACGTTGCGCTGGGTAAAGAGCACATTGTGTAGTTGCTCGTAGTTGAAGTTGCCCGTTTGGCCAAAGACGGTCTTTGGTCCGGGATCATGCAGGAGGGGTACGAAGGTAATGGGTGCGCACAAGCTGCTAAAACCATTCCAGCCGGTGAGGGCGCGGGCGGCATTTACGATATCCTCCTGGGTATAGCCATTGTCGCGGCCCAGCGTGAATAGTTCAAACAACTCGCGGGCATAGTTTTCATTGGGCTGGAAGCGGTTGTTCTGTACCCCGTTCAGGAATACAAGCATAGCAGGCGTAGTGCCTACCGCTTCCGTCATGGTACGGAAATTGCCTAAGGCATTCGATTGTAGTACCCGGTGGTATTGGTACATCCAGGATGGGCAGGCGTAGGCTTCGAGTTTGGTTACAAAGTGGTTAAGCCAAAACAGCGTCATTTTGTCGCGTAGGCCGTGGGTAATCATACTTTCCACGATCAGATCCGTGTAGCCAAGAATCTGATCGCCAATTTGCGTCTGAAAGTCGGTATACTGCTCAATGCTCCAGTCTGACCATTCCGGCTCCGGCGTCAGGGGTAGTGCAATGGCCTGATCGATGAGTTGGTCAATGAGTTGGCCCGGCGACGCGCTCAAGCCAGCTTCGAGTTCGGCGAGGGTGGGGCCATAACCCAGCCTTCTGTAGAGATGCCGGATGCGAGCCCTGTTCCAGGGCGCCTGAGCCGAGGGCACATAAGGCGCCAGGGTACCTGTGGCACAGTTGGTGACGACCATGGGGAAAACGTTTAAGATGAACGGAATGAGCGCTCTGCGATGTACAGCAGAGCGTTATGCACAGGACGAAAGCAAATGCCATAATGTTGCTTATGGTTTTGTTAAAAAAACGCAAGCCTTTACATTTGCCTACGGCCAGCCTTTATCGTCGTTTTTGTGCCTTAGTGTGTGTTGGGCGAGATTTTGATTTTTGACTATTCAAAGGCTGTTTCGTTTAATGCCGTCGCAGGCATTGTTTAAACAGCGGCCCCCGCTTCGCGGAGTAATTGGCGGAGCTTGGCTAAAGTTTCGTCAGAGAGGGGCGCCAGGGGCAGGCGCACTTCCCGGGAGCAAAGCCCCAAGGCTTCCAGAGCTCCCTTGATACCGGCGGGGTTGCCTTCTGCATACAGCGGCGGATGTATGTCCAGTAGCAGGTTGTTGAGTTGACGGGCGGTATAGAGATCGCCATTTTTCATGGCTTTTACCATAGCAGAAAAAGGCGCCGGCAGGGCGTTGGCAATGACGCTTATGGCGCCATGCCCTCCGCAGGCCATTATGGGGAGGGTGAGGGGGTCGTCGCCGGAGAGTACCAACAAATGTTCAGGCCGATATTTCAGCAGGTGCATGGCCTGCGCCATATTGCCGGCAGCTTCCTTGACAGCGATAAACTTCGGGCTGGCCTGGGCCAATCGGATGACGGTAGTGGCCTCTACATTGGAGGCCGTCCGGCCGGGTACGTTATAAATGATAATGGGTAGAGGAGAGGCTTCTGCTACGGCCATATAGTGCCTGAAGATGCCTTCCTGAGTCGGGCGATTATAAGAAGGGCTACTGGACATGATGGCGGCTACACCCGTAAAATCATAAGTGCGCAGCAACGCTGTCAGTTGATCGGTATAGTTGCTTCCAAAAAATCCGGCCACAACAGGCACGCGGCCTGCTACCTTATCAAGGGTAAAAGAAAGCACCTCGCGGCATTCCTGTTTGCTGAGGGTGATGGCTTCTCCTGTGGTGCCTAAGCACACAATATAGTCTACGCCGCCGGCAATGACGTAATCAATGATATTGGCCAATGCTTCATAGTCTATGGCATGTTGCCGAAATGGGGTGACGAGGGCCACTCCCGTGCCGCTCAGATCAGGCTGGTTGATACTGGACATTGGTTTTTTCTAAAATCGCCATCGTTTGCTGAATGAAGCGCTCAAGGCCAAGGTTGGGCTTAGCGTCTACCATAAGGTCATAGGCTGTTGTCTTTTCCGACACGGGCCCCACTTTGAGTCCTGCTCTTACGAGTAGCGCCACGTAATCAGATAAGATGTCGGAGCGTGTGCTCAGGCAAAAGAACAGGTCAAAAGGGTGGTTTAAAAAGTCGTCTAATGCCGGGGCTTTGGGCCGCATGGCCCAATCAACTTGTTTTTTGGTAAAAGAGGGGAAAGGGAAGTCTCCGTCGGCTACATCGAGATGCAGGTAGGCCAGCAGGCGGACCTGCTTGCCCTGGCTTTTTAGTTTTTCGGCAAAAGCCTGTGCGATGCGCTGCTGTTCTATTTCCGTACCATCAAAAAACAAGCCTACCGTTTTTGCAGAAGCGAGGCTGACGTGCTTTAAAGGTACAACAGGGCGCTCATTAAGCCGTTGCTGCAATGACCGGTTGTGCGCATATAGCCTGATGTTGTCTAATAATCCCATAGTATTTATTGAGCCGGCTCGTTTTCGAACGTTAGCGTTCGCGTGGGTCGGCTGCGTTATCTACGGTGGCAAAAACGCCCATATTGGCGTATTTATTGATCCGCTGCTCGATTCTTTCGTCGGGGGTAAGGTCCTGTATTTCCGAAAGCGCTTTTTTGATCTGGCGCTTTAGCAGTTTGGCAGCTTCCTCAGGGGCCGTATGCGCGCCGCCCAGTGGCTCCTTGATGATACCGTCGATGAGGCCAAACTCAAACATATGGTCGGCGGTGAGCTTCAGCGCCTCGGCAGCCTGCTCTTTGTAGTCCCAGCTATGCCAAAGTATAGAAGAACAGGATTCCGGAGAGATAACGGAATACCAGGTATTCTCCATCATATATACCCGATCGCCTAAGCCTATGCCAATGGCGCCGCCGGAGGCGCCCTCGCCAATAACCACGCACACAATGGGCACGCGCAGTTGAGCCATTTCCATGAGGTTGCGGGCAATGGCCTCTGCCTGGCCGCGTTCTTCGGCTTCTAAGCCGGGAAAGGCGCCGGGCGTATCTATCAGGGTAATGACGGGGAAGTTGAAGCGTTCGGCTGTTTTCATCAGGCGCAACGCTTTGCGGTAACCCTCTGGGTTGGCCATACCAAAGTTGCGGTACTGCCGCATTTTGGTATTTACGCCTTTTTGGTGGCCAATGATCATCACCGTTTGGCCATCTATGCTGGCTAAGCCGCCCACTATGGCTTTGTCGTCCTTTACTACGCGATCGCCGTGTAGTTCCGTAAACTTCTTGCACATCTGCTGAATGTAGTACAAGGTATAAGGGCGCTCAGGATGACGCGACAACTGTACTTTCTCCCAACCCGTCAGGTTGCTATAGATATCCTTGCGCGTATTCCTGATCTTTTGCTCAAGCTCGCGGATCATTTCTGATACGTCTACGTCGCCCTCCTCTCCTACCTGGCTGATCTTTTCTAATTGCTCGTAAAGCTTTTCCAGCGGTTTCTCAAATTCCAGGAATACCATACTTGTCAGCTTTTTATGCCCCGGCTTCCTGCCGGAGCGGGAGGACAAAGTTAGTACTTTGCAGCAAGTGAAGGCGGTTGATCCGTTTTTTTTAAACTTTTTTTCAAAAACACTTGCGCAGTATTGAAACCGCCTGTATATTTGCACTCGCTAAAGAACAATAGCGTTCTGGTAAGCAAACGGATCGGTAGTTCAGTCGGTTAGAATGCCGGCCTGTCACGCCGGAGGTCGCGGGTTCGAGTCCCGTCCGGTCCGCAAAAAGCCTTCTCTTAGGAGAGGGCTTTTTTGTTTTACACCCAGCGCTTTTCACTTACCAGGTTGATGCCCATTGGACAATGGGGCTGCACGCATCTTGGCTCAGAGAACGATAACCATCACGGTTGCCCGGGGCAGCGGTGGAAGCGGTATGGCCGACTTAAAGTGGTTTGCCTGACGGGCAAAATACGGCCATAATAGCGGACGACGCGGTGGCGGGGCGGTGGTGGGCTGTGCAAACACTTTTGTGGCATATCTGCTTTGCCCGCCACCGACCCGACAGCCCCCAAAAAGAACAAAGCATAGCGAAAGAGCGTGTGCCGCCTTGTTCAGTACGGAATTTGCCGCTTGCAGCCGTTTGATGATCCCTCAGGACAAGTCTATTGAATTAAGGTCGGTGGTTGACGATTTTGGCGTGGGTTTCAGCCCCGCCGTATAGGACGTCAATGACGCCGGGCTGGCGGAGGAAGTCGTGGGGGAAGCCGAGCTCCGGGGCGCCGGCTGCACTGAGGCGGGCGCGGGCGTCGTGGGGGATTTGGATGTTGGCGGCGCCGAGGCAGTCGTCGAGTTGATGGGGTTTGGTAGCGCCTACGATGGGGATGAAGAGGGGGCCTTGCTCCATGACCCAACGGAGGGCCACCTGGGCTGGCGTGGCGCCAATGGCTTCAGCTACGGCTACTACCTCGCGGGTGATGGCGGTGGCGCGATCGTCGAGGCGACTGCTGTTTTCGGGCAGGCGCCCGGCTTCACCGCGGAGATATTTGCCTGTGAGGGCGCCGCCGGCCAACGGGGCCCAAGGCGTAACGGCCAGCTCGAAGGCGCGGGCCATGGGCAGGAGATCGCGCTCGGGGGTGCGTTGTAGCAGACTGTACTCTACCTGGAGGGCTACAAAGCGGGTCCAGCCGCGGAGTTCGGCTAAGGTATTGGCTTGGGAGACGATCCAGGCAGGGGTATCGGAAATGCCGATGTAATGCACTTTGCCTTGAGCGACGAGGTCGTCGAGGGCGCGCATCACCTCTTCAACAGGCGTGAGGCCGTCCCAGGCGTGGAGCCAGAGCAGGTCGATAAAGTCGGTGTTGAGGCGGCGTAGGCTGGCCTCTACCGAACGCATGAGATTTTTGCGGTGGTTGCCGGCAAAATTAGGATCGCCGGCTTCGTCGCGGAGCGAGTACTTGGTGGCCAGCACAATGTGGTGGCGGTCGGGGCCTATGAACTCGCTGAGCCAGCGCTCTGAGGTTCCCTCTGTGTAGCGATTGGCGGTGTCGATGAAGTTGCCGCCAGCCTTGAGGAAGGCGTCATAAATGGTCTTGGATGTGTCGTAGTCGGCGCCCCACTTCCACTCCTGGCCGAAGCCCATGGAGCCAAGGCAGAGTTCGGATACGCGGAGGCCGCTTTTTCCGAGTAGTTTGTATAGCATATTGTAGTTGTTTTTTGATGTAATAACGCCTTTAGGGAGGTAAAGGATGAGCGCGGCGGGCGTTTTTGCCGGACGGCGAACCGGGTACGGGCTCGGGGTGTTAAAATCCCAAAAAAGAAGTCTATGTCAGCCAGTGCAGAGATGCCTTATTTTATCAAGCCTTCGCAAAACCTGAGCGAAGCGGAAAAACGCCAGGCTTATGAGGAAGCTCTGGGGGTTATTGACGCTATGTTGGCCGGGGAGACGAGCTTTGTGCTTAAGATGAGCACCATCAACTGCGTATTGAAAACGTACCTTCCCTACTACTACTGGGTTGGGTTTTATGTGGTGCAGGAGGGGCGGCTATCGGTGGGGCCTTATCAGGGTACGCTGGGCTGCCTGCACATTACTTTTGGGCGGGGGGTGTGCGGTAAGGCGGCCCAAACGGGCGAAACGCAGTTGGTATTCAACACCCATGCCCTGGCTCAGGGCAGCGAACACATCGCCTGCGATCCCAATTCACTTTCAGAAATCGTGGCGCCGGTGTTCAACGACAGGGGGGAGCTCATTGCTGTTTTTGATGTAGACAGCACTTTAGAGGGGTCTTTTGATGCAGTAGATCAGGCTTACATAGAGCAGTTAATGGCGCGGCATTTTTCCGCCGGCCCGTTAAAGATGGGATATTAGGCCCCCGATGGCTTAGCGACCTTCAATTTTATTCAAAATCCATTGCTTATCGGCCAGCGACCGGCAGGCGGCTACCTGTTCGCGTATTTTGCGCAGCCCTTCGCGGTCGTAGGGGGCTAGTCGGCTGAGCTTTTTGACGAAGCGCAGCACGTTGAGGTATTGCTTTTTGACGTCGGCAGAAACTACTTTGTTGCGCTGGAGATAGATGCGGAAGCTGTCGATGAGGCTATCGAGGGCTAAGTACTCGTCGAGCTCGTAGTATGTTTTTAGGAGTAAAAGCCGGGCGCCGAGTGCATAGACGACGTTGGGGTAGTCAATTTCCTGGAGCTGTTCCAGCACTTTTCGGTATTGGCCCTGGGAGAAGTACACTTTAGCCAGATTATAAGAAAGGGCGTTGTGCTGGTCTTCGGCGGGAAGCCGCTCTGTATACTCGTGGATGAAGCCTTCTACCCAATCAAAAGCCTTGACGTGCAAGCCTACGGTGATGATGTTTTTATAGTCTTGAGGTTGAATGACGCCGCCGGCCAGTAAGGCGCCCGAGGCAAGGCCGAGGCGGTAGAGATCAAATAACTCCTGAAAATAGTCGAGCCTGCCGGTATTGATTTTGGTATCGATGCAATAGTTGCAGGCGTGGGTGAAGAGGGTTTTGCGATCGGCTTCGGGCAGTTCGCCGAGGTTATCGTGTAGCAGTACTTTTAAGAGTTTGAAACGGTCTTCGTCTTCGGGCTGCTGCCACATGAGGGCGGTGCGCCAATACAAGGCCACTAAAGGCTGCCGGATGACCTCGCTCCGGGGTAGTTGCGCCAGCCATTCCGGGGCCACATTGAGCTGAAAGGCGTTGGCTTTGAAGTGGCGATAGCCCAGGGTATCGCAGAGATGGCGCAATTTTTGGGCGGCATAGAAGCATTCGAGGTAGTGGTCGGCATCGCTCAGGGCCTGCATATCGAGGGCGGGGTCGTTGGTGCGCTCGGCATAGCGGTGTCTGAGGGTGGCCAATTGAAAGCGAAACAGGTAGTCGGTGGCATCGGCGGTGCTGCGATCTTCAAGTTTTTGGTTGAGCTGTTGAAAATGAAGGGGGAGCTCGTGCCGGCCCAGCCACTCCAATTGGGTTAGCGCTACGTCGGCTGCCGATTGATGATGCCGGGCGACGGCTTCGAGGGCATAGCCGCCGAGCTCGGAGCAGTAGCGGCGCAGGGCGAGATCATTGTAGGGCTGGCGGCTAAATAGTTTTCGCCAAACATAATCTTTACCCAATTGTTTATATGTCGCTTCTACGAGTTGATCCTGTTGACGCCCTTGTTGGTGTTGCTTCAGCCCCTTGAGGATGAGCTCAAGCAACTGGCGGTGGATGGCCACTGAACCCTCGGGCAATGGAAGTCGTTGGAGCATCCGGCTCAGGCTTTGTGCCTCTGCTGCGGAAAAAGCGGCCAGCAACTGGATAAGTTTTTTACTAGGCACTGTGTTAAAGGATTGACTATAGATAAACTTAAAGTTCGACAAAAATAGAGCTTCATCCGGGATAAATAAATGAAATTCAGTTTGATTTAAAGGAAAAAAGTCCATTTTCAGGCCGACAAATAACCGATTCTGTAGCTTTTTTGGAACTTTATTCCGGCCATTTTTACATTCGGTATAACAGGTACTTCTCACGAGATGCACCAAAACAGAAGAGGATTATGAAAAGCTATTATCGTCTCCGATGGATCGTACTGCTAACCATACTGCTGAGTGCAGTGGGCCTGGAGCGGTTGAGCGCACAAACCTGTGAAGCCAACTTCAGTTTTGCTTTTGCCAATGAAGAGCTGGCCATCCTGTACCCCGAGCCTGGCCCCTATGAGAGCATCATCTGGATTATAAACGGGGTTTCGCAGCCCGGGCAGCCCGGGGCAGCCTATTGGCTCACGGTAGCTGCCGATACTACCTATGTTTGCCTCGTGGTTATCGACAGCACGGGTTGCAACGACGTCATCTGCCGCGACGTGTACGCCAACTCGCCTGAAGCGCTTTGTGCCACCACCGACTGTGTATGGCCCGGCGATGCAACCGGCGACAGGAAAGCCAACCTGTACGACCTCCTCAATATAGGCTTGGGTTATGGCGCACAGGGCCCTGTGCGCACCATCTTCCCGTCGCCAGACAACCACATCTTATGGGCGCCCAATTTTTCGGAAGACTGGGGCAGCCAACCCAATTTGCCCGACTTCAAACACCTCGACTGCGATGGCAACGGCATTGTGGATTTAGCCGACGTAGAGGCCATTCATTACAATTACTTTCCTGATCTTGAATATACCTCCCAGCCGGTAGCCGGGGCGCCGCCAGTATTTTTGGTGCTATCTACGGACACCATCTACATCGAAGAGCTGATGAATGTGGCTTCGCTGGAGATTACGGCTGAACTGTGGGCCGGTACGCCCGACCAGATTTTTGACAACTTCTATGGTCTGGCGTTGGGCGTGCGCTATCCCCAGGGCGTCAATTACCTCAATACGGCGTATCGGGAAGATGCTTTTCTGGGCGCTCCGGAAGAGATGCTGACATTGCAGCGCAATCTGGCGCCAACCTGGGGCCACAACCGCATTGACCTGGCCTTTACGCGCACTTCGGGTGAGGGCGTTACCGGAGGCGGGCCTATTGCCACTACTTCTTTTATCATCAGTAGCGACATCATCGGGGGGCGGGAAGAGGCTACTTACGATATTTACTTTGGGTTGGAGGGTATTCGTCTGGTGGATGAAAATGGAGATACCCTGTCGTATCATTTGCCCGGCGCAAGCGGCGTAGTAACGGTTATCAATGAGGTCATTGCCGGCGATCAGGCTTTACGACCCGGCGGCGCCCGCTGGCGAGTGTTCCCCAATCCGACACATGATGAGCTTAATGTGCGCTTTTCAGGTATGGTTTCGGGGCAGCTCAATCTCTACAATGCCTTTGGGCAGCGGGTACAGACGCGCCGTCTGCTGGCCGATTCGGTAGTAAGCACATCGGTGGCTGATTTCCCGGCAGGCCTTTATACCCTTGAGTGGGTAGCAGAAGACGGTACAGCCCGACAGCAACGCGTGATGGTGGGGCGTTAGTCGGGCGCTCCGGCTACAATGATGACGATCTCTCCTTTGGCTTTACTTTCGTCGGCGTAGTGGGCCAACAGGTCTTTGAGGGGCGCTGTACGCAGGTCTTCATAAAATTTGCTGATCTCGCGGGCTACGCAGGCCGGACGATCGGGGCCACAGCGTTCAATGAGTTGCTCCAAACACTTGGCTAAGCGATAAGGCGACTCATACAGTACAAATGTATTGGGTAGGGTCGCTAAATATTGGAGTCGGGTTTGGCGCCCTTTCTTGTGGGGCAGGAACCCTTCGAAGTGAAATCGGTCGCAGGGTAGCCCCGATGCGGCTAAGGCAGGCACAAAGGCAGTGGGGCCTGGCAGGCAGGACACTTTTACGCCAGCTTCCGTGCAGGCGCGAGCCAACAAAAAACCGGGATCGCTAATGCCGGGCGTGCCGGCGTCGCTCACGAGGGCGATGGTGGCGCCACCTTGGAGTTGGGCCACTATAGCAGCTACGGCGCCGTGCTCATTGTGGGCATGGTGGGCGCGCAGCGGCGTTTTGATTTCGTAGTGATCCAGTAGCTTCCTTGTCGTGCGGGTGTCCTCCGCCAGAATGACGTCGACCTCTCTGAGCAGCCTGATGGCGCGCAGGGTGATGTCTTCGAGGTTGCCGATGGGCGTGGGGACGAGGTACAACATGGGCGCGCAGGATCAGGACAAGGCCGTGAGCTCGTAGTGGTAGGTTTCCATAATGAGGTTGGCTAACAGCTTTTCGCATGCCGTTTCCACTTTGCGGCGGGCGTCGGCTTCGTTATCGGCTTCGAGGCGCATAGAGATGCGTTTCCCGATGCGCACATCCTGTACGCCGTGGATATCGATATTTTTGAGGCTGGAACCCACCGTTTTACCTTGAGGGTCGAGCAGTTCTTTATGGGGCATGATGTTGATCTCAGCTTGGTAGATCATGACAGTGGTTGTTTTTGAAATAAATACCGCGCCAGGTTGAAGAGCACGTACAGCGTCATGATTGGCGCCAGCGCCAACTCCCGCCCTACGAGCAGCAATACCGCCGCAATGGCCGCAAAGATAAACCGAATCTCGTTGCCCTGCCAACCAAAGCCTTTGAATTTAAAACTGAACATGGGCACTTCGCTCACCAGCAGCGCTGAAAGCCCCGCTACTAAGGCGTAAACGAAGGCGGGATGCCCCAGCCAAACTCTTGAACCGGCCCAGTCGGCCTGATACAACAGCATAATGCCCGCTGTGAGCAGGGTAGCCGCCGGTGTGGGCAAGCCCAGAAACTGTTCGCTCTGGCGGGAATCGAGGTTGAATTTTGCCAACCGCAAGGCAGAAAAAGCCGTTAGGGCAAAAGCGGGCATCGCAGCCCAGTAAACACCAGGCCCCAGCTCAAAAGCCAGCGGAGCAGGCCCCAGCGTGAGCAGCGCGTAGCAGATGGCGCCCGGCGCCAGTCCGAAAGATACCATGTCGGAAAGGCTATCCAATTCCTTACCCAAAGGAGACGTTACTTTGAGCAGGCGGGCTGCGAGCCCGTCGGCAAAATCAGCCAGCCCGCCCGCCAGCAGCAGCCAGGCGGCCATCACAAACTGAGCATCGAGGATGTAGACGATGGCTGCACAGCCGGCCAGTAAATTGAGCAGGGTAATGGCGTTGGGAATATGTCTTTTCATGGCAAATCGTTATTGCGCCGCCAAAATTAACGCCATTTTTCACCATCTTAACCCTTTGTTAAGCGTTTTACGTCGGTAAGGGCCGTAAATTGCCCAGCAAACCATCCCGGGCGGATTAACTGTCTATTTACCTGAACGACAACAACACAATCCAAAAGACCATGCGAAAGCTATATTTATCAGCGGTTTTGGTACTCGGCCCTATCCTGGGGTTGCTGGCTCAACCCGCTAACGACGCTTGCGCCGATGCCATTGTGCTCACTGATCTGGCCAATTTTTGTTCCACCTCCGGCGCTTTTACCAATGTTGGCGCCAACGATGAGGGCTTACCGGAAGCTACATGCTTCCTGAACACCACGGTCGGCCGAGATGTCTGGTTTCGGTTTACAGCCGTAGCCAATGGCGTGAGTGTAGCTGTAACCGGCAACAATGACCCTAACCTGCCGGGCGGCACTCTGCTTAATCCCGACATTGCTCTTTACAGCGGCAGTTGCGCCAGCCTTGCAGAAATAGCCTGCAACAACGATGGCGCCAACGACGGCTTTGTGCAAATTCTCAGCGATGAACTTCAGGTAGGCGAAACGTATTTCATCCGCGTGAGCGCCGCCAATGCCAATACGGGTACTTTTCAGTTGTGTATCAATAACTTTAGCTTAGTGCCCGACCCCTCCGGCGACTGCAACAATGCCGTAGTACTTTGCGATAAATCTTCGTTCACGGTACCCCGGGTGGTGGGCACTGGTTCTAATCCCAACGAGCTCACCGGCGTATTTTGTGGAGGCGCCTCCATTGATGAAGACGCCTCTACCTGGTATAAGTGGACCTGCGACCAGTCAGGCAGCCTTTCTTTTATTCTTACGCCCCTCAACCCCGCCGACGACCTCGACTTCTACATCTATGAGCTGCCCAATGGTATAGACAACTGCTCAGGGAAGGTGCTGCGACGCGAGATGTCTTCGGGCCAGCAGGGTGGGCAGCCTTTTTCTTTCTGGCAACCTTGTACGGGACAAACAGGGCTGTCGCTGTCATCGACCGATGTAGCGGAGCTCTGCGGCTGCCAGTCGGGCGATGATAATTTTCTGGTAGCGCTCAATATGGTATCGGGGCGGAGCTATGCGTTGGTCGTCAACAACTTCAGCGAATCGGGCGCCGGCTTCTCCATTGAGTTTGGCGGCACGGGCACCTTCCTGGGCCCTATGGCGGCCTTTACGGCTACACCTCAGCAAACTTGTGTGGGCGAGAGCATTACTTTCCAGGATGCTTCCACCTTCACTACAGACCCCATCGCCATCCGGCGCTGGAACTTCGGGGCCGGCGCCACTCCTGCTACGGCTACGGGAACGGGGCCTTTTACGGTATCGTATAACCGTCCGGGGATCAAATCCGTTGTATTGGAAGTAGAAACCAACCGGGGCTGCGTAGTTACGGAGATCGCTACGGTAGAGGTCATCTGCTGCGACGACCACTTCACTACCAGCGCCAATGTTACCGATGTCGACTGCCCCAATGCGGCTACCGGCGCCATCGACTTCAACGTCGTCAATAACTATGGGCCCTATACATACAACTGGAATAATGGACTAACGTCACAAGACCTCACGGGTCTCAACGGGGGCGTATATCAGGTGGCCATACTGGATCAGGCCGGCTGTCGCGATACCCTCTCGTTTACCGTCGACTCGCCGCCGCCTTACAGCTTCGACACCTTGGTGGTGATGCCTACCTGCAATGGCGGCACTGATGGCGCCGTCACCTTAGTCGTATCAGGCGGTACGCCCCCATATCAGTACAACTGGCAGAACGCGGGCTTTGGCCCCAATAATACCCTATTGAACATCTCCCAAGGGGACTATACGGTGACGGTGCGCGATGCCAACGGCTGTCTTATCAACCAGGTATTACCTGTGAGGGAGCTTGAGCTTGAGCTAAACCCTCTGGTGCAAGCCATCACCCAACCTACCTGTTTTGGCTTCGATGATGGTCGCCTCGTAGTATCTGTCGATAATGGCCTGGCGCCCTATCAGTTCGATTTTAACAACGGCCAGGGCTTTCAGCCGGGTAATGTGCTCAACAACCTGTCGGCAGGTACTTACCAGGTTGACGTACTAGACGCTAACCTTTGCCGGGGCGACTTTACATTTATCATCGAAGACCATCCGCCCCTTACGCTGGCCTTTGACGTAGACAATGTGAGCTGCTTTGGCGAGCAGGACGGCAGCGTCGACGCTCAGATTGGCGGCGGCGTGGGAGGTTATCAGTTTATCTGGGCCGACGGCCAAACGACCTCCGGACTGAATAGTCTTCCTGCCGGCAACTATTTCGTCACCGTTACCGATGCCAATGGTTGTGTTATCTCCGGTGATACAACCCTTATTCAGCCGCCGCAATTATTCCTTGATCTGCTGGAAGTTGTAGACAATATATGCTTCGGCGCTTCAGAGGGCAGCATTCGAGTTCAGGCCAGCGGCGGTATGCCGGGCTATGAGTACAGCATTGATGGCAATACGTTTCAGCTCGACTCCGTATTGACCAATCTGCCTGCCGGGGATTACACCGTAACTGTACTCGATGCCAACGGCTGCACCACTACGGTAGAGGCTACTGTATCTCAGCCATTGGAGTTAATCGTTGATGCAGGGCCTGACCGACTTATACTATTGGGCTATGATACCTTAGTGACGGCTTTGAGCAATTACTCGCCTGTGACCTTCACCTGGACGCCAACCGATAGCTTAGAGTGCCTCAATCCTCCCTGCGACCGCATTCGGGTGTCGCCCGTTAATACCACCACTTATCAGGTAACGGTGGTAAACGAAGACGGCTGCGTGGCTTTTGACCTTGTCACCATCCGGGTCATCAAAGACAGGCCGGTGTATGCGCCCAATGTATTTAGCCCCAACAACGACGGCGTCAACGATGGCTTTACGCTCTTTGGCGGGCCGGGCCTGAGCCGAATTGAAAAACTACAAATTTTCAGCCGCTGGGGCTCGCTGGTTTTTGAAGCCCGCGATATTTTGCCCAATGACCCCGCCTTGGGCTGGGATGGCACCTTCTTAGGCAAGCCTGTCGACCCTGGCGTATTTGTCTTTTTAGCCGAAGTGGAATTTGTAGACGGCGCAGTAGAACCCATAAAAGGCGATGTGACTGTGGTACGCTAAAAAATAACTATGGATCAACCCGTTGATGTGCGCCCCGGCGAGGCGCTTGATGTGGCCGCCTTATCGGCATACCTGATTGGCGCGTTGGCCGGTTTTAAGGAAATAGGGGGTGTTCGGCAGTTTCCGGGCGGCTACTCTAACCTCACCTACTTAGTACGCACCAACTTGGGCGACTACGTGTTGCGGCGCCCGCCTTTGGGCGCTACGGGCAAGGGCGCCCATGATATGGGGCGTGAATACAGCGTATTGTGCCGACTGGAAGGTGCGTTTGACTGCGCCCCCCACCCTGTGCACTATTGCGAGGATACCGGCGTATTGGGGGCTCCCTTTTACCTTATGGAGCGGGTAGAGGGTGTTATCCTGAGGCAGCAACTACCTGAAGGCTGGCCCAATGACCCCGCCCTGATGCGGGCCATATCAGAAGCAACCGTCGACCAATTGGCTGCTCTGCACCGCATTGATGTAGAGGCTGCAGGGCTCGCCGATCTTGGCAAACCGGAAGGGTATGTGAGCCGACAAGTGAGCGGCTGGACAGAGCGCTACCTCCGGGCCCAAACTGACGACGTACCCGACATACGACAACTGGCTGAGTGGCTGGCCGCTCATCAGCCCCGCTCACAACCAACCGCCCTGCTGCACAACGATTATAAGTACGACAATTTGGTGCTAGACCCCCGCCAGCCCAACCGCATACGCGCTGTGCTCGACTGGGAGATGGCCACCATTGGCGATCCGCTTATGGACCTGGGTCTTGCCTTAGCCTATTGGGGCGAAGCAACTGAAGCCAAGGCTCAGCCCTTGCTGGCGGCTAATCTCACCTGGTTGCCGGGCAATCTCAATCGGGCTGAAGTAGCCGACCGCTACGGCGCTGCTACGGGTGCTGACCTCTCTGATTTGCTTTTTTACTACGCTTTTGGCAACTTCAAAATCGCCGTCGTGGTGCAGCAAATCTATGCCCGGTGGAAACAGGGCCTCACCCAGGACCCCCGATTTGGAGGCCTTATCAAGGCTGTGCACTACTTTGCCAATCAAGGCGTACGCGCCCTTGACCAGCAGCGCATCAGCGGCATTCGCTGAAACAACTTTTAGGGTGTTTAAATGTTTATACATCGAATTAATCAATCGGAGTGCAAGCATGAAAAACCGCAGTGTTGAAACCATAACTACAGGCCATCCGCTCACGGTAGGCGCTATGAGTGTTCGTCAGCCCTTGCCTACGCAGCGGCTTGAGCAGATAGACCCCTTTATCCTTTTACATCACTTTGGTCCGGTACAGGCTGAGCCAGGCACAGACCCCCTCGATCTGGGGCCTCACCCCCACCGCGGCTTCGAGCCTGTGACTTTCTTATATCGGGGCGGGCTGCGCCACCGCGACAGCCGGGGCAATACCGGCCACCTTCGGGGCGGCGATGTACAATGGATGACCGCAGGCATGGGTATCATCCACAGCGAGCGCGCCTCCGACGACTTCTTGCGTCAGGGTGGCGTATTGGAAGGTATACAACTGTGGGTAAACCTGCCGGCCAGCCATAAGATGGTGCAGCCCCGTTATCAGGACGTCAAACTGGAAGACATACCCGCCCTTGCCTATGAAGGCGCTCAGGTGCGGGTTGTAGCCGGGGCGTTTGGCGACGCTGTTGGTCCGGTGCAGACCCACACGCCCATAGTAGCCCTTAAAGTGGAACTTGAGGCCGGCGGTCGTGTACAGTTACCTCTGCCCGAGAGCCACAATGCGTTGGTATACTTCCTCACCGGCAGCGCCCAACTCAACGATAACTGGGATTATTCCGCCGAAACGCTTCTCCACTTCCGCCGCGATGGAGCGGGTATCACGCTCAAGGGCATAGCGCCCTTTACCGAGGCCCTGGTGCTCAGCGGCGAGCCTCTCAATGAGCCTGTAGCTCAGTGGGGGCCTTATGTTATGAATACTCAGAGCGAGTTGTTGGAAGCTATGCGCGACTACCAACTGGGTCGGATGGGTGTTTATATCGAAGATTAAGCTGTTCTGTCTTGCGCCGCAATACGGGAAGTCTGGACGACGAGGGCCTCTTACCCGGGGTAAAAAAAATAGTTCTCCAACGTGCAACATACCGGCGCCCATAGCGCCGCTACCCAGCACGGCTACGGTTTGTTGCGTGGAGGTATTCATTCGGTTTGGCTTGTATTTGGTTGCAGCGCAAAGGCAAGGTTTGGCGCTTGCCTAAGCCCCCATTCAAAATTCCATCAATTGGCTATAATCAAAGCCTGAGCCAACTGCAAAAAAGTGCGCCCGACTATTGCCGGCGCGGCGTTTTGGTGTAATTTTGTAATTGGCTTGGAGTACTATACTTGTTCAATTGGAGGCGCCACACGATATGGAAACCGATATTCTCTTTTCCGAAAAACAAAAAATCAGGGCGTGGTGGCTATGGCTGATGCTGCTGGCGGCTTGGCTATTGTTCATCGCCGGGGCCTATCGACAGCTCGTACAGGGTATTCCTTTTGGCGATCACCCCCTACCCGACGGCGGGCTCCTCTTTTTCTGCCTGTTTATGACGGCCATCAACCTGTTCGTTTACAGTATGACCCTCGAAACTCGGGCCGACCGCCGGCACTTGCACGTATATTTTTTCCCTTTCCTCCGCCGCCAGATTCCTTGGCAAAACATAGCTGGGGCGGAGGCCATGCAGCTCTACTTCACGGGTATTGGACTACGGCTGACCCTAAGGCACGGCTGGGCCTACATCATGGGCGGCAGCGGAGGCGTGGCCATAACCCTTAAAACGGGCGAGCGCTTCTTCGTTGGCTCCCGCCAACCCGAAGCGCTGGAAGCTATTATCAAAGAACAAATAGCGCATAGACATAATTCGTAGTGGAAAAATCCGCCACGGGAATGTAACGATCGTAAAATTGTCATGCCTCACAAAAAAATCTGGATACAGGCAGGATATGACCTCTTCGCTCAAGCCGGGCGCGCCGGCCTCAAGGTCGAAGCCTTAGCTAAGCGGGTAGGCATCAGCAAGTCGTCGTTCTACCACCACTTTGCCGATCTGGAGTTGTTCATGGAGCAATTATTGAGCCATCACCTCCAGCAAGCAGCAGTCATGGCAGAAAAAGAGCGACAAAGCCGGCACATCGACCCCGATCTCATCAGCGTACTGTTAGAGCACCAAACCGACCTGCTATTCAGTCGCCAACTCAGGGTACACCGCCAACACAAGGCATTTCAGGAAACCTTAACCAAGTCAGACCTAATTGTGGCCCACTCCTTTGTGCCGGTATGGGTGCGGGAGCTCAACCTCAAGTTGACCCAGCAACAGTTAGAAGGCATTTTTTCGCTCGCACTCGAAAATTTCTTCCTCCAGATCACACCCGACAACCTCAACTACGACTGGCTTTCCGGCTATTTTGCGCAGCTCAAGCGCATTGCGGGTAGCTTCAGTTAGAAGGAGGCATTGTACGGAGGCGTCTATAGCTTATGCGCCGGCATGGTCATTTTTGCGGCATCATCATCATTCAACATTATGTCGCACGATTTTCACAAATTTTGGCTCAAGATCACCGCTTTTGTCGTGGCCTCTTTCGCGCCCGTTTTTTTTCTGGGTACCATGAACAGTACCTTGGAGCCTGCGCGCCTTACGCTCGACCTCCTAAGCTGGCCCATCGATGGCCAAACTACCTATGCTTCCCCCGACACGCGCTTTCTTTCGGCGCTTACAGGGGGCTTTCTCTTAGGCTGGGGGGTTATGGTATGGTGCCTGTCGGTATGGGTATACGACCACGCTCCGGAGGCTGTGCGCCGCACCGTGCTCTGTGGTCTGCTCGCCTGGTTTGTACTGGACAGCTCCGGCTCGGCGGCTTCCGGCAATGCCTCCAATGTTTTGTTCAACGTACTGGTGCTGCTGCTGGCCGTGGGTCCGCTATGGCGGCCGGCCAAGGAAGCTTAACATAAACATCGCGCAGCCGGAGGCATTGTCTCCGGCTGCGCGATGTTTGCTTTGCGCCGTAAGGTTGGGGCATAGACCTGCTTACCATTGGCCCAAGCCCGCCTCCGCGCCATGTATTACCCTATCCTCAACGAGAGCCTTTAATTACCCGACTTCCACTCTATTCGCCGACCAGGCGTGTAGGGGGCGCCGGCAGCTTCGAGCTTGCGCTCCAGCGCGGGCAAATCCTGCTCGGCCAGTGCGCGCAATTTGGGCAACAGGACGCTAAAATCTTGCTGCGCCAAAGCCAAGGCGTCGCGTTGGGTTTGGGTAGGCGCCGAGGTAGAGCCCCACATCTCGTAAGTAAGCCATCCCATACGGTTGGCCACCGTCATGCGGGTGGGCTGGTCGAGGCGGGCGGCGAGGCCGTCGCCATACAATTGCTTGCGCAGGTCGTAGAGCTGCTGATCGAGGCGCTGCCAGTCGGCAATAAGCTCTGTTGATGAGGCCGGCACGGCATAGACGGCCTGGCGGATGTGGCGCATGCGATTGCCCATTTCGCCCAAGTGGCCGGCGGCCCCATTTAGGGCTCGTTGTAGTTCCTGTGCCTCGCGCTGGAAGGCCGTCAGGGCAGGCCGGTCGGCAGCGGGCAGCGTTACGCCGCCCAAGGTTTTGAGCATAAAGCGCTGTGGCGCTACCAGTTGTTCCAGCTTGCCGTCTATGCTACGCGACAGCGCTACGGTATATTCGCCGGGCATGGCCAGCACGCCTTCGTCGAGGCTTTCAAAAGGATTGTCGAAGCTGCTGCCGCCTAAGCTTACGGGGTTCACGCTGGGGTAGCGCCCATCCCATACCATGCGCTGTACGCCTCGGCTAAGGCCCGTTTTGAGCTGCCGGATGACGTTGCCGCTCATGTCGGCAATGGTAAACAACAGGTAGGGCGCCTCTTCGCGCTCTTCGGCCTGGAGTTCCTCGTAGGTAGGGTAGCGCACGTCCTGGCCTTTGGCAATGAGGGCCTGCTCTTGCTCGCGGCGACGGTCGCGGCGCGTCTTGTAGGCGTCGCGCACGTAGTAGGTAAACACAGCCCCAACAGGCGGGTTGGGGGTGCTAAAGTAGCTATGCCCCTGAAAGCCTTTGCCGCGCAGCCCCAGCGGCGAGCTCTCTATGTACAGCAGGCCATCTTTGACGGGGAATATTGAAGCAGGCGCCGCCAGATCGCCCTGTTGTATCTTGCGCAGCGGGCTGTAGTCGTCCAGCACGTAAAAGCCCCGGCCAAAGGTGGCCAGTACCAGATCGTTTTCGCGCTTTTGTATGGCTATGTCGCGCACGGCTATGGTAGGCAGGCCGCTCTTGAGGGCTTTCCAATAAGCGCCGCCGTCGTTGCTAAAGAAGCAGCCAAACTCCGTACCCACAAACAGCAGGTTGGCATCTACATGGTCTTCAGCTATTGAGTAAACGGAGCCGCGCTCGGGCAGATTGGCCGAGATGGCTTTCCAGGTGCGGCCTTTGTCGGTGCTCTTGTACAGATAGGGGCGATAGTCGCCGTATTTGTGATGATTAAAAGCGGCATATACCACGTTGGCGTCGTGTTGGGAAGCCAGCAGGGAGTTGACGTAGGTGCGCTCCGGGGCGCCGGCTATGTTGTTTACGTCAATGCGGGTCCAACTGCGGCCGCCGTCTTCGCTGATCTGGATGAGGCCGTCGTCGGTGCCCACATACAACAGGTCGGCCGAGCGGGGGCTTTCCGAAAAGGCCACAATATTGCCATAGGGCGAGGTCGATTCGTTTTTGGCTACAGCGTCGATGCTCTGCACCCGATCCATCACCTTTAGGGTGTTGCGGTCTACCTGCCGGGTGAGGTCGTCGCCCAGCACCTGCCAGGTAGCGCCCCGGTCGTCGCTGCGGAAGAGTTTATTGGCGGCAAAGTACAGGCGGGTGGGCTGGTGTGCCGAGATGGCTAAGGGCGCATCCCAGTTCCAGCGGTATTCAGCTTCGCCAGCCCGGGGTTTAGGCTGTATGCCCGTGATCTCGCCGGAGGCTTTGTCGTAGCGCACCAGTACGCCGTACTGCGACTGGGCATACACGATGTTGGGGTTGTTGGGGTCTACCTGCGACTCGAAGCCGTCGCCTCCGTTGGTCACAAACCAGTCTTCATTTACAATGCCGTTCATGCTGCGCGTGCGCGAGGGGCCGCCTAAGCTGAAGTTGTCCTGGGTGCCGCCATAGACGTAGTAGAAAGGCTCCGTATTGTCTACGGCCACTTTATAGAACTGCGTCACAGGCAGGTTGGCTTTGAAGTTCCAGGTTTTAGCGGCATCCCAGGTTTCGTAGATGCCGCCGTCGCAACCCACTAAGTAGTGCTCGGGCTGGCAGGGGTCTATCCAGATGCAGTGGTTGTCTACGTGCTTAAACTGCTCGCCCGTCATGCTGAAGCTCTTGCCGCCGTCGGTGCTCCATTGCAGCCAGGTATCGAGGGCGAACACTACATCCGCCCGAGTGGGGTGGGGCACGATTTCGAGGTAGTAGTTGCCGCTGGTAGCAAAACCGCTGCGTTTTTCCCAACTGGCCGCCCGGTTGGTCGACCGGTAAAAGCCCCCCTCGCCTTGGGCGGCCTCCACCATAGCGTAAATTACCTCAGGGTCGGCCGGCGAGATGGATAGCGCTATGCGGCCTTTGTCTGCTGCCGGCAGCCCGGCATTGGCCTTCTGCCAGGTAGCGCCCCCATCGGTGCTTTTGTGCACATCGCTGCCGGGGCCGCCGCCCAGATAGGTAAACACGTGCCGGCGCCGCTGAAAAGTAGAGGCGTACAGGACATCCGGGTTGCGGGGGTCCATAGCTATGTCATTCACGCCGGTATGGGCGTCTACCGTGAGCACGGCCTTCCAGGTTTGGCCGCCGTCGGTAGTTTTATACAAGCCGCGGTCACCGCCCGAGCTCCACAGCGGGCCTATGGCAGCTACATACACCACGTCGGAGTTGCGGGGGTCTACTATTATTTTACCTATGTGATCCGACTGTTTCAGGCCCATGTGCTTCCAAGTAGCGCCGCCGTCTATGCTTTTATACACGCCGTCGCCATAGCCTACCGAGCGCTGGTTGTTGTTCTCGCCCGTGCCCACCCACACTACGTTGGGGTTATTGGGGTCGAGGGTCACGCAGCCAATGGAGTAAGAGCCCTGTCCGTCAAAGATCGGCTCGTAGGTAGTGCCCGCATTCACCGTCTTCCATACCCCGCCCGAGGCCGTAGCCACGTAGTAGATATGCGGCTTCTGAGGGTGTACTGCAAAATCAGAGATTCGCCCCGAGGTAATGGCCGGCCCTATGGAGCGGAAGCGCAGCCCCAGCGACAGCGTATCAAGGTAGTGTTTTTTTTCGGCCGGCGCAGCGGTAGCGGCCGTCGTTGTGGCGCGTGTACGCTGGGCCGCAGCAGGTTGCGCCCAGCCTATGGCCAGCGTCAGGCCCAACAAAAGGTGGGCAAGGGATGTCAGTATCCTCATGTGTGGTAATGATTTGGTTGTTCAGCAAAGATAACAACTACGCACCTACCTACAAGGCCCATGCTGCTGTTGGCCGCACAGTTGCAGCCAATGACGGGGTATTATCCAATAACTACGCGCTATTGTCCGATTATTTAGGGCGTGCCCCCCGGCCCCCTTTGGCGCTGTGCCTTGGCAAAGGGGCCTTTATCAAGGGGGCCGGGGGTCGGGTGTTCCGCTTTTATGGGGCTGCCCCGGCGGTCGGGAAACCCTCCCTTGAGCCAGCCCCATACCGCTGCACCCCCTCACGCGGCTCCGCAGCGACCTGGCCCTCTAAAGCATTAAGCTTTAGCAGGACATTATTGATACCTTCTCATTCCGACAGTACATACCCACTCCGACCTTGGAGGTAGGCGGCGGCTCCACCTCCCGGTTGTGTGCGCTTTGGTACTTACCATGATCATTGTAGAAGAGGGTGGGATCCCACCCTCCTGGCCTGCACACCAACTCCCCGCTCCACAACCACCACCACCGGGCATACCTCCGGCCACCGCCCTCAAACCGCCAGGGCCTGAAAACGCCATCCGAAATACACCGGCTACCTGTGACGGAAGCGGGGCTATGTCTGGCACAAGCGGATGTGCAATGCCGCCTAACCTGATGAGAAAGGAGCTTACTTATCCGTCAGCGCCAAGGCTGCGCAGCAAAAATGATGATCCCGTTATCCGGGCTGATGATGAACAAAAGCTGTAATGTAGTGATATATGGCTTTCGCCTTATGCGCGATTAAAAAGCTTTTGTTGTGTTAGACTTATTCAGCAAAGGTAAGTGGATATTTGGAAGTTGTCAAATTTTTTAAGTTTTTTTTCAAAAAAAACACAATTAAAACAATTGCCCAGGTACCCTAAAAAAATCCATGCCGTTTGTACGCATTCAACCAAAACGCCTTTATCTTGATGCCACAAAACCTTATCGCACATGAGATACCTTATTTTGGCATGTTGCCTCTTGGCCCACACGGTCTCCGCTCAGGAGGCGCTCGCCTACCTCAAGCAGCTCGATACGCTCTTCAGCAGTATTTCGGCCCGCAACCTCGACTATTTAAGCCATGCCGTTCATGCTTCCAATCCGGGGCTCATCGAGCAAAAGCGAATGGCTATGATTGCCGAGGTGGTCAACAGCCACGGACAGGCCATGGCCATGCCGCCCTTCAACAACAACGCCGGCCTTCGAGACGAAGCTACAGAGGTGTTCAAAGGCTACCTGCAAATGTACCAGACTGATTTTGCAGAACTGAGTCGGCAGCAACAAAATCCCTTGAATACTTATGAGGCTTTAGAGGCCTACTACGCAGCGCTTGACGCTGCCGAGCGCAAGCTCGATCGCATCACCGAGCGCTACTTGCGGGCCTACCGCATCTTCGCTAAAAACAACAACATCCGGCTCGTAGACGCCCCCGAAGACCAGGAGAGCGACGCCGCCCGCATGAACCGCGTCAACGGCTACTACCGCAGCGTCAATCGGCAATTTTTTAAGATGCAAAAACGCCAGGCGGAGTTCATCGAAGCCGCCAACCGGCAGGCTTACCGCGATATGGAGACGGCCGCCTTCAACCTTCAGCAAGAGGCCAACCGGGGGCGATACGCATTCCGGCAACTTGCGCCCTTCGATGCCGACGACGCCCTACGCCAGGCAGCCATTGAGTTGGCTGAAACCTACCACGCCGTTGCCGGGCGGGAGTATGTGGCGTTTGCCAACTACTTCCGCCGCCCCACCGCCGATGGGGCCAATGCGGCTAATGCAGCCATTGATACCATCAAAACAAAGGTTCAACCCGCTGAAGAGGCCCTGGCCCAGGCCCTCGATAGCTTTCTCAAGCGGCATACGCCCAAGCCCACAAGTCGGCTTTAAAACGAGTCGCCAGGCGTTAGCGGCGTGGCCAGCACATCGTGCAGGCTGGGGTCGCGCATAAACACCGATTTGGCAAAGGGGCATAGCGGGATGATCTTCAGTTGCTCGTTTCGGGCCCATTCCACGGCAGCCACCACCAGCTTGCGCCCGGCCCCTGTTCCGCGCAAGGCCTCTCCCGTCTCGGTGTATTGTATGATGACGGTAGCCCTGTCGGCGCCCGCCCGGATGTAGGTCATGTGCCCCAGTGGCGGATGTTGGGCGCCCTCCGGCGACGGGATGTAAAACTGCCCGTCGCGGTCGTGCTCGCTGTGTTGAATGCTATACTCCATATCTGGTTTTTTACTCGCCTATGAGCACCTTGAGAATCTGTGCGGCGGCCCGGGCAATTTTGGTGCCGGGGCCAAAAATTCCGGCCACCCCCTGCTCGTAGAGGTAGTCGTAGTCGGCATGTGGAATGATGCCGCCCACTACCACAAGGATATCGTCGCGGCCGATCTTGGCTAGCTCGGCTATGGTTTCGGGTACCAGCGTTTTATGGCCGGCAGCCAGCGAAGAGATACCCAGTATGTGTACGTCGTTTTCAGCAGCCTGCCGGGCAGCTTCTGCCGGTGTTTGAAAAAGGGGGCCCATATCTACGTCAAAGCCCAGATCGGCAAAGCTGGTGGCAATGACCTTAGCGCCGCGGTCGTGTCCGTCCTGGCCCAGTTTGGCCACCATAATGCGGGGCCGGCGGCCCTCCAGAGCGGCAAATTTATCGGCCAGTTCGCGAGCCTCGCGAAAATCGTGGTCTTCATGTATTTCGCCGGCATAAACCCCGCTCACCGTGCGGTGTACGGCTTGGAAACGGCCGAAGGCGCGCTCCATGGCGTCGCTGATCTCGCCTAAGGTTGCGCGGGCGCGGGCGGCTTCCACAGCTAACTCCAGCAGGTTGCCCTGCCCTGATGCGGCGGCGGAGCGGATGGCTTCTAAAGCAGCAACTACGCGGGCCGGATCGCGACGGGCTTTCACCTCCTGAAGGCGTCGGATCTGAGTTTCCCGCACAGCCGTGTTATCTACCTCTAAGATGTCGATAGAGGTAGCTTCGTCAACCGTAAAAATATTTACGCCTACGATCTTTTCCTGACCGGTATCAATGCGGGCCTGCTTGCGGGCGGCGGCCTCTTCGATGCGCATTTTGGGCAGGCCTTGCTCGATGGCGCGCGCCATGCCGCCGGCGGCTTCTACTTCTTCTATCAGTGCCCAGGCTCGACTGGCCAGCTCGCCGGTGAGGTATTCAACGTAGTAGGAGCCCGCCCAGGGGTCGATGGTTCGGGTAATTTCCGTTTCCTGCTGTATGTACTTTTGGGTGTCGCGGGCAATCTTGGCCGAGAAGTCGGTAGGTAGGGCTATGGCTTCATCTAAGGCGTTGGTATGTAGCGACTGGGTACCGCCGAAGGCCGCCGCCATCGCTTCTATGCAGGTGCGGGCCACGTTATTGAAGGGGTCCTGCTCGGTAAGGCTGTAACCCGAAGTTTGGCAGTGGGTGCGCAAGGCCATGCTCTTTTCGTCTTTGGGGGCAAACTGGCTGACAATCTTAGACCACAATAGGCGGCCGGCCCGCATCTTGGCCACCTCCATAAAGTGATTCATGCCGATACCCCAAAAAAACGAAAGACGGGGCGCAAAATCATCAATATCCAAACCGGCAGCCAGACCTGTGCGCAGGTATTCCAAGCCGTCGGCTAAGGTGTAGGCCAGCTCAATATCGGCAGGGGCGCCTGCCTCATGCATGTGATAGCCGCTGATGCTGATGGAATTGAAGCGGGGCATTAACCGCGAGGTATAAGCAAAGATATCCCCGATGATGCGCATGCTCGGCCCGGGTGGGTATATGTAAGTATTGCGCACCATAAACTCTTTGAGGATGTCGTTCTGGATGGTGCCGCTGAGTTGGTCGGGCGTCACGCCCTGCTCCTCGGCAGCTACGATGTAAAAAGCCATAATGGGAATAACGGCTCCGTTCATCGTCATGGATACCGACATTTCATTGAGAGGAATCTGATCGAAAAGAACTTTCATATCCTCCACGGTATCGATGGCCACACCGGCCTTGCCTACGTCGCCGCGCACGCGCTCGTGGTCGCTATCGTAGCCTCGGTGGGTAGCCAGGTCAAAGGCTACTGAAAGACCTTTTTGCCCTTGAGCTAAGTTGCGCCGATAAAAAGCATTGCTTTCCTCTGCCGTGCTGAAACCTGCATACTGCCGGATCGTCCAGGGGCGGACGGTGTACATGGAAGCATAGGGGCCGCGTAAAAATGGCGGAATGCCGGCGGTGTAGTTCAGGTGGCTGAAAGTAGCAATATTTTCGGCCGTAAAGACGGGTTTGAGCGAGATACCTTCGGCCGTAGGGCCGGGGTCAGGCGCGTTGGCGGCAGGCTGCATGGAAGGGAGATCCCAGCGCAGCGGACGCCGGCTTATGTCGGGGCGTGCCATCTGTTTGCAGTTTGGTTTCAGCACGCAATTTAAAGCGCGCCAACCAAAAAATACGCATTTGCCGGCCATTATCTGTTCATCGATAATTCATTGGGTCAATGTATCTTTGCAGGCGCTAATGACAGCGCTATTTTATTTTCAGCCTGTGATCGAATTTTCGCGTTTTACATTACCCAACGGGCTCAGAGTGCTTGTTCATACCGACGACAGCACTCCAATGGCAGCCCTCAACGTATTATATCTGGTGGGTTCCCGCGACGAGTCGCCAGACCGAACCGGGCTAGCTCATTTATTTGAGCACCTGATGTTTGGCGGGTCGGCCCATATCCCCGACTTCGATACGCCGCTACAGTTGGCCGGAGGTGAAAACAATGCATTTACGAACAACGACATCACGAACTTCTACATTACGCTCCCGACCAATAACTTAGAAGTAGCTTTTTGGTTGGAAAGCGATCGCATGTTGCGCCTCAACTTCAATAAAAAAGTATTGTCGGTACAGCGGAAGGTAGTGGTGGAAGAGTTCAAGGAAACCTGCCTCAACGAACCTTACGGCGACTACCTTCATCACCTGTCTGAAATGGCTTATCAGCGGCACCCTTACCAGTGGCCTACTATAGGCAAAAAGCCCGAGCACATAGCAGAAACCCGGCTCGATGAGATAGAAGACTTCTTCTATAAGCACTACCGCCCCAACAACGCCATATTGGTGGTAACGGGTAATGTGCAGGAAGCAGAGGTGAAAAAGTTAGCAGAAAAGTGGTTTGGCGATATTCCTTCAGGCGATATCCCACAGCGACAGTTATCTCCCGAACCGCCCCAAAGCCAGTTGCGGCGGCGCTTAGTGGAAGCAAAAGTTCCTGGCGACGCTATATTTTTGGCCTTCCACTCGCCCGGGCGTATGGATCCGGCCTATTACGCATCAGAGTTGCTGGCTGATATTCTGGGCAACGGGCGTTCGAGCCGCTTGTACCGCAAATTGGTCAAGGAAATGGAGCTTTTTACGAATGTAGAGGCTTACCTTACCAGTACCATCGACCCCGGGCTGTTGATTGTAGAAGGCCGGCCAACTCCAGGTACCAGTCTTGATCAAGCTCGCGCAGCCATCTGGCAGGAACTTGACACCCTTAAAACGGAAGGCGTCACCGATGTTGAAGTGGCTAGACTGCGCCATAAAGCGGAGAGCGCCCTGATCTTTTCTGAAATGAGCATCCTCAACAAAGGCATCAACCTCGCTTTTTTTGAAGCTTTGGGCGAGCCCGAACTCATCAATCGGGAGGCCGCTCTGTATAGTCAGGTAACTGCCGCCGATCTGCAACAATTGGCCCACGAAATGCTGCGCGAAGAGAATTGTTCCGAGCTTTGCTACCGGGCTTTGCCACAACTTGAAGAAGAAGAGTAAGCCTAAGCAAACTGTGGCTCGCCCGGTATTGCGGCGCGAACCACAGTTTCTGCTTTTGAAGGGCTTATTTTTTCAGCGTCATGGTATATGCCGCTACGGCCTGAATCTGTTCTGCCGTGAGTATCGATTCGAAGGGCGTCATCACGTTGCGCCCCTTGGTAATGACCTGCACCCGCTCTTCTACGGCCAGCGCCGATGTTTGCAGGTTGAACGCGCCGCTGGCGCCCATATCGCCGTACAAGCCGTGGCAGGCTACGCAGTAGGTCTTGTAAATTTTAGCGCCATCGGGGGCATCCACTGCGGTTACCGCAGTTCCACTGCTGCTTGCTGCCGCTTGTTCATTGCCGCCACAAGCCCATACACCCAACACAAGCGCTACAAAAATGAGATAAGTTTTCATCGTTCCTGATTTTTATGATCGCCTGCGAAGATAGGGAGAGTCGGTGTTTATAAAAAATTTTACTGCTCGCCTATCTTCAACCATCGGCCGGCCCACAGTCTGTTGCCCTGATCGTCTACTACCACAATCCAGTACAAACCGGCCGGCGCATTCATGGTGTCGAGGCGCAAAGGTGCAGCCGTGGACAGGAAAGTTTCGCTTTGTTGCTGCCACAGTCGGCCCTGTGCATCATATACCAACACCTGGCAATTGGGAGCGCCCTCGGGGCCTTTCCATTGCAGGTAAAAATCCTGGCGACCCGGATTAGGGTAAAGAACAAACTGAGCGGGCAAAGGATCCGGGGTTACCTGGGTCACACAGGACGTAGCTACGTTGAGCAGCGCCGAGGTTACGCCATTGAGGGTGTCGCAGTGCGACTCCAGCCGAAGCACGTATTGGGTGCAAGGCTGCAATCCTGTCAGAAGGTGCCCTGCTCCGGTAGCCGGCACGCTTTGCCAGACTGCCTCGGTAGCAGGCCTGTAGTGCAGGGTGTATCCCGAAGCGGCGGCAAGCTCGCCCCAGGCCACCTCCAGGGTTGTGCTATCGGCAGCCGACAACCGGAACCCGACAGGGGCCGGGCATTCGCCTTCGCCCAATACATAAATACAATAGTCTTCGGTTTCGCCATAGCTATTGGTGAAGGGGCAGGGATCGGAGGCGCTGAGGAACTGCATGACAATGCGCATTCGGGTGGGCCCGCTCAGGGCCGACTCGGGCAGTGTAAGAGCTCCAGTGGCGGGCTGGGTGCTGCCTGGCGAGTTAAAAAGTTTTTCCTCGGAGGTAAAAAATCCGTTTTGATCGAGGTCCACCCAGATGGTAAAAGCTTCCTGATAGCTCTCGCCGGAAAAAGAAGGCGTAAGGGCAATGGCATGGTCGACGCCTTTTTCCAATTGTATGGCTGGCAGGGCGGCGCCATAATTGGCGTATCCCCCGGGTTCGCGGCCTGAGTTGTGGGTAAAAAACGGTCCAATGGCTACCTCGCTGATCCATTCGCCGGTATTATCAAAGCTCGATGATATACAATATTCTTCATCGAGGCAAGCGCCGCAGCCGCCCGTTTGGAAGGTCAGCACATCGGCGGGCACAATGAGGCCTCCAGCGCAGCGGGTAGCTACTTCCAGTTCGTAGGTGGTGCAGGGTTGAAGCCCCGTCAGCAGTGCGGCTACGCCGTTGGGGTTGGCCTCCTGCCATAAAGGCTCGCCTTGGGGGCGCCAGCGCAGGCGATAGCCAGTAGCGGCCAGTATGCCGCTCCAAAGTACTATAGCCTGCTGGTTTGTCACATTTTCTACGCGGATGGACTCGGGCGCATCGCAGCAGCCATCGGTAACAAAAGTGAAGGTGGCTCCAAAGTCGGTAGCCGACCCGTTGCATTGGCCGCGCAGTTGGTATTCATAGCGGGTGCAGGCAGAAAGGCTGCTGAGGGTGAAGGGGCTGACAGCGCCCGTCACTAAGGTCCATTCCTGGGCGCCAACGGGCCTCCAGCGCAAGTCTACGGCAGTTAAACTGGCATTGGTGTTCCACGTCAGGGTTGCGGTTTGATCGGTACTGGCACTGAGATAGTTGGAGCTGGGAGGGATACAATCGCCACAGCCAGCCAGCAGTAAATTCATACTGTTGAAGGCATTGAGTCGCCCGCCGGTAACCGTGATACCCGCGAGGCTGGCCACTGGGTCGACGCCAGCCAAAACCACTTCCCGGATGAGCAGGGCCGCTGCCGCGGGATCGCTTTGTGCCAAGGTCATGAGGGCGGGGCAGGGCGCGCTATAGAGCAGACCCACCGTGCCCGTCACATGCGGCGTAGCTGAGGAGGTGCCGCCAAAAGGAGCATAAGTGCTATTGAGCGCCAAGGTAAATGCGCCGGCGCCGGGGGCGGCCAGGTCGATGCTCTCAGCTCCGTAGCCCGCCAATGACACCTTTTGGTCCTGATGATTGGTATTGGTAACGGCAATAAGGAAGTTGCTGGGGCAGGTGGTGGGCAGGTCGCCTACTACGTCTACGTCTACGTTTTGATTGGCTGTAGCGCCGCAATTGAGAATGCCATAATGGCCCAGGGTATCGTAGAACGAGCACCAGATGGGGCTATCGGCGGCCATGCCGCCGTTTACGCCCCAGGAAGCGTTGGTAGCTACTACAAAAGCGCCTTCCTGGCCCTGGGTTTGGTTGTAGCGCTGGCGCTGTGCCAGGGGATAGGAGTAAGCGGCCAGCACCTTGGCTTCGGTGGTGTTGAAGTTATTTTTGACGATCATCACTTTCACGCGCCAACTGACGCCGCTGACGCCGATGCCATTATCGCCATCGGCGCCAACGATGCCCGCTACCGGGGTGCCGTGGTTTCCGCCCGTGCCTACATTGTCGTCGTCGGTGACGGTGCTCCAGCCCAAATAGTCGTCAATGTACCCATTGTTATCGTCGTCGAGGTCGTTATCGGGTATTTCGGCGCGGTTAACCCAGCGGTTGCGCTGAAAGTCGGTATGCGTAAGGCTTATGCCGTCGTCAATGACGCATACCACGATGGTATCCCCTGTGATGGTAACGCCTCCGGTGGTTATATCCCAGGCTTGGTCGGCGTCGATATCGGCATCTGGCAGCCCCCCGGTTTGGCCGGTATTGAGGTACTGCCACTGGCTATTTATCTGGGAATCGTTGGGCAGGGCACGCAAGGTGGCTATATGATTGAACTGAGCTGCCAGTGTTTGGGGATGATTGCGTAGGGCCGCCAGCAGTCGGTAGGCCGAAATGCGTTCGGGCTGGAAGCGGTACAACCATACGTTCAGGGGTGCGGATACCTGTTCTGCGGTTTCAAAACCAATATCGACGCCCTCAAAAAGTCGCCATTGGGCGGCCCACTGCCGTCCTTCGATCCCGAGGGGAAGTTGTACCATGACCTCGCCAGCCACCCATCGGGGGGTATTGTCTTGAGCGTTAAGGGCATAGGTCAACGCCAGCGACCATGCCGAGATCAACAGCCATTTGGACGCATGGCTGGGGTATGAGATAAAGGCAAGATTGAACATAATAGGAATCGTATTCATTCAAAAAACGGAAAATTACGTGATTTCGGTCTTTTGCACGCTTTTACAAGGCTTATTTGTCAAGAAGTTGCCATTGTGGTGCGAGGGGTTGTGCGTCATGCCTGCCATAGCTTTGGTTTTGAAACATAGCGCATACCTGTCTGCCGGCCCACCGGGTGAAGCGGTATGCCGACCTCAAGGAGGCATAATAGCGGAACACGGGGTGACGCCGACGCTGCCGCAAGCGGCCAAAAGCGCAGAAAGCTATGGCAGCGCCGGCGGCAGGGCCCCAAAGAAACAATCGTCAATGGGGGGCGGGCACATCCTCGGGGCGCACGTAGCCGAAGCGGTCGAAGGAGCGGGCTTCATACCAGCTTTCGAGGCCGGAGATGCATACGTCGTCTACGACATCGAGGGCTATGTTGCCGGTATCGTCGAGGGCGGCAGCGGGGAGGAAGATGTGTTCAATCTGGCCGATGATGAGGCGCGTGCCGTTGAGGGCGATGGGCACTTCCTGTACGAACTTCATGCCGAGGCGAATGCGACTTTCGGCCACGAAAGGGGCCGGAAAGCCCTCGATCCACCAGGGCGTGAGGCCGCAGGCGTCGAACTCGGAGACCTCGCGCTCGAAGCGGGCCGAGGTGTGGTGCGCCTGGCGGGCGAAGGAGCGATGTACGTGATTGATGGTGTAGTAGCCGGTGTGGATGATGTTATAATAGGTATGGCTGTATTCGGTGAGGGGCCGCTGGATGAAGCCCAGGAGGGCGGGGTTGGCGCCCAGATGCACCACTGAGCTAAAGATGGCCAAGTTGGGGACGCCGTCGGGGCCGATGGAGCCGATGAGATTGGCGGGTTTGTAACCGCTGACGGAGTTGATGAGGTTGGCGCGGTAGAAGCGCTCCATGCCGGCGAAATCAACGGAGGTTAAATGTTGTTCGTTCATGTGGCGGGTGCGGTTTTGTATTGATATGTGAATGTCAGGTTCTGAACACGGGCAGGCGCTTTTTGTTGGGTCAAGGGGGAATTAGTGACAATCCTTTTACCGGGCGGCCTTGCTTTTTTGGGTGTAGACCGCTTATCTTTGCGGGCATGAAAAACCGGGTCTTTTTCTGGTCTATGTTTTTGATCGCAGCGCTGGCTGCCGCGTGCAAATCTGCGCATTGCGGCTGTCCGATGCATTGACGCTTACCCACTACCTCCGGTTTGCGCTGCGCTTAGCTTTCTTCCAACCTTTTTTACTTTTCTGCATTTAGTTTCCATTATGAAAATTGTCATTCACCCCCAACCAACTGAATGGGCGGCGCTGTTGGCCCGACCGGCTCAGGATTTGCGCCAGCTCGAAGCGCCTGTGGCCGATATTATGGCTGAGGTGCGGGCGCGAGGCGACGAGGCTTTGCGGGCGTTTACGGCCCGCTTTGATCAGGTAGCGCTGGATGCCCTTGAAGTTTCGGCGGCCGATATAGCGGCGGCTGCCCACCAGATTGACGCGTCCCTGCGGGCGGCCATAGCGGTGGCCGCGGCCAACATTGAACGCTTTCATGCCAGCCAGCAGCATGCGCAGGAGGTAGTGGAAACCATGCCGGGCGTGCGCTGCTGGCGGCGCAGCGTAGGCATTGGCAGGGTGGGCTTGTATGTGCCCGGAGGTACGGCGCCGCTGTTTTCGAGCGTACTCATGCTGGCCATTCCGGCCCGCTTAGCAGGCTGCCGGGAGGTGGTGTTATGCACCCCGCCCGGCCCCGACGGGCTGCCGCATCCGGCCATCTTATATGCGGCCGGCCTCACGGGCGTGCATCGGGTGTTTGCGGTGGGGGGCGCTCAGGCCATTGCGGCCCTTACCTATGGCACGGCCACGGTGCCGGTGGTAGATAAGCTGTTTGGCCCAGGCAATGCCTATGTGACGGTGGCCAAGCAGTTGGCTGCCAAAGAGGGCGTGGCCATCGATATGCCCGCAGGCCCTTCGGAGGTGCTGGTATGCGCCGACGACAGCGCCCGGCTCGACTTTGTGGCCGCCGACCTGCTGAGTCAGGCTGAGCATGGGGCCGACAGTCAGGTGGTACTCGTGTGCTTTGACGAAGCTATGGCGCGGGCGGCATTGGCGGAAGTAGAGCGTCAGTTGGCTACACTGCCCCGGCGCGAGTTGGCGTCCCGCTCAATAGCCAACAGCGTAGCCATAGTGGTACGCGACCGGGTTGAAGCCCTGGCGATCATCAATGCATATGCGCCCGAGCACCTCATTCTGGCGGTGCGGGAGCCCCATGCCTTAGCAGAGGGCGTGATCAATGCCGGCTCGGTGTTTTTGGGCAACTATACCCCCGAATCGGTGGGCGACTACGCCAGCGGCACCAACCATACCTTGCCTACAAATGGCTTTGCGCGGGCTTTCAGCGGGGTGTCGCTGGATTCGTTTGTCAAAAAAATCACGTACCAGGAGCTCACGCCCGAGGGGTTGGCGCGCATTGCGCCTACGGTGGAGGCGATGGCCGCCGCCGAACAGCTCGAAGGCCACCGCCGCGCTGTGGCGGTGCGACTGCAACCCGATAATCAGTTGAAGTAATGGACATTAACGCACTTGTGCGGCCCAACATCAGGGAATTGCACCCTTATGCTTCGGCCCGCGACGAATTCAGCGGGGAGGCGAGTATCTTTCTCGATGCCAATGAAAACCCCTACAACAATGGGCTCAACCGATACCCCGATCCGCTGGCGACGGCTGTAAAACAGCGGTTAGCTGCACTGAAGGGCGTGGCCCCCGAGCAAATATGCCTGGGTAACGGCAGCGATGAGATCATAGATTTAGTGATTCGGATTTTCTGCGAACCGGGTCGGGATGAGGTGCTCATTTTGCCGCCTACTTATGGTATGTACCGGGTGGCGGCCGACATTTCGGACGTGGCGGTGCGGGAGGTGATGCTGTCGGCTACTTTTCAGCTCGACGCCGAGGCTGTACTTGCGGCGGCTACCCCCCAAACCAAGGTGTTGTGGCTGTGCAGCCCCAACAACCCCAGTGGCAACGACTTTTCGCCTGAGCAGGTGGAGGCGTTGGTGCGTCAGTTTCCGGGCATAGTGGTGGTAGACGAAGCCTATATTGACTTTGCCAACCGGCCCAGCTACACGCGGCTACTGGCCGAATGCCCCAACCTGCTGGTGATGCAGACCTTCTCGAAAGCCTGGGGATTAGCCGGCATACGGTTAGGTATGGCGCTGGCGTCGGCGGAGGTGATTGCCTACCTCAACAAGGTAAAGCCGCCCTATAACGTAAACCAGCTAACCCAGCAGGCCGCGCTGACGGCCCTTGAGGAGATGGAGGTAGTGAAGGCGCGCATTGACGCCATCATCGGGCAGCGGGCGCTGTTGCAGCAGTACTTAGGCGGGCTTGACTTTGTGGAGCGGGTTTTTCCCTCCGACGCCAACTTCCTCCTGGTAAAAGTGCGCGAACCCAGGCTGCTGTATGCCTACCTCCTCTCGAAGGGCATCATTGTACGCGACCGCTCGAAGCAGCCGCGCTGCGAAGGCTGTCTGCGCATCACGGTGGGTACGCCCGAAGAGAATGAAAGCCTGTGGCGCGCCCTGTTGGAGTATGATGTAGAACAATAGTGTAGATGTCATGCAAAAAGTACTTTTTATAGACCGCGACGGCACCTTGGTGCTCGAACCCCACGACTATCAGGTAGACGCCTTGGAGAAGGTGGTGTTTTACCCTGGGGTATTTTACTGGTTGGGGCGCATTGTGCGCGAGCTCGACTTTGAGTTGGTGATGGTGACCAATCAGGACGGCTTGGGCACGGCGGCATACCCCGAAGATACCTTCTGGCCCGCCCATCGCTTCATTATGCAGGCGTTTGCCCAGGAGGGCATCCACTTCAGCGAGGTGCACATCGACCGCACCTTTGCGCATGAGCAAGCGCCCACCCGCAAGCCGGGTACGGGTATGCTGACGCGCTACTTAGGCGGCGACTATGACTTGGCAGGCAGCTACGTCATCGGCGATCGCCTCACGGATGTACAGTTGGCCAAAAATTTAGGCGCCCGCGCCTTTTGGCTCAACGGAACGCCTGCGCTGGGCGCCGCAGAGCTCGAGCCCGGGCAGCAGGCAGAGCTGGCCGACGCCATAGCGCTGGCTACTACCGACTGGGCTGACATCTACGCCCGCCTCAAGTGGGCCACGCGCACGGCCGAGGTAAGGCGCGTGACCCGCGAAACCGACATCCTCATCCGGCTCGACCTCGATGGCAGCGGGCAGGGCGATATGGCCACCGGGCTGGGCTTTTTTGATCATATGCTCGACCAATTGGCTCGTCATTCGGGTTGCGACCTCACGGTGAAAGTACAGGGCGACCTACACATTGATGAGCACCACACCATCGAAGATACGGCTTTAGCCTTAGGTGAAGCTTTTGCCCAAGCCTTAGCCGACAAGCGGGGTATGATGCGCTATGGGTTCCATTTGGTAATGGACGACGCATTGGCGCAGGTAGCCCTCGACTTTGGCGGCAGGCCCTGGTTGGTGTGGGAGGCCGAGTTTCGGCGCGAAAAAGTGGGCGATATGCCCACCGAGATGTTCCACCACTTCTTCAAGTCGTTCAGCGACGCTGCCCGCTGCAACCTCCACATCAAGGCGGAAGGCCAAAACGAGCATCACAAGATAGAGGCCATTTTTAAGGGGTTGGCCAAGGCCATACAAATGGCCAAAGCCCGCGACATCAACAACAATGCGTTGCCCAGCACCAAGGGCGTGCTTTGAAAAAGAGCAATTATGGCGAAAACATCAGCAGGGGATAGCCGGCCCGAAGTGGTCGTTATCCATTACAATGCCGGCAACATCCGTTCGGTGTTGTTTGCCTTGGAACGGCTGGGGATACAGGCGGAGCTCAGCGCCGAGCCGGCGGTGATTCGGGCTGCCGGGCGCGTGATTTTTCCGGGGGTAGGCGAGGCCGGCACCACCATGCGCTTTTTGCAGGAAAGAGGATTGGATGCAGTCATCCGCTCGCTTCAGCAGCCCGTATTGGGCATTTGTTTGGGTATGCAACTGCTGTGCGCCCACTCGGAGGAGAACGATACCGCTTGTTTGGGCATCATTCCGCAGGAGGTGAGGCGCTTTCGGCCCATAGCGGGCGAAAAAGTTCCGCACATGGGTTGGAATGTGCTCAACCGCAGCGCCAACAGTTGGCTGTCGGCGGAGTTGGAGGGGCAGTACGCCTACTTCGTACACAGCTACTATGCCGAGGCAGGCCCTTACACGGCGGCTACTACGCCCTATGGCGGGCAGGCCTTTAGTTCGGTGTTGCGGAAGGACAACTTCTTTGCCACCCAGTTTCACCCAGAAAAATCGGGCAGCGCCGGCGAACAGGTGCTGCGAGATTTTCTCAATCATCCGCTTTAACGCCATGCACATCATTCCCGCCATCGACCTCATTGAGGGCAAGTGCGTGCGCCTTACCCAAGGCGACTACAGCCAGAAAAAAGTGTATAACGAAGATCCGTTGGAGGTAGCCCGGGCCTTTGCCGATGCGGGTTTACAACGGCTGCACTTAGTAGACCTGGATGGCGCCCGGGCCGGGCGCATCATCAACTATCGGGTGCTGGAAAAGCTGGCTGCCCGCAGTCCGCTGCACATCGACTTTGGGGGCGGGTTGAAGTCGGATGAAGACCTGCGCATTGCCTTTGCCTCTGGCGCGGCCCAGGTTACGGGAGGCACCATAGCGGTGAAGGCGCCTGAATTGTTCTTGCAGTGGTTGGAAACCTACGGCCCCGAGCGCATCATCTTAGGCGCCGACGCCCGCAACAACCGCATAGCCGTGAGCGGCTGGCAGGAAGACAGCGGTTTGGACATCGACGCCTTTTTACTCGACTACAGCCGGCGGGGCGTACGCTATGCCATCAGCACCGATGTGAGCAAGGACGGTATGATGGAAGGCCCTTCGCTGGAGTTGTATCGCCGCATACGGGAGTCGCTGCCCGAGCTGGCGCTGATTGCCAGCGGAGGCGTGAGCCGCATCGACGATCTGTATGCTTTACAGGAGTTGGGCTGCTTTGGCGTCATTGTGGGCAAGGCCATCTATGAAGGAACCATAACATTGGCCCAGCTCGAAGCCTGGGCCACAGCTTAAGACAACTACTATATGCTGGCAAAACGCATTATCCCCTGCCTCGACATCAAAGACGGCCGCACCGTCAAAGGCGTCAACTTTGAGCGCCTGCGCGATGCCGGCGACCCCGTTGAATTGGGCGCCCGCTACAGCGCGGAAGGCGCCGACGAGCTCGTATTCCTCGACATCACGGCTACCCATGAACGCAGAAAGACCTTAGCCGCCTTAGCCCGCGACATTGCGCGCCACCTCAACATTCCCTTTACCATTGGGGGCGGGATAGGGTCGTTGGAAGATGTAGGCGCCCTGTTGGATGCCGGGGCCGATAAAATATCCGTCAATTCGGCGGCGGTGCGCCGACCTGAACTCATCAGCGAATTGGCCGGGCACTTTGGGAGTCAGTTCGTGGTGCTGGCCGTAGATGCTAAGGAGGTCGACGGGCAGTGGAAAGTGCACCTCAACGGAGGGCGCATACCCACGCCCATCGACCTCTTCGACTGGGTGAAAGAAGCCGAAGACCGGGGGGCCGGCGAAATACTCTTCACCAGCATGAACCACGACGGCGTAAAAGACGGCTTTGCCCTAAACGCCACAGCCCAGGTGGCTGCGCGGGTGAATATACCCATCATCGCTTCCGGCGGCGCCGGGCAGATGGAGCACTTTCGCGACGTTTTTACGCAGGGCAAAGCCGACGCGGGCCTGGCGGCCAGCATCTTTCACTTTGGGGAAATACCCATAGGCGAGCTGAAGCGCTACTTAGCGGCCGAGGGCATTGGCGTGCGCCCGATTTAGCTTATGTAGTTCTCCAAGCCAAGATTTGTGAATCATAGCTTGGAAACTATAGTTTAGCCTAAAAAAGCAGCCCCTAAGCCTGTAAATAATATCAGCACCAAGGCAAAGCCATAAAACGCCAGTGCGATGAGCATCATGATGCCTACAAACTTGTAGTGCGCCTTGATGTTTGAGAGGGCCCCATCGAGGGCCGTTTGGCTTCTGTTGTCGGCAGCCTCACGCCCCAATGTGCCAAAGCGATAGAGGTAGAGCACGGGGAAGAAGGCAATGGCAATAGCCACAACGTAGAAAAAGAGAATTACCCCGCTAAAGGCGGAGGTAACTCCGGTGGGGTCGCTGGAAGCAGCAGACCCCATAGCTGCGCCAATGGTAAGGATTCCAAGCCCGCCTAAGCCCAAAAAAACAAAATTGATAATGGCTAAAAACCGGGCCCAGCGGGCCGTTTCACGCAGGTCGGCTGCGGCTCGGTTAGAAATGCGCAAGCCATCAGCAGGCGCGTCGTTGTCAAGGATCAGATTGTCCTCCATGATGAAACGATTTTAGTGTTGACTCAAAAATAATTAGAATGGTTGATGTGACCAAAATAAATTTTGAAAAAAGCGGCGGCCTCGTTCCTGCCATCGTTCAGGATGCCGATACCCGTCAGGTGCTCATGTTGGGCTATATGAATGAAGCCGCCTTAGCCCAAACCTTAGCGGAGGGCCGCGTGACCTTCTTTAGCCGCAGCAAGAACCGCCTCTGGACCAAAGGCGAAAGCTCGGGCTGCTACCTGACCCTGGCCGACATCAAAATCGATTGCGACCAGGATAGCCTGCTGGTGCGCGCCCGGCCCAACGGCCCCGTATGCCATACCGGCGCCGATACCTGTTGGGATGAAACCAACGAACCCTCCGACTTTCTGCACCACTTGGAGCGCGTGATCCGGCAGCGCCGCGACCAACCCGACGAACAGTCGTACACCAGCCGACTGCTGGCCCGAGGCATCAATAAAGTAGCCCAGAAAGTGGGCGAAGAAGCCGTAGAGCTCGTTATTGAAGCCAAGGACGACAATCCGGAATTGTTCCTGAACGAAGCCGCCGACCTCACCTATCACCTGCTGGTATTGCTGGCTGCCAAGGGACATACCCTCGACGAGGTGGTGGCTGTGTTGCGAGAGCGCCATAGCTGAGGCAAAGATAGGGGCAGAGCGCTTGAATAGCTGTTTGTAGACGTTTACTTACGTTTGTAAACGTTTGTAAACGGCTAAGGCTAATCAAAACGGCAGCTTCCCCAAGTCCACATTGCCGCCGGTGAGGATGAGGCCCACCTTTTGGCCCTGAAAGCGCTCGGGGTAGGCGAGCACGACGGCGAAAGGGACGGCGCAACTGGGCTCGATGACAATTTTGAGGCGCTCGTAGATGAGTCGCATGGCTTCGATGATGGCCTCTTCGCTGACAGTGAGGATGTCGTCGACGTTTTCGCGGATGATGGCGAAAGTTTTTTCGCCCAAGGGCGTGCGGAGGCCGTCGGCGATGGTATCGGTAGACGCATTTTTTTCGATATGGCCGCTGCGGAAGGCGCGGGAGGCGTCGTCGACGCGCTCGGGCTCGGCCCCAAAAGTGCGGGCGCCTGGCGAAAAGTAACGCGCCGCTAAGGCTGTGCCGCTGAGGAGCCCGCCCCCGCCCACGGGGGCCATAATGATGTCGAGTTGGGCGCCGGCGTCCTCAATCAATTCGACGGCAGCGGTAGCCTGTCCGGCAATCACATGCCAGTCGTTGTAGGGATGAATAAAGGTAGCGCCGGTTCGGGCCACCACTTCCTCTAACTTTTGTTCGCGGGCTTCGGGTGTAGGCGCACAAAAGACCACCTCGGCTCCGTAGCCGCGAGTGGCGGCCACCTTAGGAGCGGGCGCGTTTTCGGGCATGACGATGTAGGCCGGCGCGCCCAGCAACTGAGCGGCGCGGGCCACCGCCTGGGCGTGGTTGCCGCTGGAGTGGGTAGCCAAGCCGCAAGCCAACTCCTGAGCGTTGAGCCGGAGAGCTGCGCTGGCGCCGCCGCGCATCTTAAAGGCGCCGATTTTTTGAAAATTTTCGCACTTGAAAAACAGCGACGCGCCTGTTATGGCGTTGAGGCTGGCGCTGGTCAGTACCGGCGTGCGGTGGATGTAAGGGCCAATGGCCTGATGGGTAAGTACAATGTCTTCTTTGGCAGGGGCCGCCGACAGCTTGGGCAACAACATAATTGCGTATTTATGGCGCAAAATAATCCATTTTTGTGGGCAAACCGGGCGAGATGCGTATTTTGTCAGCGAAAAACAGCATACCACTATGCAGGAAAGCTACGGTTTTTGGAGTTTGCTCCCTCCGCTGATCGCCGTTATTTTGTCGATTTATACCCGGCAGGTATTCATTTCGCTACTGTTTGGCATCTTGGTGGGCTGGTTGATCATTGCCCAGGGCAACGTCTTTCAGGGTAGCCTGCAAACGGTGCAGGCATTGGTAGACGTATTTGCCGATGCAGGCAATACGCGCACGGTCATGTTTTGCGCCTTAGTGGGCGGACTCATCATTTTTATGCAGCGCTCGGGAGGCGTTGAAGGCTTCATTCGGCTCATACAGCGGGTGTTGGCGCGTTATGCCGACGCAGCTTCGGAGGGCAACGCGGCCCCCAACCGCAAGGCCCAGCGCATGGTGGCTTTTATGGCCTGGCTGACGGGGTTGCTGGTGTTTGTAGAGTCGAGCATCTCGGTGCTCACGGTGGGCGCGCTGTATCGGCCGCTGTTTGACAAGCTCAAGCTGTCGAGGGAGAAATTAGCTTATATCGCCGACTCCACTTCGGCGCCCAGCAGCATCATCATTCCGTTCAATGGTTGGGGGGCGTTTATCATGGGCCTGCTGGCGGTACAGGGCTTTGCCGATCCGTTTTCGACTATGTTTTCGGCTATGGTTTGGAACTTTTATCCCTTTCTGGCGCTGCTGTTGTCTTTGTATGTAGCGGTGTTCCAATGGAACATAGGCCCTATGCGGCTGGCCCATAGGCGGGTGCAGGACGAAGGCAAGCTGCACTGGGATCACTCGCAGCCTATGATTGCCGACGAGCTCACCGATGTGGCCGTAAAGGAAGGCGTAACGCCCCGTGCCTTTAATATGGTGGCGCCTATTGTAATTATGGTGACCCTGATGCCCGTGATGCTGGCTTATACCGGCTGGGCAGAAGCGGCCAAGGCCATGCCTGGCGGCAGTTGGGGGAATATATTGCTGTTGGCCATCGGCAAGGGATCGGGCTCAACGGCAGTGCTCATCGCGGTGCTGGGGTCGCTGATCATCAGCATGATCTTGTACAAGGCGCAGGGCATCATGGGGCTGCGGGAGATGGTAGACCTCGTGCTGAAGGGCATTGCGGGCATGATACCGCTGGCCTTGCTGATGGTGCTGGCTTTTGCCATAGGCACGCTATGCAAACAATTGGGGACAGGCGCCTATGTAGCCGAGCTTACCCGCGCCTGGCTTTCGCCGGGGCTGACGCCATTTTTGATCTTTTTAGTGAGCTGTTTTATTGCTTTTTCCACCGGTACGTCCTGGGGGACATTCGGGATTATGATTCCGATAGCCGTACCCATGGCCCAGCAGTTGGGGGCTGATGTAACCTTAGCCATTGCGGCGGCGCTGGGCGGCGGCGTATTTGGCGATCACTGCTCGCCCATCAGCGATACCACCATACTTTCGTCGATGGCATCAGCTACCGACCACATAGACCACGTAAAGACCCAGTTGCCGTACGCTCTGATGGCAGGAGCAACTGCGGCGCTGTTATACCTGCTGATGGGCATACTGTAATATTTTTCACCTAACTAAACATAGCCTCGAATGTCGAATCGTCGCCGATTTTTATGGCAATCCTTAGGCATAGGCGCGCTTCTGGGCGCCGGCGCACGTCCTCAATTGTCACTTACTACTGATGCCGTATCCACAGGCCCTATGGTGATTGCCACCTGGCCCAATGAGCCGGGCGTGAGGCTGGCCTTGGAGGCCCTGCAAAAGCAAGCCAGCCCTTTAGATGCCGTAGAAACTGGCGTGCGCTATGTAGAGGCCGACCCCAACGACCACTCGGTAGGTTATGGCGGGTTGCCCGATGCCCGGGGCCGTGTAACTTTAGATGCCTGCATCATGGACGAGCAGGGCAATGCCGGTAGCGTACTCTTTCTTCAGCACATCATGCACCCGGTGACGGTAGCCCGCATGGTGATGGAGCAAACGCCGCATGTGATTTTGTGCGGCGCCGGCGCGCTCGATTTTGCGCTTTCCAAGGGGTTCCGGCGCCAAAATCTGTTGACGCCCCAGGCCCGCAAGATGTGGAACGATCAGCGGCGAGAATTAGGCAAGCCTACCGTGCCGCCCAGTGGCGCCAATAACCACGATACCATAGGCATGATCACCTTAGCTACGGACGGCCGCATGGCCGGGGCCTGCTCTACCAGCGGCCTCAGCAATAAGCTGCCCGGCCGGGTAGGCGACTCGCCCATCATCGGGGCCGGGCTGTATGTAGATCCGGAAGTAGGGGGCGCTACGGCTACGGGCATGGGCGAGCACATTATTAAGGCGGTGGGAAGTTTTCTCATTGTAGAGCTTATGCGCCAGGGCGCCAGCCCTACGGATGCCTGCCGCGAGGCCGTGCGTCGTATCAATAAAAAATTGCCTGACAGCCCCGACCGCCACATGGTGGGCTTTGTAGCCCTGCGCAAAGATGGCGTTCATGGGGCCTTTGCCAATAATAACTCCTTTAAATATACCATTGGCGATGGCTCCGGGGTAAAAGTATACGAATCGGACTGGGTATAAAAGCAACGACGGGCAGGCGCCCGCGTGAGGGATAGGAGCGGTATACCCGACCCCAAGGAGGGTATAAGAGCGGATAGCCCGACCCCGCGCGCCTGTTCTCCTACTTTTTATAGAAAACAGAACCCAACGACCCGCACAAACAAGGGTACGGGCGTATGGCTGAGCGCGGGGGCACGCCCTAAAAAAGAAAAAAGCAGACGACGCTTGGGGGGCTTACATGCTATCCAGCGCCTTCACGAGGTAGGTGAGCAGGAAGGGCAGGCTGAGCCAGAACCACTCGGTAACGAATATCAACAAGAGGATGGTAACCACGAGGGATACCAGGAAAAACATCCAGTCGGCGCCTTTGGAACTGTTGCTCATCGTACTCATATTTTGCTGGTTTGCGCGCAAAGGTAATACAGAAATTTTAATGGCCTATCGAATGATTCGATTATTCTCATCGGGGAATACAATGGCGGGTTGAAAATTTCGGGCTTCCTCGGGCGTCATCAGTCCGTAGGCAATAATGATGACCACATCGCCTACCTGCACCCGCCTCGCGGCGGCGCCGTTGAGGCAGATCATGCCCGAGCCGCGCTCGCCGGTGATGACGTAGGTTTCGAAGCGCTCGCCATTGTTATTGTTGACGATCTGCACCTTTTCCCCTTCCATCAGGTTAGCGGCGTCCATCAAGTCTTCGTCGATGGTGATGCTGCCGACGTAGTTGAGGTTGGCCTCTGTGACGACGGCGCGGTGAATCTTAGATTTGAAACGATGTATGAACATAATGGCCCCAAAAGTACATTGTTCGGCGGAAACCGCATAAAGTCAACCCAATTTGACTTGTCATTTCCGCAAATCAACATAATAACAAATTTTATTGCGTATGGTTTGATTGCTTTTTTAAGACGCGAAATCGTCGCAAAGTTACATTTCTTTTAGCATACGCCGGATGACGGCCTGAGCAGAGAAGACCCGGTTGCGGGCCTGAGCCATGACTAAGGAGCGGGGGCCGTCGATGACGGCATCGGCCACTACCACGTTGCGTCGGGCGGGCAGGCAGTGCATGAAGTAGCCTTCGCGGGTGAGGGCCATCTTGTCGGGGGTGATGGTCCAGTCGGGGTCCTGGCTGAGGATTTTGCCATAGGGCTCGAAGGCCGACCAGTTTTTGGCGTAGATAAAATCGGCGCCGTCGAAGGCTTCGCGTTGGTTGTAGACGACGGGGGTGGAGCCTGTAAATTCGGGCGAAAGCTCGTAGCCCTCGGGATGGGTGATGACGAGGTCTACGTCGGCGCGACGCATCCACTCCACAAAAGAGTTGGGCACAGCCTGGGGCAGGGCGCGCGGGTGGGGCGCCCAACTGAGCACCACTTTAGGGCGGGGCCGTATGCTGTGCTCGCTGATGGTCATCCAGTCGGCTACCGATTGTAGGGGGTGTCGGGTGGCCGATTCGAGGCTGAGCACGGGCACTGACGCATAGCGGGCGAAGGCATTGAGCACCTCGTCGGCATAGTCTTTTTCGCGGTTGTCGAGGGAGGGGAAGGAACGGATGCCGATGATGTCGGCATATTGGCTGACGACGCCGGCGGCCTCGCGGACGTGCTCGGCGGAGTCGCCGTTCATGACTACGCCATCGGCAAACTCTAAGCGCCAGCCCTCGGCAGCATTCATGCTGATGACGTGCATGCCCAATTGCTGGGCGGCAATTTCTGTGCTGAGGCGGGTGCGCAGGCTGGGGTTGAAGAACAACATGAGCAGGCGGCGGCCCTGGCCGAGGCGGGCTTCGGCATGGGGGTTGGCCTTAATGGCGCGGGCTTCTTCGACCAATTGGGCGGGATCGGGCACGTCCTTGACGGAAATGAACTGTTTCATGGCGCTGGTTCCTCTGGTTTTGGTCAGGCTGCACAAACGGCGGCCAGTACTTTGGTAAATTTTTCGATAAAAATATCGGCTTCTGCCCGGCCTATGTTGAGGGGCGGCAGCAGGCGCACCGTATTGGGGTCGCCGGCCGACCCGGTAAAGATAAGCTCTTCAAACAACAATTGCTTGCGCAGGGGGCCGGCGGGGCGATCGAGTTCGAGGCCGATCATCAGCCCCTGGCCGCGCACCTCTACGAGGCCTTCAAGGTCGCTGAGCTGTTCCATGAGGTAACGGCCGATTTGGGCGGCGTTTTCGATGAGGTTTTCCTGGCGGATGACGTCGAGTACGGCGATGCCGGCGGCGCAGGCGAGGTGGTTGCCGCCAAAGGTGGTACCCAGCAGCCCCGACTTAGCCTGAAAGCGGGGATGCAGCAACAGCGCGCCAATGGGGAAGCCGTTGCCCATGCCTTTGGCTGCGGTGATGAGGTCGGGTTCGATGCCGGCATGTTGAAAGGCAAAAAACTGCCCGCTGCGGCCATAGCCCGACTGGATTTCGTCGAGGATGAGCACGGTATTGTAGGCGCGGCAGCGCTGTTGCAGCCCTTGGAGGAAGTCGGCCGACGGCAGGTGAATGCCGCCTATACCCTGGATGCCCTCTACGATAACGGCGGCTACGTCGCCCTTGGCGAGCTCTTGTTCAACGGCGGCCAGGTCGCCCAGCGGCAGGAAGGTAGCTTCGGCAGCGGTATTGATAGGGGCTTTGATGGTTTTGCTGTCGGTGACATTAACGGCGGCCGAAGTGCGGCCGTGGAAGGCCTTGTGAAAAGCTATCACTCGGCTGCGTCCATTGTGGAAGGACGCCATCTTGAGGGCGTTTTCGTTGGCTTCGGCCCCGCTGTTGCAGAGGAAGAGCTGATAGTGATCGCAGTTGGAGAGGGCGCCTAATTTGTCGGCCAGCTCTTGCTGCAGGGGGTTTTGGATGGAGTTGGAGTAAAAGCCCAGCCGGGCTACCTGCTCCTGTATGGCCTGCACATAGCGCGGGTGCGCGTGGCCGATGGAGATAACGGCATGGCCCCCGTAAAAGTCGAGGTAGCGCCGACCTTCCCGGTCGACGACATAACAACCTTCGCCCCGAACGGGCTCTATATCGAACAGCGGATAAACATCAAATAACTGCATGGCGGCAAATGAATGAAGAGGTGGTTTAAAAAACGCCAGCTTTGAGGCGCAGGCCGCTGTCTTGGGGCAGCCCGAACATGAGGTTCATGTTCTCTATGGCCTGGCCGGCAGCCCCTTTCAGCAGGTTGTCGATGAGGGAGATGATAAGGACCCGGTCGCCGTGTTTTTCCACGTACACCAAAGCCTTATTGGTATTCACTACCTGTTTGAGGTGGGGATTTTCCGTGGTCACCCGGGTGAAGGGCGCCCCGGCATAATAATCCCGATAGCGTTGGCGGAGTTCCTCCTGCGGATGGGCGCTATGGGTGTATACCGTGGCGAGAATACCCCGGGTGAAGCCGCCGCGCAGGGGTAGGAACAGCAGCTCGGGCAGTGGAGATGCGCCCTGCGCCTGGCCCAGGCTATGGCGAATTTCGGCCAGGTGCTGATGGCCGAAGGGCTTGTATACCGAGAGGTTATTCTGGCGCCAACTGAAGTGGAGGGTATCCTGTAGGGCCTGGCCGGCGCCGGTGCTGCCCGTAGTGGCATTGATGTGCACCTCGTGGGCGAGTTCGCCGGCGGCGGCCAATGGCAGCAGGGCCAACTGTATGGCGGTGGCGAAGCAGCCCGGGTTAGCTATGCGCCGGCTACCGGCGATGGCGGCGGCATTGAGCTCGGGCAAGCCGTAGGTGAAGTGGGGGTCGAGGCGAAAGTCGTGGCTGAGGTCGATGATCCTAAGGCCTTCGGGCAAGCTATGGTTTTCCATCCAGGTTTTCGACTGGCCGTGGCCGCCGCAGAGGAAGACGACGTCGGCAGCATCGAGCTCGGCCTCGGCTACAAAGCGGAGGTCGGTGTCGCCCAGCAGATCGTCGTGGCCGGCATAGAGGGGCTTGCCGGCCTGGCTGCGGCTTTGGGCCCAGGCCAGCTCGGCGCCGGGGTGGTTGAGCAGCAGGCGGATGAGTTCGCCGGCGGCGTAGCCGCCGCTGCCGATGATGCCTGCGCGGATCATGGCTTCACCTCCTGGCTTTGTTGTACGTGGTGTTGTATCTGGCCGGCCAGCGATAGGATGCGGGTAAAACCCTTGACGTCTTCGCCCGTCCAACCGTCGGTCATCTCTCCGTATTGGCCGAAGCCGGCGCCCAGCAGGTCGTAGGCCGACTCCACGCCGTGCATAACGTAGCGATAGGGGTGCAGTTCGGCAAAAACATAGCCGGTGACGGTAGCCTGGGCGTGTTCGAGGAAGGCCTCTATGTCGCGCAGTACGGGATCGAGAAACTGGCCTTCGTGCACCATCATGCCGTACCAGTTGGCCAATTGGTCTTTCCAGTAGAGCTGCCACTTGCCCAAGGTGTGCTTTTCAAGCAGGTGGTGGGCTTTGATGATGAGCAGCGGAGCGGCCGCAGCGAAGCCTACCCGGCCTTTGATGCCAATGATGGTATCGCCCACGTGGATGTCGCGGCCGATGCCATAGGCCGAGGCTACTTCCTCCAGCGCTTGGATGGCGTCGACGGGATTGTCGAAGGTTTGGTCGTCGAAGCCGGTAAACTGCCCTTGCCGGAAGTGCAGCTTGAGGCGGCGCGGGGCCTCGGCCGTGACGGGCTTGGGCCAGGCGTCGTCGGGCAGATAGCCATGCGAGCGCAGCGTTTCGGCGCCGCCCACAGAAGTTCCCCACAGCCCCTGGTTGATGGAGTATTTCCCTTTTTTCTCCGGCCAGGCAAAGCCGTGTTTTGCTAAATAGTCAACCTCTTCCTGGCGGCTGAGCCTTAGGTCGCGGATGGGGGTGATGATGGTCATTTCGGGGGCCAGGATGGTAAACGTCAGGTCGAAGCGCACCTGGTCGTTGCCGGCGCCCGTACTGCCGTGGGCCAGCGCGCCGGCGCCGATGGAGCGGGCATAGCGCGCCGTTTCGAGGGCCTGAAATACGCGCTCAGCGCTTACGGAAAGCGGGTAAGTCTGATAGCGCAGGGCATTGCCATAGATAAGGTAGCGGAGGCATTCGTCGTAAAAGCGGCGCGTGACGTCGACGGCTTCAAAGGATGCGGCGCCCAACGCCAAGGCGCGCTCGCGCATAGCATTTAGCTCTTCGGCGCTGAAGCCGCCGGTATCGACGGTGAGGGCGTGTACTTCTAAGCCTTTTTCCTGAGTGAGGTACTTAATACAAAAAGAGGTGTCGAGCCCGCCGCTATAGGCTAAAACTACCTTGCGATTGTCGTTCATTGGTTTTTCTTTGCCGCAGTACGCCAAGCTGACCGGCGCCTGCGCATAGCTAAAAAAATTATTGCCCGAGGATCATCTCGGTCAGGTCATATTTCATGGCTTCCAGCTCATTTTTGGAAGGGGCCAGCATGGCCGTACACAGGCACATTCGGCGCTGGTTGCGCTGGAGGACGTCGTAGTTGGGGCACGACCGGCAGCCATCCCAAAAGGCTTCGTCCTGGGTGAGCTCTGAGAAGGTCACGGGCGCATAGCCAAGAGCGGTATTGATGCGCATAACGGGTAGGCTGGTGGTGATGCCAAAAATGCGCGCATCGGGGTATTTATCCCGGGAGAGCTGGAAAATGCGCTCTTTGATGGAGCGGGCCAGCCCCAGCCGCCGAAAGTCGGGCGATACGATGAGGCCTGAGTTGGCCACATACCGACCGTGGCTCCAGGTTTCGATATAACAAAAGCCCGCCAATTGCCCGTCGACGAAGGCAATGACGGCCTTGCCGTCTACAATTTTGCTGCGCACATAGGCGGGGTCGCGCTCGGCTATGCCCGTGCCCCGCGCTTTAGCCGATTCGGCCATCAGCCGACAGATGGACTCCGCATATCCGGCGTGCGAAGCATTGGTAACGTCAATCGTGATCTGTTGCATGTTCTGATTAGCGTACGAGAAAAGCCTATTCAGGCTGCCCAAACTTGTTAGATCGAAAAGGGGTAAATGAACGGAGCCCTTCGGGCGGAAGCAAGAGGAAAACGCAAACGAGGCTTTCCCCCTCGGGATTATATGACCATAACGCGCCCTTTCGGGCGACGGCGTTCACTACGTCGTGCGCTCGGATATGGCAGACCAGCCTTGAGGATTATCCTACGCGTCATGTTATGGTACGTCAAGTACTAAAGTGAATTAAAAAACGCCAGCAAAGATACGCGCCTCTGCAATGCTGCGCAATACTTTCCTGGCGTTATTTACGACGCCAGATGCGGCGCCTGTGCAACAGTCTGTTGATTATTAGTTTTTTAGACCCTGAAAGAGCCGATTATCCGGAGGTTTATTTTCCTTTAAATTCGGGTGCGCGCTTCTCTACAAAAGCGGCTACGCCCTCTTTGTAGTCGTGCGTTTTGCCGGCTATAGACTGGAGCTTCTCCTCTACGGCAAGCTGGGTAGTCAGGTCATTGACGGCCGACTGCCGAAGCGCCTGCTTGGCGAGCGCCAAGGCGCGGGTGGGCATAGCGGCTAACCGCGCGGCCAAGGCCCCTGCGCGATCCGTCAATTCGGCGTCGGGGCATACCTGATAGATCATCCCCATAGCCGCCGCTTCGGCCGCAGGCAGCTTGTCGCCCAGCATCATCAGGGCGGTAGCCCGCTGGAGCCCCACCAATCGGGGCAGGGTAAAGGTGCCGCCGCTATCGGGGATGAGCCCGATTTTGCTAAACGCCTGAATAAAAGCCGCCGATTCGGCCGCTAAGGTGAGGTCGCAGGCCAAGGCCACATTGGCGCCGGCGCCTGCCGCTACGCCATTGACGGCGCATACAACCGGCTTATCGAGGCGGGCGATGCGCTCCACAACGGGGTTGAGCTGCTCCAGCAGGATGATCGACAAGCCATTGTCGTCGAGGGTGAGCACCTCGGCTAAGTCCTGGCCGGCGCAGAACGCCTTGCCGGCGCCCGTGAGGCATACGGCGCGCACCTCGTCGTCGGCAGCGGCCTGGTCGAGGGCTGCCTGTAGGGCCAAAGCCATCTCCCGGTTGAAGCTATTGTATTTCTCGGGCCGGTTGAGGGTGATCCAGGCCACGGCGCCTTCCCGGCGGTAAAGAACGGTTTCCATATTATATATCATTGGTTAAGGACGTGATGGAGGACGGCAATGTTTTTGACGTACTTAGGGTTGCCTTTGGCCCGATGCGTCAAGGGCGGCCCGGTGGTTGCGCAGGGGGTTGGCGTACATACCCAGGAAGTAGGCCCGGCCTGCTTCGTGGTCGGCGTCGGCCGGCAGTTGGGCCAGCTTGCCCTTGAGGTAGTCGGCGGCCCGGGCTATTTCCGCTTCGGGGAAGCGACTTGCAGCCTCCTTGGCGCCGTGCAGCCAGTCGTTGGCCACATAATTGACGGCGTGCAGGGCATAGTGTAGGTGGATGGCCTGGTCGATGATACCCGACAAGGCTTCTAACTGCTTTTTGGGGTTGGGCTGGGCGTCTAATGCATCGAGGGCGGCCCCCAGCGGGTCGCCAAAGTGGAAGTGTACCCTTCCTTTGGGGCCGCGCAGGCCGGTGATCATGTGTTGAAGGTCTTCTTCAAAGGGCTTTTTATAGTCGGGGTTTTCGCGTTTTTTCAGGTACTCTAAGGTTTTGAGCAAGTCGCAGGGGTCGTATTCGTAAGAGATGGTTACGGGGCGCAGTTGCAGGGTGTCGAAGTGTGCCCGAATGCCTGCCGACTGGCCGCTGAGGCTCAGCATTTTCAGCAGGCCGGTTTGGGTGCGGTCGTCGCCGTCTTTGGCGCGCCCTTCGCGCTGGGCAATCCATACCGAGCCGGCCCCGCTGCTGATCTGGCCGTGGATGTACTCCGACAGCAGCACCGAATAGCGATACAGCTCCATAGGCGTGCCGCTGCGCCTGACCACAAAGCTTTTGTTCAGCTTGAAGATGAGTTCGGATATCCGATGCCGCATCAGGTTGTCGCCAATGGCAATCTGACTGGTGGGGTAGCCATTTTCAAAAAGCACCGTGTTGAGGTAGGCCGAATCGAGCACAATGTCGCGGTGGTTGGAAATAAACAGGTAGCGGCCCTCGGGCTGCAAGCCCTCCAAGCCTGAAGCCGTGAGCCGGGTAATGCTGGCCTGTTCGATCATTTTCAGGATGGGCCAGATGATTTTGGCCTGAAAATCATCTACCGTCCGGACGTCGTCTTTGGCATGCTCTACCTGATTGTAGAGCGCAGTAGGCAAAAAGGAACGCATGCCCTCTAATAAAACCGGATACCCGAACAACTCCTGAATGGCCGGCGCTACTTCTTCCGGGCGCAATATCTCCGGGCGCACTTCTTCTGTTTGCATGCTTTCTGTTTGTTTTCATTTGCCGGGCAAAGATACGCAGTTTATTGCCATACGACCCGCTCCGGGAAGCGCGTATAAAAATATACGCCAAAACTATTGCTTTATCGCCGGGAATAGCCTTATCTTTGCGTTCGCAAAAAATGGCGCGGTAGCTCAGCCGGTTAGAGCGCAGGATTCATAATCCTGAGGTCGGGGGTTCAAGTCTCCCCCGCGCTACTCAAAAAGCCTTACAAGCGCGCTGCTTGTAAGGCTTTTCCTTTTCCCGGTTTCTTGCCGGAATGCGCTACTTTTGTCGGCTGCAACTTGAGCTACCGCATGTGGAATTTACTCGAACAGCATCCCCCTTCGCCCCTGCACGAACTGCCCGATCCCCGCTGGCAGGCAGCCGGCGTGCGGCTGTGGGTCAAGCGCGACGACCTGCTGGCGCCGGCGCCCGCCGATCCGTTCTGCGGCAACAAATGGCGCAAGCTCAAATACAACCTCATCGCGGCCCGGGCCGAGGGCGCCCACAGCCTGCTCAGTTTTGGCGGGGCCTTCAGCAATCACTTAGCCGCTTTAGCCAGCGCGGGGCGCCGGCTGGGCTTCCGCACCATAGGCGTCGTAAGGGGCGAGCCCGTCGACAACCCCACCCTCAGCAGGGCTCGGGCCGATGGTATGGAGTTGGTTTTTGTGCCGCGCAGCCAATTTCGCGCCCTTAGCCGCGACCCCCGCTATTGGGCCGAGCGCTACCCTGGCGCCCGCTACCTGCCCGAAGGCGGCAGCAATGCCCTGGCGCTACCGGGTTGCGCCGAGTTGGCCTTAGAAACGCACAGCCAGATGGAAGGCCGGCCCTATACCTTAGCCTTAGCCTGCGGCACGGGCGGCACTTTGGCGGGCGTAGCCGCAGGTATCTGCCAGGCGCCCGAGCCAAGGCCCCCAATATTGGGCGTATCGGCCCTGAAAGGAAGTTTTCTGACGACCGAGATAGCCGCCCTCATGCAGGCGGCGCCCCAGCAGGGCCCCTACTGGCCGCACTGGCAGGTGATCGACGATTTTCACCACGGCGGTTATGCCAAAACGAGCCCGGCGCTAGCCGCCTTCATCGACGAGATGGAAGCGGCGCACGCACTCGTTCTGGAGCCCGTTTATACCGGCAAGTTGTTCTTTGCGCTTTTTCAGTGGCTGGCTGCCGGCCGGTTTGCGCCGGGCAGCTCGGTGGTAGCCATCCATACCGGCGGCCTGCAGGGCAAAGCGGCTAAAGCGTACTGATCTCGCCGCCCAGCGAGCTGCGGGTATATTTTTCAGCGGGCTCGCCCCCATACCACACCTGCCCGCCCGTATTGGCGTTGGCATCCAGAAAGTCGGCGGCATTCACCTTAGCCACGCCTCCGGCGCTGGCCCGCACATAGGTGCGGCGCGCCGCCAAGTTGCTCGCATCGCAGTTGCCGCCCGAGCTGGCCGTCACCTGTTGGCTATTGGTATCGCCGCCCAGCACAAGCTGCCCGCCCTCGCCTACATACACTTCCAGCGCGTCGGTGGTTACCTCCAACTGCGCCTGCGCGCCGCTGCCTATGCGCAGTTCTAATTTGTCGGCCTCTATGCGGCCCTCGTGGCGCAGTTCCACGCCTGCCTGAGCCTTCACCGAGCGCAGCTTTTGGTACGTAATGCGCAGCCGCACCTCTTCGTCTTTTGCAATGCGGTTGAGGGTGCTGATGCGCAGCGACTGCCCCGACATGCTGATGTTGATCTTATCTTCGGGCGTTTCGCTCTG
>Ga0209573_1000571_pt1 | contig 74683 bp, 61 predicted proteins | sample TNRBio252014_DNA_FD_185870 | JGI IMG/M metagenome (GOLD analysis project Ga0209573, IMG submission 185870) | Wastewater treatment Type I Accumulibacter community from EBPR Bioreactor in Madison, WI, USA - TNR Reactor_6/25/2014_ DNA (SPAdes)... | ecosystem: Engineered > Bioreactor > EBPR >...
GGCGGCGGATACGATCCGCTGCTTGCGCGGCGCGAAGCGCCGCACAACCACGCGGATCAAGCCGACTTCGGGCGGAAAAGCCTACGGCTTTACCGCCTCTCGCGGCTTATCCGCCGCCCCGTTAGGCACCTCACGAGGCTTACTGTTCATATGACAAAGATGCCCCTCACGATCGACTTCCTCGAGTTCCCAGCCTGTAGTACCGCTGACATCCTCTCCGCAAAACGCTTCTACAGCGCGGTCTTCGGCTGGTCCTTCACGGACTGGGGTGACGACTACATAAACACCAGCGGCAGCGGCATCGGCAGCGGCTTCAATGCCGATCCCGCACACCGGCCAGCTCAGCCGCTTGCGGTCATTTACGTGTCCGACCTTGCACACGCACGGGCCGACGTCATCGCCGCGGGCGGCACCGTTACACGCGACATCTTCTCCTTCCCCGGCGGTCGTCGCTTCCACTTCCGAGATCCCCTCGGAAACGAACTTGCCGTCTGGTCCGACATCAACCCGAACGGTGCCTAACCCTGGCGTGCAGTGGACTCGCTTCGCTCGCCACTGACGCCAGACGTTAGCCTAACAGTTATTCCGCTGCATCTATGATCACGGTACTAAGTGCCGATAGAACGGAGTTCGTCGCTATGAAGATGAGAACACTTGGTCGCACTGCTAGAACACTCCCTGCAATCGGGCTCGGGTGCATGGCGCTATCAGAGTTCTATGGTCCTCCGATCTCAAAGGACTCGGCTATTAGGCTGCTCCATCAGGCCATCGATCTTGGCGTAGAGCACTTTGATACCGCTGAAATGTACGGTGTCGGCAGCTCCAACGAATCCCTGCTAGGCGAGGCATTCGGTGACCGTCGGGACAGGGTCTTTATTGCTACGAAGTTTGGCCCTCTTCGCGATGCCACAACCGGTGAGTTCTTAGGCCTCGACGGATCCCGCGAGAACTGTCGCCGTGCTGTTGAAGGGTCTCTGCGCAGATTAAAAACCGATGTGATTGATCTGCACTACCTACATCGGGTGGACCCAAAGGTTCCCATTGAAGAGACAGTTCAAGCCATGGCCGAACTGGTCACAGAGGGAAAGGTCAGACACATTGGGCTTTCGGAAGCATCGAGTGAGACGATACGCAGGGCTGCCATGGTTCATCCCATCGCTGCCATACAATCCGAATATTCAATCTTCAGTCGTGATATCGAGGAAAGTGTCATTCCGGCGTGTCTTGAGGTTGGCGCCTCCCTCATTGCATACTCTCCGCTCGGCAGGGGGATGTTGACGGGGCGGTTCAGCTCAGAGCAACTTGGCGCAGGTGACTGGAGGCTAACTACTCCTCGCTACCAAGGTGACGCCTTCCCTGCGAACGTTAGGCTCGTAAGTGAGATTGAATCAATTGCTTCCTCGATATCCTGCACGCCAGCCCAGGTCGCGCTCGCATGGGTCATAGGGCGCGGAGAGCATGTTATGGCGTTGACAGGTACGACGAAGCTAAAGAACTTGGAGTCGAACTTGTCCGCCTATGAGGTGAAGCTGTCCCCCGATCAGGAGCAGGCGCTGAGCGCACTAGCTGCGCGGGTTTCAGGTGATCGCTACGATGAATGGGGAATGGCGAGCATTAACCGTTAGAGCAACGCCCGCGAGGGATGGTTCGCAGACCTTGCGTCGTTAGGCTAACAATTCGTTCAAGCCGACACCGCTTCGTGGCTGCAGCGAACGTGGTAGGCAAACGCTACCACGTCGCCTTGCCACTTTGCGTTGCGGCTTAACTCAGGTGTTGTCGCGGGCGCTTCGCGCCCGCGACAACGGGGCGGTGGATACGACCCGCTGCTTGCGCGGCGCGAAGCGCCGCACAAGCACGCAGATCAAGCCGACTTCGGGCGGAAAAGCCTACGGCTTTACCGCCTCTCGCGGCTTATCCGCCGCCCCGTTAGACCTCTACAGAAATTGACAAAAACTTGCATATCTCAAAGCAAATAACCACCATAACGTGCATACTTTGGTTTGCATTTTGCGCTGCCGCATTTAGTAACGCAGGATTTAATATTCTATTTGTCCTTGTCGCTTTACCAATTATTGGCGTATGGGGACTTATTTGGTTCGTGCGATTGATGATCTATTGGTTTCGCCAATGCCTCACTAAAAATAAAATAATATACCCAAAACGCGCTTGGGTTTATTGGTCGTTAGAACCAACCACGCTAATTATGTCCCTAGCCTTATCAAATTTTGGCGTTTTTTCTTTTATTCGTTTTGTAGCAAGCGAACAAGCTCTTACCAACTATGCTGAGAATATTCGTGCCGGAAAAGTTGATCTTGCTTTTGAATTTCAACACCCGCCACGTCAAGTCGGTTTATACATGGTAACGATCACAGATTTATTACCTGATGGAACGGTAAGAATGATTACATCTTCACATTCGGTTATGGATCGAGCTGGCTTTGCTAATTCGCCAAATAATCCACCTCCGAAGCGGGGGGAAGATTCTTACAAACATATCCGTGGGCGATGGTGGTATTGGTTTGAAAGCTGGTAAGTAGGGGATCCAAAGTTGTCTGGTATTCTGACCCAATACTTTACACGGAGGCGCACATGGCGACCAATCTTGCTCTGGATCCCAAGCTAATTGACCAGGTTCTTGAACTTAGTGGAGAACCGTCAAACAGGGCGGTAACCCTTGCTCTAAAAGAATTCATTGCACGCCGAGCGATGGATCGACGAGCGCACCTGAAGTGCGAGTTCTTCACGAGGCGCTTGCAGGTTCAGACTTGGTAGTCATAACCGGTCTGGTACTTCAGGAACTCCTCCAAGGATTCAATGGGCCGCGCGCGACGGCGGCAATCGTCAAGCATTTTCAAGCGCTTCCGATCATTACCCCAGACAGACAAGACTACATCGCAGCCGCCGAAGTGCGCAACACGTACCGCGCACAACGCAGGATCACTGCAAAGCGGGGGCTAGAACCAAGCCAATACCGCGATGACCACTACCAGCAGAGCCAGCAGCAGCGCAATACCCCAGGGAGGCAACAGCGGCAGTCCTGGCACCCGGTGCGGCGTAGAGACGGGCGCTGCGGGCGCAAAGGCCACCTGTTGCGCGGCTTGCGCCAACTCCTCGGCGGTGGCGAAACGCTGCTCCGGGTTTTTAGCCAGCACACGGTCGATGACCGGTTGAAACCGGCGTAACGGCTCTGGCAAGGTCGGAATAGGCCCCTTAACATGCAGCAGCGCCGTTTCAAAGGCATCCGCGCCCTGATAAGGCCGATGGCCAGTGAGCGCCTCATAAAACACCACGCCCAGACTGTATAAATCACAGCGTGCATCCAGCGGCTTGCCCAAAGCTTGTTCTGGACTCATGTAGTTAGGCGTACCGATGCGCCAGCCAGCGGCGGTCAGTTGCGTTTTGTCTTCCAGGTTTTTAGCGATGCCGAAATCCGAAAGCACAGCCGTATCGGCGTCACGGAACAAGATATTGGCTGGCTTTATGTCCCGATGAATGCAATTCTGGCGATGCGCGTAACCGAGCGCCTTGGCGATCTGTACCAGAATCGCCACTGCGCGTTCCGGCTCCAGTCCGGCCTGGATTCGCTCCTTAAGCGTGCCAGCGGCCAGATACTCCATGGCGATGTAGGAATAATCGGGATCCACGCCGGTATCGTAAATGGTCACAATGTGCGGATGGCCCAGCTTGGCGATAATCTTGCCTTCTTTCACGAAGCGCTTGTTGAAGGCAGGATCAGCCGCCATGGCGGGCGTCAAGATCTTGAGCGCCACCCGCCGTTCCAGCGATTCCTGCACGGCCAGATACACCGTAGACATGGCACCTTTGCCAATGACGCGATCAATGCGGTAACCGGGGATCTGGGGCTTTTCCATGAGAGCCATAAGGTTCAAGCCTATGCGCAGCAGTGAGACGGGTAGGGGCTAGGCGCGAACTCAACAGTGGAGCGCACCGCGCCTGATGGCGACCAGTGACTCGGCGGGCGATAGCCGGGCGACTGGAGTCGGCAAGAGTGGCTAAGGACGTGGCGGTAAAACTCCGATACAGCCCTGGAGGAAGGGGTGGACGGTACGGCGTTAATTTCCGTTCGCTGGCGTAGCTAGGAATTGATTGACGGTTTCGATGAGGGTGCTTTCGTCCACTGGCTTGGTGACATAGCCCTTGGCTCCCTGCCGCGCACCCCAGATTCGGTCGGTTTCCTGATCCTTGGTCGTGACGATCACCACCGGAATATGGCTCGTCAGGTGGTGTTTGGTAATCTGGCGTGTCGCCTGAAAGCCATTCACCTTCGGCATGACTACATCCATCAGAACCAAATCTGGCAGCTCGGCCTTGGCGACCTCGATGCCTTCGGCACCATCTTTCGCCGTCATCACGTCGTGGCCATGTTTTTTCAGAATCTTGGCGAGACTCAACGTCTGGGTGGGTGAGTCATCGACAATCAATATACGGGCCATACTGCCACTCCTGGAGTGATCTTACTGTCTCGTTCGTGCATCATTACGACGGCGCGGCGTTCTCACGCCATTATCGGCAAATTTAGCCGACCGCGCCCGCTTTCGCCAATCGACATGATAAGGCAAATCAGTAGTCATTCGGGATGGTTTTTGCAGGATTGGCCGGAAGCGAGCACATGATAGGATAAACCATTCGGAAAGAGGCTGGCTGGAGGTTCATTTGATGAGTGATTCACCATTGGGATTCTTTGCGCGCCTGCGTGTGGCGCTGCGGGTGGGTGGGCGCGTGCTAAGGGATAACGGCTTCGTGACTGAGGTGCTGCGGTTGGAACGGGACGGATTGCTTGCGCCACCGACCGCCACGCCGCCGACGGAGTCGCCTAAAGCCGTGTTGCTGGACAGCGCTCCCGACGCCGCCCTGCAATTGCTGGCATTGTTGCAACAGGAAGGGCGCTTTGTGGATTTTTTGGAGGAAAACGTCACCGCCTATTCTGACGCCGACATCGGCGGCGCGGCGCGTGTGGTGCATGAAGGTTGCCGCAAGGTGATCCGTGATTATCTCCAGATTGAACCCGTGCGTGCCGAGGCCGAGGGCGTGCGCGTAACGCTGGCGGCAGGTTTTGATCCCGCTGAGGCGCGCTTGACCGGTAACGTAGTGGGCCAGCCGCCGTTTACTGGCACTTTGACCCATCGCGGTTGGCGGGTGACGCGAATCACGCTGCCCAAAATTGTGGCAGGACACAATGTCCAGGTGCTAGCCCCAGCAGAGGTGGAGCTATGAGCGAATCCCGGTACGCCGTGGGCATCGACCTCGGCACGACGCATTGCGTGATGGCGGCGGTGGATCTGACGGCGAGCGAAGGCGATGCGGTGAGCGAGCGGATCGAATCGATTCCGCAGTTGACCGCGCCCGGCGCGGTCGAGGAGCGAGCGGTATTGCCTTCATTTTTGTATCTGCCCCATGCTGACGAATTGAAACCGGCGGATCGCCTCTTGCCTTGGGGTGGCGAGCCACAAGCCTTCGTGGTTGGCGAGCTGGCGCGTGCCATGGGTGGCCGCACCCCGATCCGTTTGGTTGCCAGCGCCAAAAGCTGGCTGTGCCACCCTGGCGTAGATCGGCGTGCGCCGATTCTGCCGGTGGAAGCGCCGGAGGAGGTAACGCGGGTGTCACCGCTGCAAGCGACGATGCGTTATCTGGCACATCTGCGCGCGGCTTGGGACCTGCGCTATCCCGACGCGCCCTTGACCGAGCAAGAGGTGGTGCTCACGGTGCCGGCCTCGTTCGATCCGGCGGCGCGCGAGTTGACCGCCGAAGCGGCGGCGGCGGTCGGCTTAGGAGGGCGTCTGGTGCTGCTGGAAGAGCCGCAAGCTGCGCTCTATCACTGGCTCTTGGCGGCGCAGGGCGAGTGGCGTAAACAGGTTCGGGTCGGCGACATCATCCTGGTCATCGATCTGGGCGGTGGCACTGCTGATTTTTCCTTAATCGCGGTGACCGAACGGGACGGTTCGTTGGAGCTAGAGCGGGTGGCGGTCGGCGACCACATTCTGTTGGGCGGCGACAATATGGATTTGGCGCTGGCGCACACAGTGCGCGCCAAGCTGGCGGAACAGGGAACCCTCCTCGATCCCTGGCAGGTGCAGGCCCTGACCCACGGCTGTCGGGCGGCTAAGGAGACGCTGTTGGGGGACGCAGGCGTCGAAAAGGCACCCATTGTGGTCCCCAGCCGGGGTTCCAAGCTCATTGGCGGCACCTTACGCACCGAGCTGACCCGTGAAGAGGTCAGCCGCAATCTGGTGGAGGGGTTTTTCCCTATCATCGATGTCGTGGCCCGGCCGGCGGTACGCGCGCGGGCGGCCTTGACCAAGCTGGGGTTGCCCTATGCCCAGGATCCGGCTATGACCCGTCATCTGGCGGCCTTTCTGGCCCGGCAGGTGGGCGCAACCCGTCATCTGGCGGGCTTCGACCGGGCATTGCCGGAAAACGCCACCTTCCTCCATCCCACCGCCGTGCTGTTCAATGGCGGGGTGTTCAAAGCACCGCTGCTGCTGGACCGGACGCTGGAGGTACTCAACGGGTGGCTACAAGCAGAAGAGGCACCACCGGCGCGCTTGCTGGAGGGGGCCGATCTCGATTTGGCGGTAGCGCGGGGCGCAGCCTATTACGGTTTTGTGCGGCGTGGCCGTGGGGTGCGGATCCGCGGTGGCACCGCCAAATCCTATTATGTCGGCGTGGAAAGCGCCATGCCGGCGGTGCCGGGTATGGAGCCACCCCTGGAGGCGCTGTGCATCGCGCCCTTTGGCATGGAAGAAGGCACGCAAGCCGAATTGCCGCCCCAGGAAGTCGGCTTGGTGGTGGGGGAGCCGGTGCGCTTCCGGTTCTTCGGTTCCTCGGTGCGCCGCGCCGATCAGGTGGGGGCGGCTTTGGAACGATGGGAGGGTGCTGAAGTCGAGGAACTGGAAGAAATCGAGGCAACCTTGCCCGCTGAAGGTCGGCAACCGGGTGAAGTGGTGCCGGTGCGGTTGCGTGCGGCGGTAACTGAAGTGGGTACCCTGCGCTTGGAAGCGGTGCCGCGTGACGGTTCTGAAGGCTGGAAGGTCGAATTCGACGTGCGTGGGGAGCAGTAAGCCATCGCTCGGCAACAGACGCCTCGGTATTTGGTCGGTATCGACCTTGGCACCACCCACACGGTGGTCGCCTATGCCGATCTGCGCGCGCCTACCAAGATTCAGCTGTTTCCCATTGAGCAACTGATCGCGCCTGGTGCGGTGGCGGCGCGGCCACTGCTGCCGTCGCTGCGCTATCATCCGGCGGATGGCGAGCTGGCGGTGGTAGACTGGCAGCTGCCTTGGGATTTCATTGATCCGGGCGCGGTCCTGGGCGCGGTCCTGGGTGAGCTGGCCTGGGAGCGGGGTTCGCGCGTGCCGGGGCGGCTGGTGGCCAGCGCCAAGAGCTGGCTATCCCATGCTAGCGTAGATCGCATGGCACCGGTCTTGCCTTGGGGCGCGGCACCTGGCATCGCCAGGGTATCGCCAGTGGTGGCGAGTGCCAGCTATCTAGCCCATGTTAAAGCCGCCTGGAACCATCGCTTCCCCCGCCAGCCCTTAGAGCGACAGGAAGTGGTGTTGACTGTGCCGGCGTCCTTCGACGCCGGGGCGCGGGTGTTGACCGTGGATGCGGCCCGTTTGGCTGGTCTGGAGAACATGCGGCTGCTGGAGGAGCCGCAAGCGGCTTGTTATGACTGGCTGCATCGTCACCAGACCGATGCAGCCGCGGAGCTGGGCGCATCTCGCCTTTTATTGGTCTGTGATGTAGGCGGCGGCACTACGGATCTCACCTTGATCGCCATTGCGCCGGGCGAAGATGCGCCCATGCTGACGCGCATCGGCGTCGGCCAGCATTTGATGTTGGGCGGCGATAACATGGATTTGACGCTGGCCCGCATGGTGGAGGCGCGCTGGGATGGCGCGCGGCTAAGCGCTGGCGAATTATCGCAACTGCTTCAACAATGCCGCAGCGCCAAGGAGCGCCTGCTGGCAGACGACGCACCGGAACGCACCACGGTCACAGTGCTGGGCAGTGGCGGGCGCTTGATCGGCGGTGCGCGCTCGGCGGAGCTACGGCGGGATGAGGTGCGCGCGCTGCTGGTGGATGGGTTTCTGCCGTTAGTGAGCAGCGCAGACCCACCTCAAGGTCGTCGCGCCGCTGTGGTGGAGTTCGGTTTGCCCTATGCCGCCGACCCGGCGATCAGTCGCCATCTGGCCGCCTTTCTGGCGCAACATGCTGCTGTCGCGCGGCAGGCCTTGGGTGAGCAAGCCGCCGCCGACCGTCTGCCCCTGCCGGATGCGCTACTGCTCAACGGCGGGGTGTTTCATGGCGCGGCGCTCGCTGATCGGCTACTGACCCTGCTCACCGGGTGGCGCGGCGCGGCCTTGACGCGCCTGGACAATCCTGAGCCGGATTTGGCGGTGGCGCGTGGCGCGGTCGCCTACGGGCTGGCGCGGCGTGGGCAAGGTTTGCACATTGGCGGTGGTTCGGCGCACGGCTATTTTTTGGTGGTGGAAAGCGCAGATGAGCGTGGCAAACAAGGGGTTTGCCTGTTGCCGCGCGGCGTGGAAGAAGGGCGCGAAATACGCCTGGAGCGTCGTTTCTCGCTGCGGTTGGGAGCACCGGTGCAATTTCATTTGCTAGCGTCAACCGGCGACGCTACCGTTCCACCCGGAACCGTGGTCGCTGTGGATGGCGAGGACTTTACGCCATTGCCGCCGGTCGCTACGGTCATTGCCAGCGACAGTGGCGCGGGCGAGGTTCCGGTGCAACTGAGCGCGCAATTGACTGCGGTCGGCACTTTGGAAATGAGTTGCGTGGCGGCGGATGATCCAGCGCAACGCTGGGGATTAGCCTTTCAGTTGCGCGGTGGCGATGCGACGACCTGGGCGCGCTTGCCCCCGCGCTTCGCCGATGCGGTCGCCTTGCTGGAACGCTTTTATGGCCCACGCGCCGCCGATGTGGCGCAAAAAGACATCAAGGGATTGCGCGTCGAGCTAGAGCGCGGGCTTGGTAAGCGCGAGCAATGGGATACGCCGCTGCTGCGGGAATTGTTCGGGGTTTTGTGGACTGGCGCGCGTCGGCGACGACGGTCGGCGGAGCATGAGCGCTTATGGTTTAGCCTGACGGGTTACTGTCTGCGTCCGGGTTTCGGTTATCCGCTGGACGATTGGCGGGTTCGGCAGTTGTGGACGCTGTACGAACAGGGCGTGCAGTACCAGCGCGACACGCAGAATTGGGCGGAATGGTGGACCTTGTGGCGGCGGGTCGCAGGCGGGCTAGATGCGACGGCGCAAGCGCAGCTGGGCGAGGTCCTAAGGGCAGAATTGCAGCCGCCGACGAGCAAAGCGAGCAAGGAACGCAGGCCGGGCGTCGAGGATATGGCGCGGCTGGCCGGCGTCTTGGAGCGCTTGCCGCCCGCCCGCAAGGTCGATCTCGGCGAGCTGCTGCTGGAGCGCTTGCTGCGCAAAGGTGAATCGCCTTCCTTATGGTGGGCGGTGGGCCGACTGGGTACCCGCGTGCCCGCGTATGGCAGCGCCCACGATAGCGTACCGGCCGGAACGGCGGCGGTCTGGTTGGAACGGGTTTTAGCGCTGGACTGGCGCGGCGTGACGCCTGCTGTCTTTGCCGCTACGCTGCTGGCGCGGTTGAGCGGCGACCGGGAGCGCGATCTAGACGCAGCGCTGCGCGCGCGGGTAGTGCAGCGGCTGCGCGCCGCCAAGGCTCCCGTATCATGGCTGCGCATGGTCGAGGAGGTCGTCGAGCTGGATGAGGCCGACGCCGGTCGCGTGTTCGGCGAAGCCCTGCCGCCGGGTCTGCGCCTGGTGGGATAAGGGACGGAACGACTCCGTGGCGCGTGGTCTATGTAGACGCCCTGTGTTGGACAACCCTCTTACCTGTTATGGGAGTATTCCGTGGTGCGAAAATCGCTCTTGACGCTTTTGCTGCTGGCTTTCGGGCTGGGGTCACCGGTGTGGGCCAGGGCCCAGCCGGGGCTGGTGCAGCGTTATTTTCAAAGCCTGAGCGCCTTGCGCGCCGAATTCACCCAGCGCGTTTTCGACGAGCGCGGGCAAGTTATGCAAACTTCCAGCGGCCAGATGTTGATGCAGAAACCCGCCAAGTTTCGCTGGGATTATCGGACACCGGCCGCGCAGATCATCGTCGCCGATGGCGAGCGGTTGTGGTCTTACGATGTCGATCTGGCGCAAGTCGCGGTGCGCAAGCTGGAGAAGGCGCTTAGCGCCACCCCGCTGGCCTTGCTGAGCGGCGCGGCTCCCATTGAGGAGACCTTTAGCGTCGGCGCGGCCCGAATGGAGGATGGAGTAGCGTGGTATGAGCTAACCCCCAAGCAGCCGCAGCCTGAATTTCGACTGCTGCGGGTCGCTTTTAAAGGGGAAGCTTTACAGAGCCTGGAACTGGAGGATGGCTTTGGCCAGCGCACTCGGCTGGATTTCCAGCAATTGGAGCGCAACCCGGCGCTGGATCCTGCCTTATTGCGGTTCACGCCGCCCAGCGGGGTGGATGTAGTGGGTGACGCGGGCTGAAATGTTATCCGCTGGGGATTTGCCAAGGCCGCTGGCAGACCGGGTGCGGCCGCGTCGGCTCCATGAGGTGGTCGGCCAGGCGCATCTGTTGGCGATAGGCCAACCGTTGCGACTGGCCATTGAGCGCGGCCAGCCGCATTCCATGGTACTGTGGGGGCCGCCAGGCACTGGTAAGACGACCTTGGCGGAACTGCTGGCCGGTGCTAGTCAGGCAGACTTTATCCGGCTGTCGGCGGTGATGGCGGGAGTGCGCGAGGTGCGGGCCGCTGTTGAGCGAGCGCAGCGGCTGTGGCGCGATCAACAACGCCGCACCGTGCTGTTCGTCGATGAAGTGCATCGCTTCAATAAGGCCCAGCAAGACGCTTTTTTGCCCTATGTAGAAGACGGTACGTTGATCTTCATCGGCGCGACCACCGAAAACCCTGGATTTGCCCTGAACAATGCTTTGCTGTCGCGGGTGCGGGTCTATGTGCTGCACGGTTTGGATGCCGCCGCCATCACCCAGCTCGTGGAGCGGGCCTTAAATGACTCTGAGCATGGGTTGGGTGGTCGCTGGCGATTGACGGATGAAGCCAAGAGCCAGTTGGCGCGGTCGGCCGATGGTGATGCCCGCCGCGCCTTGATTTGGCTGGAACTGGCGGCCGAAGTGGCCGAAGCGCAGACCCTGCCGCTGGAAGCGGCGCTCACCACAGTGCTAGTCGATGGGGCGGGGCGACGCTTTGATCGCGGCGGCGACGAGTTCTATGACCAAATTTCCGCCCTGCATAAGGCGGTGCGCGGCAGCAGCCCCGATGCAGCCTTGTATTGGCTGGCGCGGATGCTGGATGGCGGCTGCGATCCGCTGTACCTGGCACGGCGGGTGGTGCGCATGGCGAGCGAAGACATCGGCAACGCCGATCCACGCGCGCTGCGTCTAGCGCTGGACGCATGGGAAGCGCAAGAACGGTTGGGAAGTCCGGAAGGCGAATTAGCGCTTGCACAGGCCGTGGTATATCTGGCGGTGGCGGCAAAGAGCAACGCGGTTTATACCGCTTTTAGCGCCGCGCGCCGCGATGTCGAACGGTGCGGCACGCTGGAGGTGCCGACGCATTTGCGCAACGCGCCCACTGGCCTGGCGCGGGAACTGGGTCATGGTGAGGGCTACCGCTACGCCCACGACGAACCGCACGCTTATGCTGCTGGCGAATGCTATTTGCCCGAAGCGGTGCAGGACGCGCGTTATTACCAGCCCACCGCCAACGGTTTGGAAGGGCGCATCAGCGAAAAGTTGGCACGGCTGCGGGAACTGGATCAGCGCAGCGAACAACGGCGCTATCGCTAAGCTGTCGCCTGCCTCGACGCAACGTCAATCGCCACCGCCGCCACAACCCCCACCACAACCCCCATCACCGCTGCTATCTCCGCCACAACCTCCACCGCTGCAACCCCCACCACAGCCGATGTGGCTTGCACAATAGCGGCTCTGATTTCTAACTGCGCAATCCAGGGCATATTGAAATCCATCGGGAATGTTGAGTAGAGTATCGATGGCAAAAAGGAGGGGTACCCCAGTCGGCTTTCTGGGATTGATCTTTTCCCTCCTGCACGCGAGCCGCCAGGCTCTTTTGATGCTGTCTTGGGCGCTGGTAGCCGAGATCATGGCTTCAGCAGGCGTGTGATGCAGGTACTTGCCAAAGGCTTTCTTACAGAATTGGGTGTACTCGCGCGTGAATAAAATAAATTCATGCCAAGCCACATCAACCACTTGTGAGGGCATCGCTATCATGCGGCGCTTTGCGCTGTGGCAGAGTAGAAAGTATTCTTTTAGACCAGCGATGACTAAATCCATATCACTTTGATTCAGATGGGGATAGGTGCTTTGCACTTTTTCCATGACTCTTTGCGGCGGCTGGTATTGGTTGATATATTCCGTCTGATGTTTTTTAGCAAGGGAAAGCGCATAAAAATAAATCGCTAGCGCACAGCAAATACCGAGGATGAAATAGAGCATGTTTTATCCTTCTTGATCCCGGCGTGCGTCAGCAGCACAGCGCCAGGATCAAGGGAATTTTTAATGGCTAACCGTGACTTTTTTACCCTTGGGCTGGCCGATGGCGGCTAACATTTCGCTAAACCAGGGGGTATCAATGTCGAACGGTTTGCCCCCTTTGATACGCGGAAACTCAATCGCTCGCAACACGCCGTTACGGTCTTCATCATGGCCGATCACCCCGGATTCACCCCGTAACGCGCATTCAACCGCGAGATCAGCACAGGATTTAATGAGCCGCAGATCTTCACTGTTGGCGGCGGACGCCCGCGCAAAATAGCCAGATTTCTGGATCAGGGTTTTTTCCGAGCCGATCATCTGCGCAAACTGTTCGCCAAACCATTTGCCGGGATTCACCGCGTCGAGCTTGATATGGCCGAAAGCATCGCGTGGCACTTCTTGCCCCTTAGCTTGCAGTTCGGCCACGATGGCTTCCACGCCCGCGCCTTCGGAAACGAAAATATTGAGGCAATCGACCCGATCCATGGCGGCGCGTAGGCGCTTGGCCTCGGCGGCGATGTCGATTTCCATTTCCGGCACATAGACGGCATGAATGTCGAAGGCCACCCGGTCCAGGCCCAGTCCAGGCAGCCACTCGGACTGATTGAGCAACTTGCGGTATTCGTGGGCGGTGGCGGCGGTAAGCCAGCCGCAATTGCGGCCCATGACCTCGTGGATAATCAACATCCGTGGGTTGGCGTTGTTCTCAGCCACCACATTCTTGAAAAAGCGCGCGCCCTGCTCGGCGGCCGTCCAGGCTCCCAGCGATTGGCGGATCGGATAGACATCGTTATCCACCGTTTTGGGTAGACCGATGACGGTAAGGCCATAGCCGTTTTTGCCCAGAAAGGCGGCGAGATCGGCGGCGGCGGTGTTGGTGTCATCGCCCCCGATGGTGTGCAGCACATCGACACCATCCTTGACCAACTGGTCGGCGGCGACTTTCTGCGGGTCGTCGCCTTCCTTGACCAGACCGCGCTTGACGCAATCCTTAACGTTGGTCAATTTGACCCGGCTGTTGCCGATGGGTGAGCCGCCATAGCTGTGCAGCAAGCCGGCTTTAGTGCGAACTTCTGGGGTTACCGGGTAGGAATCGCCCAGCAGCAGCCCTTTATAGCCACTGCGATAGCAGATAATGTCGATGCTGGGATCGATCTCGGTGTAGCGCTCGATCAGGCCGCCGACAGCCGAGCTAAGACAAGGGGCTAAACCGCCCGCCGTGAGAATGGCGACTTTCTTGGGCTTGCTCATGCTGGAATTGCACCTCTTAGGGTCAAGGGAGAAAAGAGGAAAAAATCAGGCTGAGTGAAATAGTAGGAGGAATTGCGCTACCGAACAACACACGGCTAACGGCGTAAATAGGCGATCTCTCGTGGCAGAGGGACATTGTTGCCGAAGCAGTCCTCCCCATACCCGGATTTAGCCAATAACTTGAGATCGCTTAACACGCGCTTATCGCCAGTAAAGATAATGCTGAGATCGGTTTTGATGTCGATCTGGCCCATCGCCTGAAGTCGGGCAATCTCGGTGGTGACTTTTTCCAGCAGGATGCCTTCCCGGCTAAATTCTTCGGACAGTTGGAGGGGTAGTTGGTGGATGACCAGCTTACCCCCCTCGGCGAGCTTGAACAGAACCTTTAGCACCGTGGTTTTGATTTCGCTATCGCTCAGCTCTTGTTCTGGCAGGGTCAGGCGGCCAATTTCGGCCAACAGCCAGCGCCGCTTGCGGGCATTGATTTTTTCATTGGCCCGGAACAAATCCAATGGCGCACTGGCGTCGTAGCCCTGACCGTCTAGCTCCATGCGCACATCGCTGCCGTAGTGCTGGACTATCTTGGCCACCAAGGTGGATGGGCGGACGTGGAAGCCGCGATAGGACGGTAGGGGGACCTTAACCGAGCCCACTTCTGCGTAGCGTTTGAGCATACTGTGACATAAGCCGCGCCCCAGCTTGAGATAATAGCCGGCGTAGGCAATGGCGTAGTTCATCAACAGCGGCAGCAGGGTTTCAAAGGTAATCACCGGCTTGCGCCGCAACACGGAATCGCCAGTATGCGCGTTGAGGTGGCGCTCGTAGTAGTGCGCTAAAAAGGTGGCGATTTCCAGCAGATGAAAGGTCACGCTAATATGCCCACGCAGAATCGGTAGATTAGCGTCCAATCCTTCCACTTCAGTTTCAGAGACATAGGTATCATAGAGCGATTGCAGGCAGTGAAACCGAACCTTTAAGTAGCGCAGGCTGTCTTCGCTGACCGGCTCTGGAAAGCAATGGGCATAATCCTCCGGCGCGGTGCGTTCCACGATATTGAGTAGATCGCTTTCGGCGGCCAGGTTGAGATAGGCTGAGGATAAATGTGTAACGGTTTCCGATGCGCTGCGCACCCGGCGCACGGGCCGGTCGCTGGGTAAGCGGCCCAGCGGCAATGGCTCCACATAGTCTGAAGGATTGCGCGGCAGACCAGGCGCGGGCAGATTCAGACGCGACGCCTGGGTCAAAGTCCAGCTCGCCGCCCGTGCCAGAATGGCGTGGGTCAACGCTAGGGAGCCTGTGGTGGCGGCGTTAAAATCCCGGTCACCCGGCAATAAGCGGTAACAGGGTAAAGAGTGTTGGATGTGCAGGATTTCGTAGGCGACGCTGGCAAACAATTTGGTGGTGGCGGTGAGTGAACGAAAGCGAGACCATTGCCGATTAGAGCGCGCGCCGTAGGCGTCCAACAGTTCCTCCACCTGCGCGGACTGCGAGAAAATATCCGCCACTAAAGGACGGGTCAATACCACGGATTCCGGCCAAGTATCCGCCAAATAACGGTAAAGAATCAGCAGTTTGCGGGTGCGTTTGGCGACCAGATCGGTAAAATCGCGCTCGTCGATGATGATCCAGGTCGGTGGTCGAGCTAAGGTTTCGTCCACTTCAAGACTCATAGAGGTGTTCCCCATAATCCATGCAATCCGTCACCGCCTTGTGATGCTCTATGGCGTCGAGGGATATGAACTGTTATGGAATCTTATTTTAGGCCTGATACGCAAGAGATAGTTGCCGCAAAGCAATTTTTTAAGTGCATTTTTATACCATCATCTCCATAACGGTGTACCCTAAGCAGCCGAGGTCGAATCAGGATCAAAATTGACATCCACCAAAGATAAGCTTTAATTTCTCCCATCCATCCATACGCTCCCATTGGTCGAGCGCCTGGATGTAGAAAAAGGACGTTTGGCGACCTGACTTAGGATCGGTCTCGTGCATGTCAACGCCTCCATACCCTGTCACCTTGCACCCTTTATCCTTTTTAAGGAGTATCTGAATGGCTCTCAAAGAAGTCGTAATTGTCAGCGCCGCGCGGACGGCGATCGGTAAATTCATGGGCACCCTCAAAGATATATCGGCGCGTGATCTAGCCATTACCGCCGCCAAGGCCGCCATCGAGCGGTCCGGCGTGCCGGCTGACCAGATCGACGAGATTTGCATGGGCCAACTGTATGGCGGCATGCAAGGTTCCTTGCCCGCGCGGCAGGTGAGCATGCGGGTCGGCTTGCCGCATCGCAGCAGCGCGGTATCCGTCAACCAGAACTGCACCTCCGGGATGCGTGCCCTAGAGATCGCCTGTCATAACATCATGCTCGGTCAGACTGAGATCGGTTTGGTAGTGGGCGTGGAAAGTATGACCAACGCCCCTTACATGCTGCCTAAGGGTCGCATGGGTTATCGAATGGGGCAGGGCAACATTGAAGACAGCATGATCCATGATGGCCTGTTCGACGAACTGGTGCCGGGCCATATGGCGATGACGGCGGAAAATGTCGCCGTCAAGTATGGTATCACCCGCCAAGAATGCGACGAACTGGCGATCATCAGCCACAGCCGTTGCACGACCGCTACTAAGGAAGGCATTTTCAAGCGCGAGATCGTACCCGTCGAACTCAAGTCTAAAAAAGGTTCGACCTTTTTTGACACTGACGAAAATTTTATTCCTGACGCCAGCCTAGAGAAAATAGCCAAGCTGCCGACCGCTTTCAAGAAAGACGGCGTGGTGACCGCCGCTAACGCCTCCAGCATCAACGACGGCGCCAGCGCCGTGGTGATCATGTCCTCGGACAAGGCCAAGGCGATGGGGATCAAGCCGCTGATGAAGCTGGTCAGCATCTGCAATGCCGGCATCGATCCGGCGGTGATGGGTCTCGGTCCGGCGGTGGCGATCCCCAAGGCCCTCCAGCAGGCCGGCCTGAAGTTTGGGGACATCGATTACTGGGAAGTCAACGAAGCCTTTGCCGCCCAGTGGCTGGGCGTCGGTCGGATGCTGAAAGAGCAGGGCATGAGCCTGACGCCCGATAACTGCAACTTCAACGGCTCCGGGATCGCATTGGGTCATCCCGTAGGTTCCACGGGCTTGCGCATTGTCGTGAGTCTATATTATGAGCTGGAGCGGCAGGGTAAGAATCTGGGCGGTGCTTCCTTATGTGTAGGGACTGGTCCCGCCATGGCCTCACTGTGGACGCGCGAGATCTGAGCCAGGGATTGGTTAGGTAGTTTCCAGGGCGGCTCCACGGCGAGCCGCCTTCTTCAACCTTCTTATTTATATCATCATCTAATTAACCACCCAAACCACGATTCCAGTATAATTTCACCTCACCACCCGATCACCACCCAAGCTGCTACTCAGGACCTCCCCTCCTCATGTTGGATCCAAAACTACTTAGAAGCGAGCTAGAATTCGTGACAACACAGCTCGCGCGGCGCGGCTATGTCCTTGACACAGAAAATATCAGCATCTTAGAAGCTGCGCGCAAAACGCTACAAACCCGCACCCAAGAATTACAAAATGAGCGCAACACCCGCTCCAAACTCATCGGACACGCCAAGGCAAAAGGGCAAGATACCCAACCCTTATTCAACGAAATTGCCAAGCTAGGTGACACGCTCAATCAGGCTGAAACCCAGCTGCAAGCGGTACAAACCCAACTGTTAAATCTCCAACTCAGCATTCCCAATATTCCTCATCCCACAACACCCAATGGCAATAGCGAAGCCGACAATGTAGAAATCCGCCACTGGGGCGAGCTACCCCGCTTTCCTTTCACACCACGCGATCACATTGATCTAGGCGGGGAGGGTGGGCTTGATTTCGAAGCAGGCGTTAAATTAACCGGAGCTCGCTTCGTCGTTATACGCGGTCCTCTAGCCCGACTGCATCGCGCCCTCATCCAGTTCATGCTCGATCTACATAGCCAGGAGCATGCCTATCAAGAAGTTTATGTTCCCTATCTAGTCAACGCAGAAAGCCTGCGAGGTACTGGCCAGCTTCCCAAATTTGAAACAGACCTCTTTAAGCTAGATGGCGAACTAAACTATTACCTCATTCCAACCGCCGAAGTACCCGTCACCAATCTATCGCGCGACCGTATTCTAGACAGCACCCAGTTACCCATGCGTTACGTCTGCCATACACCCTGTTTCCGTAGCGAGGCCGGCTCTTACGGCAAGGATGTGCGTGGCATGATCCGCCAGCATCAATTTGAAAAAGTGGAGTTAGTACAAATCGTTCGCCCCGATGAATCCAGCGCTGCTCTAGAGGCGCTGACCCACCACGCCGAAACCGTTTTACAACGCCTAGAGCTTCCTTATCGAGTGATGGCGCTCTGCACTGCTGATATCGGCTTCGCTTCGAACAAAACCTATGACCTGGAAGTATGGTTGCCCGGCCAAGGCAAATACCGCGAAATTTCTTCATGCAGCAATTTCAGCGACTTTCAGGCCCGTCGACTACAAGCGCGTTGGCGTAATCCCGCCACTGGCAAACCAGAACTAGTTCATACACTCAACGGTTCGGGATTAGCGGTAGGCCGGACACTAGTAGCTGTCATGGAAAACTATCAAGACGAACGCGGCCACATCCGCATTCCAAAGGCATTACAACCCTACCTCAATGGTCTGAAAGCTATCGCGCCCAACAGCTAAAACATAAATCGACCAGCGCACATCTCTTATCCCCTTTACAGGAAACCTGCTCCTTTATGATTGTCCTTCTCAACTCCAACGTTACCGAAGCATGTGAAGAATACCAACGCACTCTCACTCATCTCTCAAACTTAGCGGGCATTACCACGCGTGTGCACAAAGTACATGGCGCTGAACAAGTGCTTACCGAAATCTACCTCATCGGCGATACCAGCAAGTTGACTCTTGATGAGGTCAGTGCGCTACCCGGCGTAGAGCGCGTCATTCGCATATCAGAAGAGTACCGTATCTTAGGTCGGCACCGAGATCAGCAGCGGACCACTGGTTTTGAATACAACGGAGTACAATTTAACCAGGACACACTGCATGTGTTCGCCGGTCTCTGTGCTGTGGATCTACCGGAGCATGTTGAAATCATGCTCAAGGCTTTGCGAGAGCATGGCCAGATTTGCACGCGCATGGGCGCATATAAACCCCGCACCAGCCCCTATTCCTTTCAGGGGCATGGCAAGGATTGCTTGTCCTATGTATTTGAATTAGCAGGTCGATACGGAATCAAAGTTATCGCCATGGAGGTAACCCATGAAAGCCACCTCGACGAAATCCACGAAAGCCTAAAACAGGCGGGCCAGCCAACTGGGGTCATGGTGCAAATCGGTACACGCAATACCCAAAATTTTGAGCTGCTCAAAGCCGTAGGACGCCAACAAAACTACCCGGTTTTGTTCAAGCGCGGCTTTGGCATTACGTTAAACGAGTCACTCAACGCTGCGGAATATCTAGCCAGTGAAGGTAACTCGCGCGTGGTATTTTGCCTGCGCGGGGTGAAAACCAACATGGGCGATCCACATCGCAACCTCGTGGATTTCAGCCAAGTCCCCGTGGTGAAGCGGCTCACCCGGATGCCGGTCTGTATCGACCCGTCCCACTCCGTCGGCTCCCGCGAGCGGGCACCCGACCAGATGCTAGACCTGATGCACGCCACTGCCCAAGGCGTAGTCGCTGGAGCCAACCTGGTATTAGTGGATTTCCATCCAGACCCCGCTAAGGCGCTAGTGGATGGACCCCAGGCCCTCCTGATGAGCGAGTTGGGTTGGTTTCTAGACGATGTCGCTTTAGCGCGCGAATGCTACGAAAAGCGACAAGCGCTTGCTGAACGGCGTCAGCAAGCCACCTGAGGATGTGGATGTGGATGTGGATGTGGATGTGGAAAAAGTAACCTGTACAAGCACCGAACCGGCCATACCATAGGCCAGCCAGATTTACTTCCTACGGTGGTCGATCACTCGCACCGCTTTACCTTCGGAACGGGGCAGTTCGCCAGTGCGCTTGACCACCACTTTAGCGGTCACGCCGATGAAATCCTTGATATCCTTTTGGGCCTTGTGCGCCACCCGATCCATCGCAGCCTGACCCTGAACCACCAGTGGCGGGCTGCCTTCCACGTTGACCGTGAGCAGGTCGAGATTGCCCTCACGGGAGATTTCCAACTGGTAGAACGGCGACAGGGTCTCGGTCTGCATAAGGATGGCCTCGACCTGCGAGGGGAAGACGTTGACGCCACGAATGATGAGCATATCGTCGGTGCGGCCGGTCACGCGCTTCATACGGACATGGGTGCGGCCGCAGCGACAGGGTGCGGGATCAAGCACCGACACATCGCGGGTGCGATAGCGGAGGACTGGGAAGGCTTCCTTGGTCAGCGAGGTGATGACGACCTCCCCAGCCTCACCGTAGGGGATCGGCTGACCGGTATTTACATCCACCGCTTCGATCAAAAAGTGATCTTCAAACACATGCAGGCCATTCTTAGCTTCGATGCATTCGATGGCGACGCCAGGGCCGATCACTTCGGACAGGCCGTAGATATCCACGGCGTCGATGCCGAGGCGCGATTCCAGTTCGTAGCGCATCTCCTCGGTCCACGGTTCCGCGCCGAAGATGCCGACCTTGAGCGGCAGCTTGCGCAAGTCCACGTTCATGTCCTCGGCGGCCTCAGCGAGGTTGAGCGCGTAGGAGGGCGTGCAAGACAGACCAGTCGGTGCAAAGTCTTGGATCAACATAATCTGGCGCTGGGTTTGGCCGCCGGAAATCGGCGTGACCATAACCCCCAATTCCTCCGCGCCGTAATGCAGGCCCAGGCCGCCGGTGAATAGACCATAGCCATAGGCGTTGTGCAGGCGGTCGCCAGGACGCAAGCCAGCGGCGGCCAAGCTGCGGGCCATCACGCGCGCCCAAGTGCGCACATCGCGGCGGGTGTAGCCAACCACGGTGGGTTTACCGGTGGTGCCACTGGAGGCATGAATGCGCACGACCTGCTCAGTGGGCACCGCGAACATGCCGAACGGATAGTTCTCGCGCAGGTTTTCCTTTTTAGTGAAAGGCAGCAGGCGCACATCGGCGGCGGATTGGATGTGGCGCGGCTTAACGCCGAGTTCGTCCATGGCGTCGCGGTAGTATTTGACGGTTTGGTAGCAGCGCTCGACGGTGGCGCGCAGTCGGCGTGCTTGCAGTTCCTGCAGCTCCTCGCGGGGTAGGGTTTCTTGCTCGGTGTTGAGAATCATGGGTTGCTCTCAGGGATGGAAAAATGATCAGACGCTAGCGACCGGAGCGGGCAACGTTTCAGTCAACAAGTCGTAGCCCAGAGCGCGCAAGTGTCGGTTCAGGGCGCGGGGATCGGCGGCGCGGTAACGCACCACCACAATGCGCAGACCGGTTTGATCAGGATGCACGGGAGACACGACGGTGGCGATATAGCCGCCTGCGTCGTTGATCGCGGTTAAGAAGCGTCCCAGTTGGCCGATAGCGTCTGGCAAATGCGCGGCGATGCGGGTGGTGTCCGCCATGAGACAGCCGGTGATATCGAGGAAGAAATCCAGCAAATCCTCGTGCGTGACCATGCCGACCAGCTTGCCGCTGGCTTCGACGACTGGCAAGCAACCGATTTTTTTCTCGCGCAGCAGGCGCGCGGCTTCCTCGACCAGCGTATCGGGTGTGCAGGTGACGACTTGAGCGCGCATCACCTTGGCGGCAGTCAGTTTGCCGAGCAGGTAATTAGCCTCACCGACCGAGAGCGTGGTAACCGGTGAAGGGGCAACTCGTTCGAGGTCGTGCGAGGTCACCAAGCCCACCAACCGGCCATCGCGCACCACCGGTAAGTGGCGGATATGGTGATCGCGCATCAGCGCCGCCAATTGGGTGACGCGGGCATCTTCGGCGACTTGCAGCACGTCGCGGCTCATGATTCGATCCACGTACATGGGGTTTCTCCGCTGTCAATAGCCTAAATAAGCCCGCCGCACGTCGTCGTCGGCCAACAAGGCAGCCGCCGACGCGGTTTTAGCGATGCGACCGGTTTCCAAAATATAGCCGCGCCCGGCAATGGCCAGGGCGGCGCGAGCGTTCTGTTCGACCAACAGAATCGTGACGCCTTGCCGATTCAACTCGACGATCACCCGGAAAATCTCTTCAACCAAGAGGGGGGCCAGACCCATTGATGGCTCATCCAGCAGCAGCAGACGAGGCCGACCCAATAGGGCGCGGCCGATAGCCAGCATTTGCTGTTGGCCACCGGATAGGGTACCCGCCGGCTGCTGGCGGCGCTCAGCGAGAATGGGAAACAACGCGTAGACGCGCTCTTGCTGGTTCTGCAGCCAGATCGGATCACGACGCTGGCGATAGGCCCCAAGCCTGAGATTGTCCTCGACGCTCAGCGGTGCAAAGACCTGGCGACCTTCGAGGACTTGGCAAATACCGGCGGCAACGCGGCGATGCGGTGCCCAGCGGGTCACGTCTCGACCTTCGAAGCGGATTTGTCCGCTGCTGGCGGGGCGCAGGCCAGACAGGGTATGGAGCAGGGTGGTCTTGCCCGCGCCGTTGCCACCAACGATGGCCACTAGTTCGCCCGTATCGATGCGTAAGTCCACCTGGCGGACGGCGTGCACCGGTCCGTAATGGCTGCTGAGTCCGGCGATTTCCAGCGCCCCATTCTGGCCAGTTGCAGGCGCGTCCGCAGGGGAGGAAAGTTCAGACTGCATAACTCACCGCTCCGCCCAGATAAGCGGCAACCACGCGCGGATCGGTCTGAATTGCCACTGGATCGCCTTCCGCCAGTACACTGCCGTAATCCAGCACCAACAGTCGGTCGGAAACGCCCATCACCAAGGGCATATGGTGCTCCACCAATAACACGGTGACGCCGCTGGCGCGGATACGGGTGATCAAGGCGCGCAAGGCCAAGGTTTCGGTATCATTGAGTCCAGCGGCGGGCTCGTCGAGCAAGAGCAGGCGAGGTTTAGCGGCGAGGGCGCGGGCGATTTCCACCCGTTTCATCAAGCCGTAGGGTAATGCACCCGCTGGATGGTGAGCGCAGTCACCCAGTTCACACAATTCCAAGGCCTCAATGGCCCAATCCCGCAAACACCGTTCTTGGCGACGCACCCAAGGCAGCCGTAAGGCGGCGGCGAACACGTTGGTCTTCGCGCGCAGATGACCACCGACCATGACGTTTTCAACCACCGTCATGTTGAAAAACAATTGCAGATTTTGAAAGGTCCGGGCGACGCCACAGGCGGCAATGCGGTGCGGCGGCAAGCCCAGCAGTTCGCGGTCAGCGAAGCGGATTGAGCCGGCAGCCGGTTGGTAAAAGCCGCACAGCGCGTTAAACAGCGTAGTCTTGCCCGCGCCGTTAGGACCAATCACGGCATAGATCAACCCTTCTGCGACCTGAAAGCTCACCCCGGCCAAAGCCATGACACCGCCGAAACTTTGTTCAAGCCCGGTCACGGCCAGCAGGGGTAGGGTGGACGGCGGAAAGGCGGTCATGACGGGCGAGCGGTCGGCACTTAGAGACGACGACTTGACGCGCGCCACCAGCGGCCAGCCGCCTGATGCAGCCCAACGAACAGTCCTTGTGGCAGAAAGATCATCACCGCCATCAGCAAAGCCCCATGAATCAGCATTTCGTAATCCTCGAACACCACCAGCCCTTGTTGCAGGAAGGTCAAGGCGATCGCGCCGCAGGCCGCGCCGAAGGTCGAAGCCATGCCGCCCAGCACCACCATGGTGACCAATTCGACCGAGACGATCAAGTTGAAGGAATCGGGGCTGACGAAGGCTTGCTGGTGCGCAAACAGGCTACCGGCGAAGGCGGCGAACAAAGCGGATACAACGAATACCTGAGTCTTGGCGCGACCGGTGTCTACACCCATCATCTGGGCGGCGAATTCGGAACCGTGCACCGCCCGCAAGGCGCGGCCAACCTGGGAATCGACCAGGTTAAGCGATAGCCAGAGCACCAACAGCATGGCGGCCATGATGACGCCGTACCATTGCAAGTCGCCGTCGACTGGCCAGCCCAGCAGATTCAGCGGCGGGATGCCGGACAGGCCGTCCGGGCCGCCAGTCCATTGGGTGGCCTGCACCAGGACGACGTGGACGATGATCCCGAAACCGAGAGTCGCCATGGCGAGGTAGTGGCCGCGCAGGCGCAGGATTGGCCGGGCGAACAGCCAAGCGAGCACGCCGACCGCCAGCAGACTAGCGACCAGCGCCGCCAGCGAGGGCCAGCCGAAGCGGGTGGAGAGAATGGCGGAGGTATACGCGCCCAGGCCGAAGAAGGCGGCGTGACCGAGTGAAATCTGCCCGGCGTAGCCCATCAAGAGATTAAGGCCAACCGCCAGGATGACGTGCAGGCCGGCGGATGCGCCGACTACGATGACAAAATAGTTGTCGGGCCATAGGATCGGCAGCACCACCACGGCGGCGGCCAACGCATAAAGACCGGCCAAGCGCATCATTCAAACCCGTTCCGCGACTTTATGGCCGAACAGGCCGGTCGGCTCGAAAAACAGCACCATGAGCACGAACACAAAGGCGATGGCGTCCTTATAGCCCGAAGACACCAAGCCCGCGCCCAATACCTCCAGCACGCCCAGCAATAGCCCACCAGCGACCGCACCCATCGGATTGCCGATGCCGCCGACGATGGCGGCGGAAAAACCCTTGAGGCCGAGCATGACGCCGGCTTCATAGGAGCTGAAGGTGATGGGTGCGATAAGAATGCCAGCCAGCGCGCCCAACCCGGCGGACAGGCCGTAGGCCAAGCGCAGCATCACCTTGACGTTGATGCCGACCGCCTGGGCGGCGGTGCGGTTGAACGCGCAGGCCAGCAGCGCCTTGCCCAACAGCGTCCGATTGAAAAAGGTGCGAACCACAATGACCAACAACACCGTGGCGCCGAGCACCCACAAGCTTTGCGGCAGCACCGTGGCTCCGCCGAGACGGATCGGCGCATCGCCGCTGAAGGGGGGCAGGGAATGGAAATCCTTGCCCCAGAGCAGCAAGGCGACGCCGCGCAAGAAGATCGCCGCGCCGATGGTGATGATGATGGTGGCGACCACCGACGCCCCCGCCGCCGGTTCGATGGCAAACCGTTCCAGCAGCAAACCGACCGCCACGGTCGCCAGGGTGGCGACAACGGCGGCCAGCGGCAGCGGCAGACCGGCGCTCAACAGGGCGATGGCGGCCATCGCGCCCAGCATCACGAATTCGCCCTGGGCGAAGTTCACCACATCGGACGCATTGTAGATCAGGGCAAAACCCAGCCCGACGAGCGCGTACAGGGAGCCGACGGTGATTCCGGTGACGAGGAACTGGAACAACTGCTCAGGCATGGACGGCGTTCAGTCCACGATTTTCCAGTCGCCGTTACGGATTTCCACCAGTTTGAACGCATCCAGCGTCAGGCCCATGTGGTCTTGCGGCGTCATGTTGAACACGCCGGCGGTGCCGATGAAGCCCTTGGTGTTCTCGATCTGATCGCGGATCTTGGCCCTGTCGGTTCCGCCCGCCCGTTCGATGGCCGCCACCGCGATCATCAGACCGTCGTAGGCGTGGCCGCCGAAGGTGGAGACCGGGCCGTGCTTGGCTTCGTACTTGTTCTTGTAGGCCAGCAAGATCGGCTTTTGGGGATCGGCGTCCGGCAATTGCTCGGCGACCACCAACGCCGCCGCCGGCAGCCGCACGCCCTCGGCCGCATCGCCGGCTAAATCGATGAAGGATTTGGAGGCCACGCCGTGGGATTGATAAAGCGGCAGGTTGATCCCCAGTTGTTTGATGTTCTTGGTGACGATGGCCGGCGCTTGGCCCAGACCGAAGTTGATGATCGCCTCCGCGCCCGCCGCGCGAATCTTGGTCAACTGGGTGGTCATGTCGGTGTCCTTGTTGCCGTAGGATTCGTCGGCGACCAAGGTGATGCCGTACTCCGGGGCCAGCTTGAGAATCTGGGCATGGCCGGATTTGTCGAAGCCGCCATCGCCGGTGATGAGCGCGACCTTGGTGAGGCCACGCTTGCGCAGATCGCCAAAGATTCTGGCGACCGCCATGCGGTCGGTGTGGGGGGTCTTGAACACCCATTTCTTGACGGGTTCGATGATTTCCACCGCGCCCGCCAGCGAGATGAACGGAATGCCTTCCTTTTCCACGTCGGGGATGACCGCCATGGTGTCGCCGGTGGTGGTGCCGCCCACCAGAAGATCGACGTTATCATTCTTGATCAACCGCTTGACGAAATTGACCGCGTCCTTGGCGTTGCCGCCGGTGTCGTAGTGAATCAGTTCGAGTTTGCGGCCCTTGACGCCACCCTTGGCGTTGAGTTCCTCGACGTACATCTGCAAGGTCTTCAATTCGGGATCGCCCAAGAATGAGGCCGGGCCGGTCACGGTCAGGAACGAGCCGATCTTGATGGGATCGGCGGCTTGAGCAAGGCCGATGCCAGTGAATAGTAAAATTGTGGCTAGAGCATTTTTCCAGTGCTTCATTAGTTTTTCCTCCCATTATCGAATGATTTATTTATCAATAAGTTAGACTGAGGAACAGCTAGAAATGGCCTTAACATTCCCCGCTTCCCGACCGGCATCGAAGGCCTGCGCGTTGACCTCCGCCAGTTTGGGCTTGTAGGCGCGGAAGCCTGCGACGATGCAGGCTTTGAGCGCGTCGGCGGGAAAGGGCAAATGCTCGCTGATCGCGCCGAGCATGATGGTGTTCACCAGTTTCGGATTGCCCAGTTCCTCGGCGATGGCACCGGCGTCGAAGGCGTGGATCTCGATGCCGGTGGCGGCGAGCGCGCCGATGGGATCGGCGGGATAGTCGTAGAGGCCGGCGGAAACCACCGGCGGCGCGATCCGCAAGGTATTGACCATCGCCACGCCGGTCGGGCGCAGGTGGGGTAGCCAACGCAGGGCTTCGGCGGCCTCGAAACCGATCAGGAGATCCGCTTCGCCGGCGTCGATCTGCGGTGAATAAACCTTGGGACCGAAGCGGACGTGTGAGGACACCACCCCGCCGCGCTGGGCCATGCCGGCGACTTCGGTTTTCTTGACGTCGTAACCCTGATCCAAGGCGGTGCGGGCCAGCATTTCGGCGGCGGTCATCACGCCCTGACCGCCGATGCCGACCACGAGGATGTTGGTGATGCCGTCAAGCATGGGCGTGAATCCGAATGACGCGGTTTTGCGGTTCCGGTTGGACGATGGCGTCCGGGGCGCAGGTTTCGACGCACATGTGACAGCCGGTGCAGGTGTTGGCGTCGATCTGGGCGAACACCAGTTCCTTGGTCTTGCCGCTCTTGGCGGTGACGGTTTCGCGGCGGGCGACCGAGATCGCCGGACAACCCAGGTCGATGCAGTTGCCGCAGCCGGTGCATTTATCGTCCAGCACCGTGAACGCCCGAAACCGCTCGAAGCGGTCGGTGAGCGAGCAGGGGCGATTGGTGATGATGACGGAGGGTTCCTCCATCTTGGTCTCTTCCCGCACCAGCTTGACCATGGTCGGCAGTTCGTAGGGATCGACCATGCGGATGCGTTCGGGACGCACGCCCAGGGCTTCGGCCAGCTTGGCGAAATCGACGCGCGGGGCGGGCAGACCGTGCAAGTCCTGGCCGGTGCCGGGGTTTTCCTGGCCGCCGGTCATGCCGACCGAGCGGTTGTCCAGCAACAGTACGGTGACGTTGCCCCGGTTGTAGATCATGTTGAGCAGGCCCTGCATCCCCATGTGCAGGAAGGTGGAGTCGCCGATGACCGCGACGATGCTTTTCTTGTCGTCGGACTCGCCGCGCCCCTTGTCCATGCCGTGGGCCATGCTGAGCGAAGCGCCCATGCAGGTGCAGGTATCGAGCGCGTTCCAGGGATGACCCGCGCCGAGGGTGTAGCAGCCGATGTCGCCGACGATGTTGAGGTTGCGGATGTGGGAGAGGGCGAAGTAGGGGCCAAGATGCGGGCAGGAGGCGCACATGGTCGGCGGACGCGGGAACAAATCCGCCTGCGACCGGGAGGCAACCTCATACGGTTCGCCCAGCAAGGGCTTGATCGCGGGACGCAGCACGCTGGGGGCCAGTTCGCCGAAGCGCGGCAATAGATCCTTGCCCCGCACGGCGAGGCCGGCGGCGCGGATTTCAGTTTCCAGCAGCGGCTCGGTTTCCTCCGCGACGATCAAGGTGTCGACCTGACCGGCGAAGGCGCGGATTTTATCGAGCGGCGCGGGATGGCTGAAGCCGAGCTTGAGCACTGGGGCGTCAGGGAAGGTCTCGCGGACGTGCATGAAAGCCGGGCCGGAGGTGATGAAGCCGATGCGGCGATCAGCGCCGGGGAAAGCGAGGTTAAGATCGCTGGCTTCGCTCAGCTCGCGGAATTTTTGATCGCGCTGGTGCATGAGCGGCAAGCGCGGCTTAGCGTTGGCCGGTGTCATCACCCAACGCTGGGGATTCTTCTGGAAGCCGACGGCGCGGCGTTCGATGCGCTCGCCATCGACCACGACCATGGCCTTGACGTGGCAGACGCGGGTGGTCATGCGGACGATGACCGGACTCTCGTATTCCTCGGACAGGTCGAAAGCCCGCTTGACCATCTCGTAGGCTTCCTGCGAGTCGGCCGGCTCCAGGATCGGCAGGTGGCCGAAGCGGCCCCAGTAGCGGGAATCCTGCTCGTTTTGCGAGGAGGACAGGCCGACATCGTCGGCGACCACGATGACCAGCCCGCCGACCACGCCGGCCAGCGATTGGGTCATGAAGGCGTCGGAGGCGACGTTCATGCCGACGTGCTTCATCGCCGCCAAAGCGCGCGATCCGGCCAGCGACGCGCCGATGGCGACTTCCACCGCCACTTTTTCGTTGACCGACCATTCAGAGTAGATATCGGGATAAAGGGCGATATTTTCGAGAATTTCGGTGGCGGGCGTGCCGGGGTAGGCGGCGGCGACGCGAACGCCGGCTTCCCAGGCGGCGCGGGCCACCGCTTCGTTGCCGGACAGGAGATGGCGGCTTTCAGCCTTGGCTTGAACCACGGCATTCATGGCGGGTGTTGACCTCGTGGGTTTGAATCGACGGCCGCCCGAATCTGGAAGACGAACCGCCGGTGGGCGGGCACGTTTAACATGAGAAGTGTAGTGGAAATTTTGTTAATCGAGGATGCCATAAGCGCTGATGCGGATTTTCAGCAACTGGAAGGTGTCCGCCTACCAGTCCCATAGGATCGCCGACGTCCAGGTTGAAAACGGCGATGACGCCAAGCAAAGGGGTGGAATGTTAACAGCTATTATCAAATCCCAATAAAATTTGTCCTTATATTTTCGCTTTTCGAGTCGTTTTTTCCCGCTGGGGACGCGCGGCTGAGACCACATCGGTCGCGTTGGGGAGTCTACTTTCTTGCTGTTGACGCAGATGTTCGCGTTCTGCGTGTACCGCTTTCAATTCACCGCGAAGCGCTTCGGCCTCGCGCACAGCAGCTAGGTAGTGGGTGTTTGCCGTTTCGGCGGCGAGGCGCAGCTGGGCTAATTCAGCGACCACGTTGGCGCGGCGCTCCCCGGCGGCGGTTAAATTAGCTTTTAGTTGAACATTTTCAGTATGTTGGGTTTCAATACGTTCGCGCCAACTGGTTTCGCGCCGGTTCCAGTCCTGGCGCTCGGCGCTTTGTTCGACACGCAGTTGATCGAGCATGGCGATTAGCCGGGTGTCACTGGCTTCACCGCGTTGTCGTTCAATCTCAAAACGCTGCTGCGCTTTGGCTAATTGCTGCTCCAGATCGGTGCGCATTTGCTGGGTTGTGGCTTCCCATTGCGCCACGCGGGCGGTGGTTTCGGCGCGCATTTGGGATAGGGTGTCTACAGCGGTTTGGACGCGCTGCTCGGCGGCTTGAATGGCGGTTTCGGCGTTAGCGCGGCGTTCTTGTTCCACCAACAAGCGGTCGGCCAGATCGCGGGCGGTGGCTTGCATAGCTTCTAACTGCTGGCGCAGTCGTTCGCTTTCCGTGTGGAGCTGGCGCTGGTCGGCGATGGCGGCGTCGCGGGCGTGTTCGGCGGCGACGACCGCTTGCGCGGCCAGCGCGCGTTGCTCGTCGAACGCAGCTTCCGCGTGTTGCACGGCGATTTTCCAGAACGCATCCAGCGCCAGCGCGACGGCTTCGGGAACGCTCGGCGGCAATACGATCTTGGGGGCTTCGGCCAGCTGCCGCTGCCAGTGTTTCAGATGCTCGCTGATGGTGGTGTTGCTGCCGGTGCCGAGCATTTCGCGCACGCGCTGGATGGTGGGATTGAGGCCGCGTCCGAGCAAGGCTTCGGCGGCGTCGCGAACGTCTTCAAACTGAATGCCAGTACGCGCCATGACAGTTGACGATCCGTGATTGCTGAAAAAGTACGCGATCTTATCATGATAAATGATTACATAACATGTATTTTAATCTGAGTTTTAGAGTAAAAATTCAAGATTATTCTCATAATCATGAATTATGAAATCAGGCATCGCGAATGGTTATTTTTGAGTTGGCTTTTGTCGGAATCCGACATTTGCTAGTCTAAAGCCAGCATGAACCCGCGCCGCAAGACGCGCGCGATCGGCACAACCGGAATCTGCTTGAGGACCGCCATGACCGCTCTGACCTTTGATACGCTTGCCTACGTCAAGACGCTGCGCGACGCGGGCGTCGAGGAAAAACAGGCCGAGGCGCAAGCGACCGCGCTGGCGACCGTCCTCAGGACTGGCGCTGGCGATCTGGCGACCAGGGAGGATGTCAGTCGGCTGGAAACCAGGATCGAATCTCGCCTGGGCGTGCTGGAAGAACGCAGTGAAGGCCGTTTTCGTCTGCTGCAATGGATGATAGGTTTCAATCTGGCGATCAGCGTCGCTCTGCTGTGGATTTTGATTCGCACCGCCACCCATTAGGCCAGTCCCCATACTCCCATACTCTCAAGCCTATTGATCCGCCCGCGCCGGTGACCGTCTCGCCGACCGCCAGCCGACGAAAACTCCCGCCTCACGACTCGGCGGCGCTGGCCGCTCCTGGCGCTTCCAAATAGCAGAAAACATTCTGTTTCAAGGTATTAGCGTTTAGCCGCAGCACGGCCCGACACTGGTCGTTCGGCAGGTCGATCACCCGCACGCACTCGGCCCATTCCGCCGCGTTTGGCAACAGCTCGGCCAGCCGATTGGGTTGTTGGTCGAAAAAGGCTTCGTTCAGGCGGTTATCTTCTCGCTGCGGAAACAGCGCCAGATACAGGATGTCGGTCTCCACCAGATCGCTGAAGAAATGCGTCCCCAGCGATACGTCCGGCACCAGGCCGCCGTGCATGGTCACCATCTCGCACAACACCGTCACGTTGTTGATCTCGGCGAACCGCACCGGCACGCCCAGTTCGGGAGACGTCGTGCCCCAGCGCCCCGGACCCATGAGCAACAGGGTCTTGGCCGCGTCCGGGCCGCGTAGCCGGGTGATCTGGCCGATCAAGCGGGCGATCTTGTGCCGCTCGTTCAGCGGCATCTGGCCGTAAACCCTGGGAACGACGTAGACCAGCCGTTCGATGGTGCCGATGCGGCTATGGCCGATCACTGCGCCATGCGCTTCCATCACCAGTTGGTCAGGAGCGATGCGCGCCGGCGGATTGGGGATGGTGCCGGCCTCCCGCACCTGGAACGGCCGACATTGCAACAAGTCGATCTTGTAGTGTTTCTTGTCGATGAAATTCGCCGTGAATTCGACATCCACCGGATAGTCGTAGGCTTCTTGCAGGGTCTTGAGCATGGCGCGCATGTCGGCCACGAACGGGGTGTCGCGCAACAGGTGCTCGAAGGTCAGCACCCACGGGAACACCTCGGTCATGCCGCGCTCGCGCGCCCGTTGCTCCAGTTCATCGTCCACCGAAGCCACCATTTGCAACGGCAGATCCGGGCTTTGCTCGACCACTTCGGCGAAATGGCGGGTGGTGAGCTGGCTGTCTTCCAAGTCCAGCACATCGATCCGGCGCTGGGCGTATTGCCGCATGCTGTCGAAGTTGCTTTCCGGCCGCCGTTCCGGGTCGCTCAACGACACCACCCGGGTATAGTCGTCATCGGACCGATCCACCGCGCGGGTGCCCAAACCCAGCACCAGCCGCACCATGCCCACGCTGGGGTCGATCTGCTCGCTCCAGACGTAGGGATTGAACGACAACCCCACCCCGGCGACGTGCGGGTAGAACAGCGTCCCTTGCCGGAAGCCGGACACCCGCTGCACCAGCAAACCCATCTGTTCGTCGCGGTCCAGAATGCCCCGCCGCGCCCGGTATTGCAGCGCCCGCTCGCTCATGGTGCTGGCGTAGATGGCGCGCACCGCCGTCAGCAGATCCTCCAGCCGCTTCTCGCGCGGTCCCTGATTGACACAGAACACGCTGTCGTACTTGCCGGCGAAGGCGTTGCCGAAGTTGTCTTCCAGCAGGCTGCTGGACCGGACGATGATCGGCGACTGGCCGAAATAGTCCAGCATGTCGGAGAACTGTTGCAGGATGTAATCCGAGAAATCGCCGCGCAGGATGCGCCGCCGCGCCGTTTCCGCCCCATCGAGGAACGTCGCCGGATCCTTCTGTTTTTCCCGCACCCACCAACAGCCGTTGCGCACCAGGTAGGTGTAGAACACATCCGAACCGACGAAAAAGGAATCGTGAATCTCCAACAACTCCTTCCAGCGGGGGTCGCTCCGCTTGAGGATGGCCCGCGCCAACAGCACGCCCACCGCCTTGCCGCCGATCAGCCCGGTGCCGATCATCCGCCGCTTGATGTCCAGGACATCGCTCAGGGTCAACACCTTCTCCGCCAGCCGCATCACCCGCTCGTCGCGGGACACCGTCATCCGCAGCGTGTGGTGCAGCAGATCGCGCGCCAGTTCGGCGACATGGACGTTGTCGCGTTCCGCCGCGACCACCTGTTCCGCCTCCAGGAACGTCCGGTTCCAGATGTCCAGCCGGGGATCGTTGGTCTTCAGGCCGGACCACGGCACCAGGGTCAGGATTTCGGAAATGGTGATGCTGTCGGCCACCGGGATGAAGTCGTCGCCGCGCCAGACATGCAGCATGTACATGGTGGGCGAATAGCGCTGCTGCACCTTGAGGGGCCGAATGTACAGCTCGTCCCGATGCCGGTAGATGTCGTTGAACAACTGGGTGGTGTCGAGGATCGGGGCGGTGGCGTGGAAGGAATGATGGCCGCGCAGCAACGCGAAATAAGCCACCGTTTCCAGATCGTACAGATAGGGGCACGTCAGCATGAAGAAGTTGCCCAGCATCTGATCGCTGTACCAATCGGCGACCAGATCGGACAGACAGTCGAAGACGTAGTAGGCGCTGCGTCCGGTCTGTTCGATGGTCTTGTGAATCGCGGTCAGGAACGGCTCGAAGCCCTCACCCGGATCCAAAACTTGCACCTCCACGCCCGGCCCCTCCGCCACCAGCGCCGGGTTCCGGGCGAAGTGGAAATACACCAACTTGCGGCCCTTGGCGCGCGCGTACTGGCAAAAGGGATCGACCAGCGGCATGTAATCGTCGATGCCATCCACCTGCCAGACGATGTTGTCGCCGGCCATCACCCCCCGGAAGACCCGATCCAGGCCCGCCAGTCCCGTGCTCACTTGTGCGTCGATCGCCGCCATCGCATTCTCCCCCATCAAAAAATGTGCTCGCGATCGGAGGGTCGTCCGATCCGAGGCGCGCGGTTCGTGGGCTTTTAATATACTGTTCCGGTTGCGCCGGTCAGTGTGGTTGAAAAAGCCGCTGCGGCGCCATCATAACCCATCCCGCGCGACCACGGCCCGCACCGACCATGAACCCCTTGGCGATTCCCGTCTCACCCAGCGCCGCCCCGCCCCTGCCCCTGGAGCGGCTGTGCCTGCCCGAACACCTCGACGGGAGGGCCGGCGGCAACCGGGCGGGACCGGACGTGGTCTGTCAGCTGGCCGCCGACAACGATCTGGAGGCCGTTCAAGCCTGGCTGGCCGAGTTTGGCGACTCGCCGCAGACCTTGCGCAATTACCGCAAGGAAGCCGAGCGGTTGCTGCTCTGGGCCTTGTTGGAACGGGGCAAACCCTTGTCCGGCCTCACCCGCGAGGACTGCATTCTTTACGAAGCCTTCCTGGTCGACCCGCAACCCCGCGAGCGCTGGTGCGGTCAGAAAGCGCCGCGCTTCAGCCCGCGCTGGCGGCCCTTCGTCGGCCCGTTGAATCCCGCCAGCCGCAAGCTGGCCCTGTTGGTCATCAACGCCTTGCTCAGCTATCTGGTCAAGGCCGGTTATCTGGCCGGCAACCCGCTGGCGCTGGCCCGCCGTCGCGGTCGCGGCCATCAGCCCGCGCGCCAGGTGGAGCGCTTTCTCGAACACGATCAATGGCAAGTCCTGCTGGCCACCGTGGAGGAACTGCCGCGCGAGGACGACCGCGACCGCCAGCATTACGCCCGCGCCAAATATCTGCTCGCCCTGCTCTATCTGCTCGGCCCGCGCGTCGGCGAAGTCGCCAGCCACGCCATGAACAGCTTCGTCCAGATCCGCGGCCGCTGGTGGTGGCGCGTGGTCGGCAAGGGCCGCAAGGAAGCGCAGGTCCCGGTCAACCAAGACATGCTGCAAGCCCTGCGCGACTATCGCCGCTTTTACGACCTGCCGCCCCTGCCCGCTCCCGACGACGCCACCCCCCTGGTGTTGAACCTGAAGGGCACCGGCGGCATCGGCGACAACATGATCTATCGCATCGTCAAGGATTTGGTGGCCAGGGCGGCGGCGCGACTGGAAGCGGAAGACCCTTATCAGGCTGAAAAGCTGCGCCGTGCTTCCACCCACTGGTTCCGCCACACCAGCATTACCCATCAGGCCGACGCCGGCATCGACATCCAGTTTTTGCAGCGTAACGCCCGCCACGCCCGCATCGATACCACCGGCCTGTACCTGCACGCCGAAGAAAAGGAGTGGCACGAAACCATGGAACGCCATCGCCTCAAGGAATAAACTTCCACAGCCTTAGGCTGGAAATGCCGTTCGGCCAAGCCACGGTTCGCAACGCGAAAACTCAAGTACATCAGATTGAGGAAATGTTCCCGCATGTCGTCCTACATTAGCGATACCATCAACTATCTCAAGCAAAGCAGCCCCGCCCAGGCCGAGTTCTACCAAGCCACCGAGGAAGTGCTCGCCACCATCAAGCCGCTGCTCGACCGCAATCCCAAATACCGGAAGCACAATATCATCCAGCGCGTCATCGAACCGGAACGGCAAATCCTGTTTCGGGTCGCCTGGTTGGACGATCGCGGCAACGTGCAGGTTAACAAGGGTTATCGCATCCAGTTCAATTCCGCGCTAGGCCCCTACAAAGGGGGGCTGCGCTTCCATCCCAATGTCACCGCCGGCACGATCAAATTTTTGGGTTTCGAGCAGATTTTCAAGAATTCCCTGACCGGCTTGGCCATCGGCGGCGCCAAGGGCGGCTCCAACTTCGACCCCAAGGGCAAGTCCGACGCCGAAATCATGCGGTTTTGCCAGTCGTTCATGACCGAACTGTTCCGCCACATCGGCGACACCATCGACGTGCCGGCCGGCGATATCGGCGTCGGCGGCCGTGAGATCGGTTATCTCTACGGTCAATACAAGCGCCTGACCGGCAGCTACGAAGGCGTGTTGACCGGCAAGGGCTTGAACTGGGGCGGCTCGCTGGCGCGCACCGAAGCCACCGGTTACGGTGCGGTCTATTTCGCCCAGAACATGCTGGCCGAGCGCGGCGCTTCGTTGGAAGGCAAGGTCTGTACGGTTTCTGGTTCCGGTAATGTCTCCATCTACACCGTCGAAAAACTATACCAAGTCGGCGCCAAACCGGTCACGGTCAGCGATTCCAACGGCATGATTTACGACGAGCGCGGTATCGATCTGAACCTGCTCAAGCGGGTCAAGGAAGTCGAGCGCGCCCGTCTCACCCGTTACGCCGAGGAACGGCCGGGAGCGGTCTACACCCCGGTCGAAAATTATCCCGCCGGCCGTAACGGGGTCTGGAGCGTACACTGCGATGCCGCTTTCCCAAGCGCCACCCAAAACGAAGTGAGCGTCGAAGACGCCAAGGAATTATTGAAAAACGGCTGCATCTGCGTCGCCGAAGGCGCCAACATGCCGTCCTCGCCAGAAGCCATTGATGCCTTTCTGGCTTCCGGCATCGCCTACGGCCCGGCCAAGGCCGCCAACGCCGGCGGCGTCGCCACCAGCCAGCTCGAAATGAGCCAGAACGCCAGTATGCTGCAATGGACCTTCGAGGAAGTCGACGCCAAGCTCCAGCGGATTATGGAGCACATCTACCGCACCGCCAGCGAAACTGCCAAGGAATACGGCGCGCCCGGTAATCTGGTGCTCGGCGCCAACATCGCCGGTTTCCGCAAGGTCGCCGACGCCATGATCGATCAAGGCGTCGTTTGATCCTTTAAAAACCCCGCCGCCGACTCTCTGCTCGCTCAGACCGGCGGCTTCACGCTATTGTCCCGTCGGGTTCATCACTCCACGGGGGCAGCCTCAAAAACGGCTTTGAAAATCGGCGCGAATTGCTCCAGCGAAGTGGAGGTGATGTCCGGTGGAGGTGATGTCCGTCGGCCCCGCGAGGCTTTCGGCGACAAATTCCGGTCGGGGTATCGGCGCGCCCCGGAGGCCGGAGGATTTGCGGTCTCACGAATGGCTGGCCGACGCCGGGATCGCGGCGCTGCCCGAACCGCTGGCGCGGGCCGAATTGGAACTGGGCCAGCTCGTCCGGCTGCTGCCCGCTCACCGGCTACCCGTGCTGCATTTCCATGCGGTTTATCTCGGCAACTTGGCTCCGCCCGCCAAGACGCGCGCATTCATCGATTTGGCCAAGGAACGGATTCGGGACCGACTGTAGCGGCCGAGATCGCCGCCGCGCGAGCGCGCGAATTTTCAAGCCTGAGCCCCATGCCAGCCCAACGGAAATCCAGCCCAACGGTTGCGCGAACCCGTTGCGGATCGGTAACATGGAATGTTCTAGCTTTTTAGATTTTATACGGAGCCCGCCGTCGGGTTCCGACCGGGCACGGAAGCCGCGTCAGCCGCTGTTATCGAGGAATCGCCATGAGCTTGACCCACCTCCCTCCTCCCCAAGGACTCTACGACCCGCGCAACGAACACGATTCCTGCGGTATCGGTTTTGTCGTCGATATCAAGAATCGCAAAAGCCATCAGCCCATTCGCCAGGGTCTGGAAATTCTGGCCAATCTCAGCCATCGCGGCGCGGTGGGTGCGGATCCGCTGGCGGGTGACGGAGCCGGGATTCTGGTGCAGTTGCCCGATGCGTTCCTACGCGCCGAGTGCGCTGGCCTGGACATCACTCTGCCCGCCCCTGGTGACTATGCCGTTGGCATGATTTTCCTGCCCCGCGATAGCCAAACCCGCGCCCAGAGCGAAGCTGCCCTGGAACGCACGGTCACCGCTGAAGGCCAGATATTCCTGGGTTGGCGCGATGTACCCACTGACAATTCCTGTCTAGGCTACAGCGTGCGCCCCTCCGAACCGGTGGTGCGCCAGGTTTTTATCCAGCGGGGCGAACATTGTCCGGATACCGCCGCTTTCGAGCGCAAGCTGTTCGTCATCCGCAAGCAAACCCATCACGCCATCTGGGATCAGGAGCTGCTTGGCAGTCAGCAGTTCTATGTCGCCTCGCTGTCCTCGCGCATCCTAGTCTACAAGGGCATGATCCTGGCGCGTAACCTGGGCGTCTATTACCCCGATTTACGCGATAAGCGCCTGCAATCCGCGCTAGCGTTGGTGCATCAGCGTTTCTCCACCAACACCTTCCCATCCTGGGCGCTGGCGCATCCCTTTCGTTACCTGTGCCACAACGGCGAAATCAACACCCTGCGTGGCAACATCAACTGGATGCTGGCCCGCCGCCACAACATGAAATCCAGCCTGCTCGGCGCGGATTTGGACAAGCTGTGGCCCTTGATCGGTGATGGCGCCTCCGATTCCGCCACCTTCGACAACGCCCTGGAGCTGCTGCTGGCCGCCGGTTACTCGCTGCCGCACGCCATGATGCTGATGGTACCGGAAGCCTGGGCCGATAATCCGCTGATGGATCCCCAACGCCGCGCCTTTTACGAATACCACGCCGCCTTGATGGAACCCTGGGATGGCCCCGCCGCCATCGCTTTCACCGACGGCCGCCAGATCGGCGCGACCCTGGATCGTAATGGCTTACGCCCGGCGCGCTACATCGTCACCGATGACGATCAGGTCATCATGGCCTCTGAGATGGGCGTGCTGTCGATCCCGGAAGAGAAGATCATCAAGAAATGGCGGCTACAACCCGGCAAGATGCTGTTGATCGACCTGGAACAGGGCCGCATCATCGACGACGCCGAAATCAAGGCCCAGCTGGCCGCCGCCGAACCCTATCAAACCTGGCTGGACGCAACCCAAATTCGCTTGCAGGATTTGCCGACTGAAATCGGCCCGATGGCGCCCGACCCACGCACCCTGCTCCGCCGCCAGCAAGCCTTCGGCTATACCCAGGAAGATGTTCGCGCCTTTCTCAACCCTATGGCCTTGACCGGCGAAGACCCGATCAGCTCCATGGGCCGCGATATTCCGCCCGCAGTGTTGTCCGACCGGCCCAAGCTGCTCTACGACTACTTCAAGCAAAAATTCGCCCAGGTCACCAATCCGCCGATTGACCCAATCCGCGAAGAGCTGGTGATGTCACTAGTGTCCTTTATCGGCCCGCGTCCCAACTTACTGGAGCCGCACAGCGCCGGCAACCAAAAGCGGCTGGAGGTCAAGCGCCCCATCCTCGCTAATGTCGATCTGGAGCGGATTCGCCGCATCGAATTTCATGTGGATCGCGCCTTTCGCACCCGCACCCTGAGCATGTGTTATCCCGTAGAGCGTGGTGCCGAAGGCATGGCGCGGGCGCTGGAAGACTTGTGTCGTGAGGCTGCGGATGTGGTGCGGCGCGGCGACAATATCCTGATCCTCTCCGACCGGGGTTTGGACGCCGATCACATCGCCATCCCCGCCCTGCTGGCGACCGCCGCAGTTCACCATCACCTGAGCCGGGCGGGCTTGCGCACCGAAGTGGGCCTGGTGGTGGAAACCGGCGAAGCCAAGCGGGTGCATGATTTTTGCCTATTGGCTGGTTACGGCGCGGAGGCCATCAATCCCTGGTTGGCGTTCGATACCCTGTCCTCCAGTCTGGCACAAACCGCCCCAACCGTGCCCGAAGAGAAAGCGCACGAGTATTACACCAAGGCGATCTCCAAAGGCATTCTCAAGGTGATGTCCAAGATGGGCATTTCCACCTATCAATCCTACTGTGGGGCGCAGATTTTTGAGGCGGTGGGGCTGGCCGCCGAGTTCGTGCAGCAGTATTTCACTGGCACCCAAGGGGTGATTGAAGGCGTTGGCCTGAATGAGATCGCCCATGAAGCCGCCACGCGCCACCGCCAAGCCTTTGGTGATGCGCCGCTGTACCGTGAAGCTCTGGATGTAGGCGGTGAATTAGCGTTTCGCATACGCGGTGAACACCACGCTTGGACGCCGGAAACCGTGTCGCTGCTCCAGCACGCGGTCCGCTCCGGCGACTACGCCCAGTTCAAGCGTTACAGCCACGCGATGAACGATCAGCGCGACCATCTGCGCAATCTGCGGGGTCTGTTTGAACTGCGCTTCTCCACTCAGCCATTATCGCTCGACGAAGTGGAACCGGCCAGTGAGATCGTCAAGCGCCTGGCCACTGGCGCGATGTCGTTTGGCTCGATTTCCTGGGAAGCGCACACCACCCTCGCCATCGCCATGAATCGGCTGGGCGCGAAATCCAACACCGGTGAAGGCGGCGAAGACCCTGTGCGTTACGCGCCGCTGGAATCCGGCGATTCGGCCCGTTCCGCCATCAAGCAGGTCGCCTCTGGCCGCTTTGGGGTGACTGCGGAATATCTGGTCAATGCCGATATCCTGCAAATCAAGATGGCCCAAGGGGCCAAACCGGGCGAGGGCGGGCAACTGCCCGGCCATAAGGTCAATGAATGGATCGCGCGGGTGCGCCATTCCACACCCGGGGTTGGCCTGATTTCGCCACCGCCCCACCACGACATCTATTCCATCGAAGATCTGGCGCAGCTGATTTTTGATCTAAAAAATGTCAACCCAAAAGCCGCTATCAGCGTCAAGCTGGTGTCCGAAATTGGCGTCGGCACCGTAGCGGCGGGTGTGGCCAAGGCCCACGCCGATCATGTCACCATCTCCGGTGAGGACGGCGGCACGGGCGCAAGCCCCTTGACCTCCATTCATAATGCCGGTTCGCCTTGGGAAATCGGCCTGGCTGAGACCCACCAAACGTTGGTGCGCAACCACTTGCGCGGGCGTATCGCCGTGCAGGTGGATGGCGGCTTGCGCACTGGGCGTGATGTGATTATCGGCGCGTTGCTCGGCGCGGACGAATTTGGGTTTGGCACCGGCGCGCTGATCGCGGCTGGTTGCATCATGATGCGCAAATGCCATCTCAATACCTGTCCGGTCGGTGTTGCCACCCAGGATGAAGAGTTGCGCAAGCGCTTTCCCGGTCAGCCGGCCCATGTGATTAACTTCTTTACCTTCCTGGTTCAGGAAGTCCGCGAGCTGATGGCGCAACTGGGTTTCCGCACCTTCGATGAAATGATCGGCCGCGCCGACCGTCTGGATATGCGCCGGGCGATCCATCATTGGAAAGCGCGCGGTCTGGACTTCAGCCGTCTGCTGGCGATGCCGCAAGCGCCACCGGGCGTCGCGGTCTATCACTGCGAGGATCAGAATCATGGTTTAGCAAATGTGCTGGATCATCGGCTGATCGCCCAGGCCCGCCCGGCGCTGGAAGCGCGGCAACCGGTACAGATGGAAGTGGCGGTGCGTAATAGCGACCGCACGGTTGGAGCCATGCTCTCCGGGCAGGTGGCGCAACGCTATGGCCACGCGGGTTTACCCGCCAATACCATTCAGGTCAACCTCACCGGTTCAGCCGGGCAAAGCTTCGGTGCGTTCCTAGCCCGCGGCGTGACACTGGAGCTGGACGGCGAGGCGAACGACTATGTCGGCAAGGGTCTGTCCGGGGGTCGGATTGTGGTACGTCCGCCGGATGCCAGCGGTCGCCGCGCTGAGGAGCACATTATCGTCGGCAATACCGTCCTGTACGGTGCTATCGCCGGAGAATGTTATCTGCGTGGCGTCGCAGGCGAGCGTTTTGCTGTGCGCAACTCCGGCGCAATAGCGGTTGTGGAAGGGGTGGGCGACCACGGCTGTGAATACATGACCGGCGGCATCGTAGTGGTGCTAGGTCAGACCGGCCGCAATTTTGCAGCGGGCATGAGCGGCGGCATCGCTTACGTGTTGGATGAAAGCGGCGATTTCGCCCGGCGCGCCAATCAAGCCATGGTAGCGTTGGAGCCATTGGCGGATTTGGAAGCATTGGCGACCGAAGATTGGAGCGCTTTGGCCCAGTTCGAATTGCCGGATGATCTGCTGCAGTGCGATGCGCGGCGTTTGCAGATTCTAGTGGCCCGCCATGCCCTGTATACCGGCAGCGTGCTGGCTCGCCGCATTTTGGAATGCTGGGATACGCTGACACCAAAATTTGTCAAGATTATGCCGCTGGATTATCGCCGGGCTTTGCAGGAGTTGCGGGCTAGGGTACCCGTCCCTCGGCGTGATGCCCAGCCAACCGAGCTGGTGGGAGTGTGAGTCATGGGTAAGCCGACCGGATTTCTGGAAATTTCTCGCCACGAACATGGCTACGATCCCGTCGCGGAGCGGGTGAACCACTTCCGCGACTTTGTGGTGCCGCTACCGGAGGCCGGTGTGCGCGAGCAGGCCGCCCGCTGCATGGACTGCGGGATTCCTTACTGTCATCGGGGCTGTCCGGTTCACAACATCATCCCCGACTGGAACGATCTGGTGTACCGCGACCTTTGGCGGCAGGCGCTGGAGGTCTTGCACTCCACCAACAACTTCCCGGAATTTACTGGCCGCATTTGTCCAGCGCCGTGCGAGGCGTCCTGCACCCTCAATTTCAACAGCCAGGCGGTCACGATCAAGGATATTGAATGCGCCATCATCGATAAAGGCTGGGCCGAGGGCTGGGTGCAGCCGCAAATCGCCGTCCACCGCACTAGCAAGCGCGTCGCAGTGATTGGTTCTGGCCCCGCCGGGCTGGCGTGCGCTCAGCAATTGGCGCGCGCCGGCCATATGGTGGTGGTATTCGAGAAGAATGATCGCATTGGCGGCCTGCTGCGCTACGGTATTCCAGATTTTAAATTGGAAACCCGACTCATTGACCGCCGTTTGGCGCAAATGCGGGCCGAAGGGGTTGAATTCCGTCCCAACAGCCATGTAGGAGTGGACATCCCGGCGCGGGCTTTGCTGGCCGAGTTCGACGCTGTGGTGCTGGCCGGTGGTTCTGAATTGCCGCGTGATTTGCCAGCGCCAGGCCGGGCCTTAGGCGGCATTCACTTCGCCATGGATTTTCTGACCCAGCAGAACCGCCGGGTGGCGGGTGCGAAAATTGCCGGAGCCGAGATCCTAGCCACGGATAAACACGTCGTGGTTATCGGCGGTGGCGATACCGGTTCCGATTGTGTCGGCACCTCCATTCGTCAGGGCGCACGTTCCGTCACCCAACTGGAAATCATGCCCAAGCCGCCGCTGCACGAAAACAAACTGCTCACCTGGCCCAACTGGCCACTGAAACTGCGCACCTCCACCTCCCACGAGGAAGGCTGCGAACGGGATTGGGCGGTGACCACCAAACAATTTATTGGCCAGGAGGGCCAGGTCACCGCCATACAAATCGCTCGGCTGGAATGGCGCGAGGACCAGGGTCGGCAAATTATGGTGGAAATCCCAGATAGCGCCTTCGAAATCAAGGCTGATCTGGTGTTATTGGCGATGGGTTTCATTCATCCGGTGCACAGCGGCCTGCTGGTCGATCTGGGTGTGGCGTTGGACCCACGCGGCAATGTCTGTGCGACCGAAGACGACTATCAGACCTCGGTCAATAAAATCTTTACCGCTGGCGACATGCGGCGCGGCCAATCATTGGTGGTTTGGGCGATCCGCGAAGGCCGACAATGCGCCCGCGCGGTTGATCAATATTTGATGGGAAATTCCGAATTGCCGCGCTAGTCAGTAGCCGGGCGAGCAGAGGCGCTAGTCTCGATATGCAGCCTTTCGAGCCATGGAGTCTCTTCTAGCAGGTAGAGGCAATCTAGCAGCTTCACTTGTAAGCTGCCTGGTCCCTCTGCTTGCTGGGCTGCCATTTCCCCCGCCACCCCCAATAGGGCCAATCCGGCTACAGTGGCGCTGAACGCATCGCGTTCTACGCCCAGAAAGGCCCCAATGAGCGCGGTCGCCGAGCACCCCAAGCCGGTTACCCGCGCCATCATCGGGTGACCATTGTGGATTTCTGTTAGACGCTTGCCGTCAGTGATGTAATCAACGGTGCCGGTCACCGCCACCACCGCGCCGGTTTCCAGCGCCAACGTGCGCGCGGCTTCCACGGCGGTTTCTGAACGATCCGTGCTATCTACTCCCCGCCCCTGCCCGCTCTGAGCTTGTTGCGTCAGAGCCAATATCTCGGAACCGTTGCCACGGATCACGTTAGGCTGTAGCCGCGTTAGCGCGCTGGCCGCCGCGCGGCGGTAGGGTGTCGCCCCAGCTCCGACCGGATCGAAAACCCAGGGGATACCCGCCGTTCGCGCCCGCGCCACCGCCAGCTTGGCCGCTGCGATCTGCTCTGAGTGTAAAGTACCGATATTCACCACCAGAGCCTGACTCAGCGCCACGAAGTCTTCCACTTCATCACAGGAATGCACCATGGCTGGCGATGCACCGATGGCGAGTAAGGCATTAGCAGTGTTGTTCATCACCACCAAGTTAGTGATGTTATGCACCAGTGGTTGCCGCGTCCGCACCGCTTGCAGTAAAACCCTCATGCTCTCGGCGTTCATGGTTCTTTCACCTGTCAAAAATGGGATTGTGCTGTTCCGTCACGCGCACGTAAGCCACCCAAAATATCCTGCACGGTATTGGCCACCAGACCGCGATATAGCGGTGCATAATCCGCGCCGCGCCAGGGCTAACGCCATGGCGCAAGTGCCGACGGTATCCATATTGGCGGCCATCACCGGGTCGGTAATTCCTATCCAGCCGTGGCCGATATGGCGAAATTTGAAGCTGCGCTCCAGGCTAACTTGCGCACGGCTGCTGAGAGTCGCCCGCTTGGGCTAAATCAGTACATCCTTTCAGATCGGTTTCGATGTGCACCTTACGCCCGTCCGTAGAGTTGCAGCAGATGGCGGTAGTGCGCTGCGGTGTGCAGCTGCACTTGCTCCCATCCAAACCGCCAACGCCAGTTGCCCTCCGCAATGCCGGGCTGGTTCATCCGATCCGCGCCGCCCAGGGCTAGCACATCTTGCATGGGTAGCATGGCCAGCCGTGCTACGGAGGCCAACGCCGCCCGGATCAATAACTCCGGCATCTGCTCCGCCGTACCGCCCAGGTATTCCAAAACATGGGTCCGCGTTCCAGCATCCACCTCCGCAAACCAGCCCAGCGTTGTGTTGTTATCGTGCGTACCGGTGTAGATCACCGCGTTGCCAACATGGTGGTGCGGCAAGTAAACATTGGCGGCATCGCCGCCAAAGGCGAAATGCAGCACTTTCATGCCCGGTAGACCGTGCGCGTCGCGCAGGACCTCAACTTCCGGCGTGATGATGCCCAAATCTTCGGCGACAAGAGGTAGATCGCCAAATTCTTCACGCAACGCCCGAAACAGGGCATCACCCGGTGCGCGTCGCCATTGCCCAGAAACGGCGGTTTCCGCATCCGCCGGAATCTCCCAATAGGCTTCCAGGCCCCGAAAATGGTCAATACGCAATAAGTCAAATTGGGTTAATTGCGTGCGTAGGCGCTGCTTCCACCAGGTAAAACCATCAGCTTGCATGCGCTCCCAGGCGTAATGCGGATTACCCCACAACTGGCCGGTTTCCGAGAAATAATCCGGCGGCACTCCAGCCACGACTTGGCGTCGCCCAGCGCCATCCAGCAAAAAGGCCTCCCGAGAGGCCCACACATCGGCGCTGTCGTAACCTACAAACAGGGGAATATCACCAAACATCAGGATGCCGTGCGTGTTAGCGTACTGCTTGAGGCTGGCCCATTGTCGATAAAACAGAAATTGTTCAAATTGCGCTTGGTGGATAGCGGCAGCGTGCTGTTGGCGCGCTGCCGCCATAGCCGTTGGATCGCGGTCACGCAATGCGCTGGGCCAGTCGAACCAAGCCCGCTGGCCATTGGCAGCCCGTAGCGCCTGATACAGCGCGTAGTCATCGAGCCAGTGGCACTGTTGCCGCAGGAAGCTTTCATACGCCGCTTGCTCTTTCTCAACTGCGGCCGGAAAGCTCTGGCCTGCTTCGCTTAAGCGCCGTTGCCGATAGGCCCAGCCCTCTTCACCCGCCTCCGGGCCGCCGTCGGCTTGCAACCAGCCCGCTTCGATTAAGGGCTGCAAGGCGATCAAGCGAGGATTGCCGGCATGAACCGATTGCGCCGAGTACGGTGACAGGTCGTTGTGGGTTGGCCCCAGAGGCAAGGTTTGCCAGATCGTGAATCCGCACGCGGCCATGAACTCCACGAAACGGTATGCATCAGGCCCCAAGTCGCCATTGCCATAGCCTCCTGGCAGTGAAGTTGGATGCAAAAGCAATCCCGCTCGCCGACGGGCCAATGGCGAATCCATAGTCATCATGGTGAACCTCTGTGGTGAACCGCGCTCCGCTGATGCAGACGGCGGGAATGAAATAGCTGGGATTGTCGTTAGTTATTTGGTGCTAGTGGTCATTAAATGCATGGACTGAAAGTGCGTCCGGACTACTACTGGATGTAGAGAGTATTGCTCAGCGAATGCGCTGTAATTCCTGGCCCAGCATTTCGCGGGTAATCAAGACCACGCCTTTCTCGGTGCGATAAAAGCGCCGCGCATCCTCGTCTGCATTCTCCCCGACCACTGTTCCCGGTGGAATGGCGCATCCTCGGTCGATAATGACCTTGCCAAGATGGCAATAACGGCCAATATCCACTTCTGGCAGCACGACGGCATCACGCAGCTGCACGAAGGAACGTACTTGAACTTGAGGAAACAACAGCGAATGTTTCACATAAGCGCCAGAGATAATACAACCATCCGCCACCATCGAATCCACCGCCATCCCGCGGCGCCCTTCATCGTTAAAAACGAACTTGGCGGGTGGCAATTGCTCCTGATAAGTCCAAATGGGCCAGTCTTCATCGTATAAATTTAATTCTGGATCTATGCTGACTAACTCCATATTGGCTTCCCAAAAAGCGTCCACGGTACCCACGTCACGCCAATAACTCTGCGTCTTAGTTTGCACGTCGCGAAAAGGATAAGTCACTACCCGATGGTGCCCCAGCAGGCGGGGCAAGATATCCTGGCCAAAATCGTGGCAAGAATTAGTTTGTTCGGCATCCTCGATTAAGCACTTATACAGGAATTGGGTATTGAATACATAAATTCCCATCGAGGCGAGCGCTGTGTCTTCTCGGTTTGGCAGCGTCTCCGGGTGTTGCGGTTTTTCGGCGAAACGAATGACTTCTTGCTGGTCGTTCACTGTCAGCACGCCAAAATCGCGCGCGCGCTCCCGGTTAACTTCAACGCTCCCCACGGTCAGATCCGCTTTGTTTGCTAGATGGTGCGCCAACATCGGGCCATAATCCATCTTATAGATGTGATCGCCCGCCAGAATGAGCACGAAATCGGGATCATGATGGCGGATAATATCCAGATTCTGATAAACCGCATCAGCGGTGCCTTTGTACCAGGACGCTTCATCCAGGCGCTGCTGGGCCGGTAACAGCTCCACGAACTCACCAAATTCACCGCGTAGAAACCCCCAGCCGCGCTGGATATGCTGGATTAGCGAGTGCGCCTTGTACTGGGTGAGTACGCAGACCCGCCGAATGCCGGAGTTAATGCAGTTAGATAGTGGAAAGTCAATGATTCGATACTTGCCACCGAAGTGGGTCGCTGGTTTCGCACGCCAGAGTGTGAGTTGCTTGAGCCGACTGCCGCGCCCACCCGCCAGGATCAGCGCCAGCGTTTCGCGTGTCAAGCGACTAACAAAACGGGAAGTGATGGCGGCGCTCATGCGCTTAACTGTCCTCTCTGCTATGCTAGTAAGATTTTCGGGGTTACTGTCGGTAGATGGAAAGGCGGTTACAACCTCATAACCTTAATCATAGTCGGTTTAAAGGCGGTTTTGGCCATCAGGAGCGTTTTGGGCGAAGAATCGCGGGATGATCGACCCAGCGCCGGAACTTCACAGCTTCGATGATGCACGCTGACGATAAGAGTTACCCTCCTTCGAGTTTGGATCCAGCAGCCGTAGATCGGCTACGGGCTGAGGCGGTCCTGTTGAGTCAGGGACTTCACCCTGATCCTGGCTCGGTGCTGGGACGGCATGGCGATCATAGGATGGCTATCGTGTGGGCCTTGCTGCCTGGAATCGAGCATCCGCGCTTGCTAGAGGTCGACCAACCGCTGCGGCGGCTAGGCGCTACGGATTTGTTTGAGTGGCATGGCGCAGCGTATCACTTGCCCCCACACTACCGATTCTCTTGGGTCGACGCTGCTGAAAAGATCAGAGTTGTTTACGATCCGTATAGCTTTTCTCCACAATTGAATTCTTCGGATATTCATTTATTTAATGAGGGGTTGCATTCGCGCGCTGATCTTATGTTGGGCGCGCATCCGCGCGTGGTTGACGGAATCCATGGTGTCTTGTTTGCGGTGTGGGCACCAAACGCTGCTCAAGTGAGTGTCGTGGGCGATTTCAATGACTGGAGCCATCTGCGCCATCCACTGCGCCATCGGGATGGTGTGTGGGAACTCTTCATTCCGGATATTGGCGCGGGAGAGCGCTACCAATTTGCCATTCGGGTGCGGGAGACGGGGGAGTGGCGGCGTAAAAGTGATCCTTATGGGCGCTCGTTCGAGCGTCGGCCAGCCACGACGGCCATTGTAGCGGGTGATACGCCCTACCTCTGGGGCGATGCGGCATGGATGGCGCGGCGGCGGCGCGACTGGTGGCTGTGTGAGCCGCTGAGCATCTATGAAGTTCATCTTGGGTCATGGCAAAGAGCGGAGGATGGCGAGTACCTGAATTACCGAGAGTTGGCGCGACGGCTGGTCACCTATGTTAGGGCCTTGGGCTTTACTCATATTGAATTGATGCCGATTACCGAACACCCTCTGGATGACTCTTGGGGTTATCAGACCACAGGCTACTTTGCCCCTACGAGTCGGCATGGCGATTTGCGTGACTTTTGCTGGTTCGTTGATTATTGCCATCAAGCCGACCTTGGCGTCATTCTGGATTGGGTGCCGGGGCATTTTCCCAAGGATGCGCACGGGCTGGCCCAGTTTGATGGCGCGCATTTGTATGAACATGAAGATCCGGAGCGGCGCGAGCAACGGGGCTGGGGTACCCTGTCCTTTGATTACGGCCGTAACCAGGTCAAAAACTTTTTGGTGGCCAGTGCCTGTTTCTGGCTGGAAGAGTGTCATCTGGATGGGTTGCGCGTGGATGCAGTCGCTTCCATGCTCTATCTTGATTACGATCGTGAGTCTGGGGCGTGGGTGCCTAATCTGTTTGGCGGTAATGAGAATCTGGAGGCGGTGGCTTTTTTGCGTGAGCTGAACCATGTGATTGATCGTCGCTATCCGGGGGTGGTCATGATTGCCGAAGAATCAACGGCGTGGCCTCTGGTGACTCGCCCTGCTTGGACTGGCGGCTTGGGATTTGGTATGAAATGGAATATGGGTTGGATGCACGATATCTTGGAATATCTGATGATTGAGCCATCCCTGCGTTGCCAGTACCATGAATTGTTGACCTTCGGCCTTTTATATGCTTTCACTGAAAATTTTATGCTGCCTCTATCGCATGATGAGGTGGTTCATGGTAAAGGTTCGCTGCTTGCTCGGATGCCAGGAGATCGTCGTCAGCGTTTTGCAAGTTTGCGTTTGCTTTATCTGTGTATGTGGACTTATCCAGGCAAGAAGCTTTTATTCATGGGCAATGAAATCGCCCAGGAGCGGGAATGGAATTTTGCTGGAGTTCTGGATTGGGACAGTCTGGAGCATAGAGAGCATCGTGGAATTCAGGCTTTAGTAGGCGACCTTAACCGCCTCTATGGCTCCATGAGCAGTCTGCATGGTTTGGAGTTTGGTCAGGAAGGTTTCGAATGGCTGGATTGCCATGATGCGAACCGTTCTGTGGCGGCTTATTTGCGCCGGGGTGGCGCGGACGAGTTTGTGTTAGTGATGCTAAACTTTTCGGTAGTCGCCTGTCCTGATTATCGGGTTGGGGTGCCGCAGGCTGGTGTTTATCGGGAGGTGCTGAACTCTGATGCCGCTTTATATGGTGGCGATGGGGGGACGAGTGGCGTGGTGTATGCGGATCCAGTACCCCATATGGGCTATCCTTGCTCTCTGGTTTTGAATCTCCCCCCGTTGAGTGGGTTACTGCTGGTTTTTGCCGGTTTGTATCAGAGTCGTGGTCAATCTCTGCATGATGGCATTATGTAGCGATGTGCGCGGTGGGCGCTTTGGCTGGCTGCCAGGGTTGACGCTGTGAAGTTACAGCAACTTCGCTATCTGATTGCTATTGTTCGTAATAACTTGAATATCTCTGCTGCTGCCGAGAGCTTATATACTTCGCAACCTGGGATTAGTAAACAACTGCGCTTATTGGAAGAAGAGTTGGGAGTTGAGTTATTTAGTCGTAATGGCAAACACCTTACTGAGATAACGCCTATTGGTCGGCACATCATTGCCAGGGTGGAAAGCATACTGCGTGAAGTGAATAATATTCAGATTTTAGCGGAGGAATATCGAGATGACCGACGTGGTGGATTGTCCATTGCCACGACGCATACTCAGGCGCGCTATGCCCTGCCTCCAGTGATTAGGCTGTTTCGGGAGCGCTATCCCTTAGTCACTTTGCAGATTCATCAGGGTTCTCCAGCCCAGATTGCTGATTTGGTGCAGTCTGGTGGAGTAGATTTTGCAATTGCTACGGAGGCAATGGAACTATTTGATGGTTTGGTGATGATGCCTTGCTATGTGTGGCGTCGTTGTGTGTTGGTGCCGCGTGATCATCCGCTGGTGACGGTGGAGCGCCTGAGTTTGCGTGATGTAGCTGCTTATCCGTTGGTGACTTATGTGTTTGGTTTTACTGGGCGTTCCCAATTAGATGAGGCTTTTCGTAGTGCGCAGCTGAAACCGTTGGTCGTTTTTACCGCTACGGATGCTGATGTGATTAAAACTTATGTTCGGTTAGGTATGGGTATCGGAATTGTGGCCTGGATGGCTTATGATGAGAATCAGGATACTGACTTGGTGCGTTTAGATGCGAGTCATCTTTTTGCCTCTGGCGTGACTAAAATTGGCTTCCGGCGCGGTATGTTTTTGCGGTCTTATATGTATGACTTTATTGAGCTGTTTGCTGCGCACTTAACGCGAGATCGGGTGCGCATGATTGAGAAGCTGCAAAACCCTGAGGAGGTGAGTGTTTTGTTGGAGCGGGTGGTATTGCCAGTGTTATAGTTTTTTAGTTTATGTTATGAGGTGATGATATAAGAAGGAGATATTAATGAATGCTTCACCAATCTCTATTCGGATCACCTTGTTGGCCAGTTTTGAGACTTTACTGGCGCAGCTCGATGCGTTTTGCACGACAATTCGGCAAGAAACTACCCTGCCAATCTGGGTTTCGCGCACCGAAACGGAGTCAGCGGACCACCTGGAGATGCGCCGGAAAGCCATCTGGCTTTACCGCGCGCTTTGGTATGAAGACAGCCAGGATGGGCGCGAGACCTTGACCTGCCCCGGCATCGTCGGGGCCAGCGCGGAGAATTTAGCGGCTGCGCGCTCCTGTAACGCTGCCAAAGACGCTTTCAAAAGCGCCGTACTGGCGCTCAAAGCGTTAGACCGGACGGAAACCCGGAGTGCGCTGGCTGATTTGCATCGACGTTGGCAGAGCGTGGCAGTCACCATGCGCCGCATGGGAGCGGCTCGCCTGAACCTGAAACAGGCGTACCGGCATGTGCCGTTACTGGAGCGCCGCCCCCTCAAGATCGGCTTTACCTGGTCAAAACAGGGTCGCGTGATCCAGCGTACCAGCGTGGCGACTGCGCGTCACCTGCTGGAGCAACGGCTGGCGACCCCACAAGTGCGACGCGAATTGCAACAGCTCGCCACCCTGGCCGATGAGGAAATGCTGGCGCGCGTGCGCGGCGTTTGTCCCCATCTGCGGGCGAATGTTGTTTTTCCGGGATCGGAACCCGGCGAGGTCTCGCGTCGCCTGATGCAGGCTCCGCTGCCCATTCTGGTGCCATTGCAGCCAGGCGAAGTTCTACCCGACTTCGTGCCGGTCGCGCCCTACCCACCCGCCAGTCCCCGCCTGCGCCGGGCTGATGTGCGCATTGAGGACGAGCCTTTTCTCCCCTCCATTCGGGTGCATCGCTATCGCTGTCCTTATCGAAGCACGTCGGCCGCCGCTAAAATCGCCTAAACTTCCTTGAAACCCTCATCCCTTATCCTGCTCAGGAGACCGTTCTCATGTCTGCTCGCGCCCGCGTCTGGCCCGGTAAATCGTATCCACTCGGCGCAACCTGGGACGGCAAGGGCGTCAATTTTGCGCTGTTTTCGGCCCATGCCGAAAAGGTCGAGCTGTGTCTGTTCGATTCCTCAGGCCAGCGTGAAATCGAGCGGCTCACGCTGCCTGAAAATACCGACCAAGTTTGGCATGGTTACGTTCCTGGCCTCTGGCCTGGCGCTTTGTACGGCTATCGAGTATCCGGCCCTTATCAACCAGAGCTGGGCCACCGCTTCAATCATCACAAATTGCTGCTCGATCCCTATGCCAAACAGTTTTACGGTGCGCTACACCTGCGTGATGAGCATTGTGGTTACCAGGTCGGCCACCGTGACGCCGACCTGTCGTTTGACGTCCGCGATAACGCTCGCGATATGCTTAAGTGCATGGTGGTGGATGCCAGCTTCAACTGGCAGGGCGATCGCCAGCCAGCCATTCCTTGGCACAAAACCATCATCTACGAAACCCATGTCCGGGGCTTCACCATTCGCCATGAAGGCATCCCCCTCCATCAGCGCGGCTCTTTTGCTGGCCTGGCCCATCCTGACATCATCCAGTATCTCCGCGCCCTGGGCATTACCGCTGTGGAGTTAATGCCGGTGCATGCCTTTGTCGATGACCGGTTTCTCGCCGACAGCGGCCGACGCAATTACTGGGGCTACAGTACCCTGTGCTTCTTTGCGCCGGAACCGCGTTATTTAAGCGGTGGCAATCTGGCCGAATTCAAAACCATGATCCAGCGCCTGCATGATGCAGGCATCGAAGTCCTGCTGGATGTGGTCTACAACCACAGCGCCGAAGGCAACGAATTAGGCCCTACCCTCAGCTTTCGCGGGATTGACAACGCCTCTTATTACCGGCTCAACCCGGATGCCCGCCGTTACTACATCAACGATACCGGCTGTGGCAACACCTTGAATATCACCCACCCTCGCGTCTTACAGATGGTGATGGACAGCCTGCGCTACTGGGTCAATGAAATGCACGTTGATGGCTTTCGCTTCGACCTAGCGGTGACGTTGGGCCGGGAGGAATATGGCTATGACCGCGCCGGTGGTTTCTTCGACGCGATTCGCCAGGATCCAGCACTGTCCGGCGTCAAAGTCATCGCCGAACCCTGGGACATCGGCCCCGGCGGCTATCAACTGGGCGGCTTTCCGGCTGGCACCGCCGAATGGAACGACCGCTTCCGCGACACCGTGCGCAAGTTCTGGCGCAGCGATCCAGGCATGCTGCCTATACTAGCGTCTAACCTGCTAGCCTCCAGCGACCTCTTCGATCACGACTGCCGCCGCCCCTGGGCAACGATCAATTATGTCGCCAGTCACGACGGTTTTACCCTAGCCGATTTGGTCAGTTACAACGATCGTCACAATGAGGCCAATGGCGAAGAGAACCGCGACGGTCATCCCTACAATTTTAGTTACAACCACGGCACCGAGGGTCCGACCAGCGATCCAGCCATCCAGCAACTGCGCTTGCGCCAGCGCCGCAACATGCTGGCAACCGTGCTGCTCGCCCAAGGCACCCCCATGCTGCTGGCTGGCGATGAGCGGGGACGCAGCCAACGCGGCAACAATAATGCTTACTGCCAAGACAATGAAATCAATTGGGCGAGCTGGCAACCCTTGGCTTCGGAAGAGCAGGAGTTTTTGGAGTTTTCCCGGCGGCTAATTCATTTGCGTCAGGAACATCCAGTATTGCGCCGGTTCCGTTTTCTGCATGGTTTGCAAACTTCCGCTACCAGTAACCTGCATGATATCGAATGGATCAGTCCGGGCGGCGGTATCATGAGCGATTATCACTGGCAAGAGCCCAAATCCCGTTGCCTGGGCATGTTGCTCGCGGGCGATGCAGGCGAATATCTGACCAGTGATGGTTATTTGGAAACGGACGATACATTATTGGTCGTTTTTAACGCCAGCGCGACCACGCTCCCGTTTCGCCCGCCCACGATTCGCGGTGCCAGTCATTGGCGCTATCTGCTCGATACGGCGCAACCGCAATTGGCCGCTGGCGAAAAAATCCTGGAGATCGGCGGCGATCTTCAAGCGGAATCCCGTAGTGTGGTGGTGTTAGCCCTGGTTATGGCGTCTCCGTGACTGCGGAAGCCACGCTAGAAAAGTTATACAATTATCATTAAATATTCTTTTTGATTACTTATCCGTCCGTTTTATAGTGCGCGGCTCGCGGGTCATGCCCAGCGGGCCGCGCCTATTTTCCCTGTGATTGCTTTGCGGAATCTCCATGCTACCCGCTGCACAACTTCAATACCCAACGCCCCGTTGCCCCGCCTGCTGCGTGGAACGGCTGCCGTGATGCCACGCTTTCGGCAACCCAGCGTACTGCCCGGCTTTGGCCTGACTTTGGGCTTTACCCTCGCCTATCTGGGCTTTATCGTGTTTATTCCCCTGGCGCTGGGGTTCGCACAGGCATTTGAGTTGAGCTTCGCTGAGTTTTGGCGCACGGTGACCGCGCCGCGTGTCGTGGCCTCCTACCAGCTTACTTTTGGGGCGGCCTTCCTGGCTGCCGCGTTCAACGCCCTCTTGGGTTTGATCGTTGCGTGGGTATTGGTGCGTTATTCCTTTCCTGGCAAGCGCCTGGTAGATGCGCTGGTGGACTTGCCGTTCGCGCTACCGACGGCGGTCGCGGGCATTACGCTGGCCACGCTGTATTCCAGCAATGGTTGGATCGGTCAGTACTTCAAGCTACTGGGTATCAAGGTCGCTTTTACGCCGCTGGGGGTGGTGGTGGCTCTGGTCTTCATCAGCCTGCCGTTCGTGGTGCGCACCGTGCAACCGGTGTTAGAAGATTTGGAGCCGGAAGTCGAGGAAGCCGCCGCCAGTCTGGGAGCAAATCGCTGGCAGATTTTTCGGCGCGTCATTTTTCCAGCACTCCGCCCAGCTCTGTTGACTGGTTTTACCCTGGCTTTCGCCCGCGCCGTTGGGGAGTATGGCTCGGTGATTTTTATCGCCGGCAATCTGCCCATGGTCTCGGAGATCACCTCGTTGCTGATCGTGAGCAAACTGGAGCAGTACGATTACCGGGGTGCGGCGGCGGTTTCGGTCGTTCTCTTGGTGCTTTCTTTTCTGTTGTTGTTGGTCATTAACCTGCTCCAGCGTTGGGGTCGGATTCGTCAGGGTTGGGAGCAGGCGTCATGAGCCAGGCCACCCGCGTCACACCGCAAGCATCTGCCGAACCGGTCTGGGTTCGGCGGACGCTGCTGACCGTAGCGTTGCTGTTCTTGACCCTCTTTTTATTCATCCCGCTGCTGGCGGTGTTTTACGAGGCGTTGCGCAAGGGGTTGGGAGTCTATCTGGCGGCGGTTATCGATCCTTATGCCCTAGCCGCTATCCGCTTGACTTTGCTTAGCGCCGCCATCGCCGTGCCGCTGAATCTGCTCTTTGGCGTGGCTGCCGCCTGGGCTATCGCTAAGTTCGAATTTCATGGCAAAAGCGTACTGATTACCTTGATCGATCTACCGTTCGCGGTCTCACCGGTCATTGCTGGTCTTTTATATGTCTTGCTGTTCGGCGCGCACGGTTGGTTGGGGCCTTGGCTGGGCGCGCACGATCTCCAGATCATCTTCGCAGTTCCCGGTATCGTGCTGGCGACGGTCTTCGTTACCGTGCCGTTTGTGGCCCGTGAGCTGATTCCGCTCCTGCAAGCGCAAGGCTCCGAGGAGGAAGAAGCCGCTTTGGTGCTGGGTGCCAGTGGCTGGCTCACCTTCTGGCGCATCACCCTCCCCAATATGCAGTGGGGCCTGCTGTACGGCGTGGTGTTGTGCACCGCCCGCGCCATGGGCGAATTTGGCGCGGTGTCGGTGGTCTCTGGCCATATTCGCGGCCTGACCAACACCCTGCCACTACATGTGGAAATTCTCTATAACGAATACCAGTTTGCCGCCGCCTTCGCTTGCGCTTCGCTGTTAACCCTCCTGGCGCTGGTGATGCTGGCGCTGAAGGTAGCAATTGAGCGCCGCGCCGTGCGGCAACGTCAGGCGGCGCTGGCTGTGGAGGCCCCGTGAGCATCACCATTCAAGGACTACGCAAACAGTTTGGTGCCTTTGTCGCGCTGGATGGCATCGACCTGAGCATTCCCCCCGGCCAATTGGTTGCTCTGTTGGGGCCATCCGGCTGCGGGAAAACAACGCTGCTGCGGATTATCGCCGGACTGGAAAGCGCCGATCAGGGCCAGGTGTTATTTAACGGGCAAGATGCCACCCGACGCCATGTGCGGGAACGTGGGGTTGGCTTTGTATTTCAACACTATGCCCTGTTTCAACACATGAGCGTCTTCGAGAATATTGCCTTTGGCCTGCGAGTGCGACCGCGCGCGACACGGCCGCCGGAAGCGGTGATCCGCGCCAAGGTAGCTGCCCTGCTGGAGTTGGTGCAAATGGGCTGGCTGGCCGACCGCTATCCTAGCCAGTTATCGGGTGGTCAACGCCAGCGGATTGCCCTAGCCCGCGCCCTGGCGGTGGAGCCGCAGGTGCTGCTGTTGGATGAACCATTCGGCGCGCTGGATACCAAGGTGCGCAAAGAACTACGGCGCTGGCTGCGCCGCCTGCACGATGAGCTGCACATCACCAGCGTGTTTGTCACCCACGATCAGGAGGAAGCGCTGGAAGTTGCCGATCAGATCGTCGTGATGAACCAGGGTCGGATCGAGCAGATCGGCTCTCCACAGCAGGTTTACGACGCGCCCGCGACTCCGTTTGTCTACCAGTTTCTTGGTAATATCAATCTGTTTCATAGTCGGGTTCATGCCGGCTGGGCCAAAGTCGGCGGACTCCAGGTGCGCGTGCCGGAGTACAACGATACCAAGTCCGCCTCCGCCATGGTCTATGTGCGGCCCCATGATATTGATCTACTGCGTGAGCCAGAGGACGCCAGCACTACTTTGGCGGCTACGATTAGCCGGGTTTCCCAATTGGGTTCACTGGTACGCCTGGAACTGGTGCAAACAGCCGGTGGCGATATCGCCGAAGTGGAAATGACCCGAGAACGCTACGCCGCTGATCCTTTGCAAATCGGTGATCTGGTCTTCGTCAAGCCCCGCCAAGCCCGGGTTTTCCTGCAAAACAGCGACACCAGTACCACCCCGCCATTGCAATGGGGCGGCGACGGCGATGGTATTTGAACCGACAGTCTGTGGGCCATCTCCGATGCGTCTTCTACCCTAGCATTTCCATAGTAAATTAAGCGTCTCTTACCAGACGCTGCTATGAACCTTCTCAATCAACTCGCCGAAACCCACATTCAGGAAGCAATTGAGCGTGGTGACCTACGCGATCTCCCTGGAGCGGGCCAGTCGATGGAAGACCAGTATCGCCAGCGTCTGCTGGAGCGACTTAAACCCACCGAACGGCCTTCGCCATGAAAACCCAGCACAGCACACCCGCTGGTGCCACTCTAGCTAGTCTGGAATTGCGTGAACATCCCCTGCGCTCCGAACTGGATCGTGAATTTCACGCCCGCCCCTTCGAGCGCCTGGAAACGCCGCGCCTGATCGCGCATGTAGCGTTGTTGTCCGGCGCAGGTTCCGAAGCCGTAGCTCGAGATCGCGCCTACGTCACCCTGCTGTGCGAACGTTATAAAATCCCGCCGCCCGCCGCCGACGCTGTACATCTCAGCATGGATTTTGGCCCGTTTCGCCTGAAATGGGAGCGGCATTCGGAGTTTTCTGCCTACACTTTCATCTGGCCTACGCCAGAGGGCATTGCACCCTTTGCCGCCACCGCCATGCAAGCCTTACCCCAGGATTGGCTGCGCGCTATTCCTGGTGAGGTGCTTGTTGCTACACGCTTGGACCTGCGCGCGCAAACCCAGCCGCCGCTGAGTCTGGAAGCGGCGCGCGCGCTATTTGGCACCCATGAGGTCATAGGCTGTCAGTCCGCTGACGGCGCTGCCACGGTATGGAGCGACTTTCGGGTGCGGACCGATGGATTTACCCACATTTTGGTGCTTAATCATTGCCTGCGCGCCACTCAGGCCGGTCGGCTCGTACAGCGCTTGCTGAATATTGAAACCTATCGCTTGATGGCGATGCTGGCGTTTCCGCTAGCTCGGCAAACAGGCGGCGAAATCACGCGGATCGAAAATCGGCTCACCGATCTGACCCAAGATTTGCATCAGGAATCCGGTTTGGAACAGGACCATGCCTTGCTGAGTGAATTGTCAGCGCTGGCGGCGGAGATCGAGCGGATCACCTCCTCGACTAGCTACCGATTTGGGGCGAGTCGCGCTTACTATGAGCTAGTGGAACGCCGGATTGACGAGCTGCGTGAGATCGGCTTGCCAAACACGCAAACCTTGCGTGAGTTCACCGAACGGCGGCTGGCTCCAGCAATGCGCACGGTGGCGTCGGTGCGCGAACGGCAAGATTCGCTGTCCACGCGCATCGCCCGCGCAGCTAACTTGTTGCGCACTCGGGTCGATGTGGCTTTGGAACAGCAAAACCGCGACCTGCTTCATTCCATGGATCGACGCGCAGATTTACAGTTGCGCCTTCAGGAAACTGTGGAGGGGTTATCGGTGGTGGTGCTGAGCTACTACTTGGTAGGCCTGGTCAGCTATGCGGCCAAAGCCCTAAGTAAGCTTGGGTTGCCATTGAATCCGGATCTCGTCGCGGGATTGGCGATTCCGATTGTGGTGGGCGTTATTGCTTTGGGAATGCGGCGCTTACGGAAGAATCTGGCGCATCCTGAGCATCATTGACCCGGCTCTTCGCCTTGATGTTTCCGCATAGGCGCATCTAGAAGATGATATAAATACATCGCTAAACCGATTTAAAGCCGGTGTGGATCGCTTAGGGTTTTTATTCAGCGTCCGCTGCGTCGATAAGGTCCGCCGCTTCATCAAGGGCTGCACTTTCAGGATGCAAGACCATCACCCGCTCCGCCGCCAACTGCGCCACTTTGACGGCGGTTTCGCGCGGAACGAGCGGAAAATCGAACAGGTGGCGGTCGCCGTGCAGAATCGCTAAACGACCCAGGGCCAATCCCCGACGCTGGGTGGGCGTCACCCGAATCGCCCGAATCCAGCGGCCATCACGATCCAGAAAATTGTAAAAAACCTGCGCCTCTGGATCGTTCAAACGATGAGCGTCAAGCAATTGGCGGATGCGAGCCGCCAACTCACGGGCTTTCTTCTCAGCTTCGCGCTCCAGATTCAACTGTCGATCCTGTTCCCGCTTGCGCGCCGCCTCGGTTTCAAGCTGGCGGCGCGCCTCGGCTTGCTGAGCAGCCTCCTGGGCTGCGGTTTCTTGGCCCTTTTTACGTTGGTGTTGTTGTTTGCGCTGGCTGGATTCAAGTTGCTTAGCGCGATCCGTTGATACCAATCCGGCCTTCAGCAATTCATCGCGCAGTGACATGGCCTACTCCTCGACTCCAGACGGCAATCAATGTAAAACCCGGATGCGGATCGTACCCGCCACGGTTTGCAGGCGCTGTTTCAGGCGCACAGCGTCCGCGCGCGCTGGCACATCGACATCAATCACCACATAGCCAATCTGCGGCGTGGTCTGCAAATACTGGGCGGCGATGTTGATGCCTTGTTCGGAAAAAATCGCGTTGATTTCCGAAAGTACGCCCGGTTGGTTGCGATGAATGTGCAGCAAACGGTGTTTGCCGGGATGCTCCGGCAAGGCGACATCGGGAAAATTCACCGAACTGACGGTCGAGCCGTTATTACTGTATTTGAGCAGCTTGCTGGCCACTTCCAAGCCAATGTTCTGTTGCGCTTCTTCGGTGCTGCCGCCAACATGCGGCGTCAGTAGCACATTGTCAAAGCGGCGCAACGGCGAGATAAATTCCTCGTCATTGGCCTTAGGCTCGTGGGGGAACACGTCCAGCGCCGCCCCGGCCACCTGTTGGCTTTCCAAAGCCTGCACCAGCGCTTCGACATCCACCACCGTGCCACGCGCGGCGTTGATCAGGTGCGCGCCCGGCTTCATCCGAGCCAGTTGCGCCGCACCGATCATCCGGTGGGTCTGCGGTGTTTCCGGCACATGCAGCGTCACCACATCAGCGACTTCCAGCAGCTTTTCCAAGGAGGGCAAGGGCTGGGCATTGCCCAGCGCCAACTTGGTCTCGATGTCGTAGAACACTACGCGCATTCCCACGGCTTCCGCCAAGAGTCCCACTTGGGTGCCAATGTGGCCATAACCGATGATGCCCAGACACCGACCACGCACCTCGTGCGCGCCGGTCGCGGTTTTGACCCACCCACCGCGCCGCGCCAAAGCGCTACGCTGGGGAATGCCGCGCAACAGCAAAATAACCTCGGCCAACACCAATTCGGCGACGCTGCGGGTATTGGAAAATGGCGCATTGAAGACTGGAATGCCGCGCTGTTGAGCCGCGCCGAGATCGACTTGATTGGTGCCAATGCAAAAACAGCCGATGCCCATCAGGCGCGGCGCATGCGCTAGCACCTCAGCGCTCAACTGGGTGGCTGAGCGGATGCCCACCAGATAGGCATCACGGATCGCCTCTCGCAACTGCGCTTCGGGTAGCGCTTTCGGATACACTTCGATCCAGCGATAACCGTCCGTTTCCAAGGCTTCCACTGCGCTGGCGTGAATCCCTTCCAACAAGAGGATCTTGATCTTGCTTTTGGCGAGTGAGGTCTGCATGGTGAGCGTTGGGGGCTAGTGACAGAATCCGCCCGGATCATCAATCCGCGCGCAGGGAATACCTTAACCCTTTCCACCCCGAAGCGACAACCGCCGATGTCTCAGCCTGACCCCAAAACCGCTGCTGCCCTGAGCGCTGATCTCAGCGCTTTCCTTGATGCGGCGCAGATTCGCACCGACCCCGAAACCTGCCTCCATTACGGCCGCGATTGGACACGGCTTTATCCACCGAATCCGCTAGCCGTAGCGCTGCCGAGCACCCTCGATCAGGTGCAACGCCTCGTCCGCTACGCCAACACCCATCAGCTAGCCCTGGTCCCTTCCGGCGGACGCACCGGCTTAAGCGGCGCAGCGGTCGCCTGTCGCGGTGAGATCGTGGTCTCGCTGGAACGCATGCACCGGATTTTGGCTTTCGATCCAGTGGATCGCAGCGTCACCTGTCAGGCGGGCGCGGTGACTGAGGCGATTCAACATTTCGCTCGCAAACAAGGTTTGTGCTACCCAGTGGATTTCGCCTCGCGCGGCTCCAGCCAGATCGGCGGCAACATCGCCACCAACGCCGGCGGCATCAAGGTGGTGCGCTACGGCTTGACCCGCGATTGGGTTACGGGCTTGAAAGTGGTGACCGGGCGCGGCGATCTGCTGGACCTCAACCGGGGCTTAATCAAAAATGCTAGCGGCTATGATTTACGCCATCTGTTCATCGGCAGCGAAGGCACCTTGGGCATCATCGTGGAAGCGACGTTGAAGCTAACCCAGCCCCTGGCCGAACCGAGCGTCATGGTGCTGGGCGTACCGGATTTGCCGAGTATGATGGCGATTTATGAGGCGTTGCGCGCCCGATTGGCCTTGAGCGCTTTTGAGTTTTTCTCCGAATTAGCGCTGCGCCATGTGCTACAGAAAGGCTTGCAGCGGCCTTTCGAGACCACGACGCCGTATTATCTGTTAACTGAATTTGAAAATCCCAACGGCCAGGCGACTGATACGGCATTGGCATTGTTTGAGCGCTGCGCTGAGCAGGGGTGGCTCGCCGATGGCGTGATCAGTCAGAGCGAGCAGCAAGCCAAGGAGTTATGGCGGCTGCGCGAGGACATCAGCGAGTCCATTGCCGTGCATCAACCCTACAAAAACGACATTGCGGTGCGGATTTCGCGGGTATCCGCGTTGCTGGAAGAGATCGACCAGTTATTGGCGCGGGAATATCCCGATTTTGAGGTGTTGTGGTATGGCCATATCGGCGATGGCAATCTGCATATCAATATCCTCAAACCGGCCTCGCTGCAAGCCGACGCGTTCGCCAAAATCTGCGGCGGGGTGAGTGAGCGCTTATTCGCGGCGCTGCAACGGCACGGCGGCAGCATCTCCGCCGAGCATGGCGTCGGCCTGACCAAAAAGCCCTATCTGCACTTCACCCGCGACGCGACTGAAGTCGCTTATCTGCGGGCGATCAAACAGGTTTTTGACCCAAACGGCATCATGAACCCGGGAAAGATTTTCGATCTCGATTCCTCATTCAGGCAACCGGGCCATTCGCCACCTGCACCCTGATGCTGGGCATGGTAGCCGCTTTCGCTCGGCATCGGGCCAGAGTCGAGCATCGGTTCACTCTCGAAACTTCGGCTTGCGCTTTTCCTGAAACGCCCGTACGCCTTCTTGCGACTCCTCGGTGCCGTAAAACAGGCTAACCGCTTTCAGGCCCAACGCAGAAATTCCGGCGATGTGGGCGGTGTCAGCGTTGAAGGAACGCTTTGCCAGTTCCAGCGCGGTTGGACTTTTCTCCAGAATTTCCGCGCACCAGCACTCCACTTCGGCGTCCAGATCCTCATCGGGCACGGCTTTGTTCACCAAGCCCATCTGGACCGCTTCCGCCGCTGTGTACTGGCGGCACAGATACCAGACTTCACGCGCCCTCTTCTCGCCGATCACCCGCGCCATGTAGGCGGTACCGAAACCGGGATCGACCGAGCCGACTTTAGGGCCGACTTGACCGAATTTCGCGGATTCAGCGGCCAAAGTTAAATCGCACAACAAGGCCAGCACATGGCCGCCGCCGATGGCGTAGCCGCGCACCTTAGCGATGACCGGCTTAGGCACGTCGCGGATCACGCTTTGCAACTCCTCCAGCGGCAGGCCAATCACGCCGCGCCCGTCGTAGTGACCGGCATGGGCCGACTGGTCGCCACCGGTGCAAAACGCTTTATTGCCCGCACCGGTCAGGACGATGACGCCCACTTTTTTATTCCAGCCCGCTTTCAGAAAAGCATCGATCATTTCCTCGCAGGTCTGGGCGCGGAAAGCGTTGTATTTGTCCGGGCGGTTAATGGTGATGGTGGCCACGCCATCCTTGACTTCATAAAGAATATCTTTGTAACTCGTTGCCATGCGAACTCCGGGTTGTTTGGAAGCGGCAAGCGGTCGGAACCGCCTCGCAGTCGGCGTGAATTCGGCGAACAGTGTCCTTAGAAAGCGCCGGTCGCCTGCAAGCGGGCGATCTCCTCGGCAGTAAACCCCCATTCTTTCAGCCAGTCTGCCGTACTGCGCACTGGCGTAGCCGGGGGACTTTGAATGGCTGCCGGCGTGCGGCTGAAACGCGGCGCGGGGGCTGGTTGCACCAGGCCGTCATACTCAACAAAGGTTTGCCGCGCCTGATTGTGGGGATGGGCGGGCGCTTCTTCCATATTCAGCACTGGCGTTACGCAAGCGTCGCTATCCTCGAACTGCACGCACCATTCATCCCGCGTTTTGGTGAGAAACGCTGCCCGCAATCGCTCTTTCATGGCTGGCCAGGATTTGGCTCGCCACTGTTGGCGGGGATCGGGATCTTCGATGCCGCAACCTTCCAGCAAAAGCTGATAGAAATGCGGTTCAATCGGCCCGACTGCCAGCCATTTGCCGTCGGCGCACGGGTAGGTATCGTAGAAATGCGCGCCGCCGTCGAGGAAGTTGCTTTCGCGCTGGTCGATCCACTGGCCCATAGCCTTTAGGCTGTAAATCGCGGCCATCAGCAAGGCCGAGCCGTCGGTCATGGCGGCATCCACCACTTGACCTTGGCCGGAGTTTTTCGCTTCCACCAGCGCGGCCAGCAGGCCAACCGCGAGCAGCATCGCCCCACCGCCGTAATCGGCGATCAGATTGAGCGGTGGCGTCGGTCCGCCCTCTGCTCGGCCGATAGCGTGCAGCGCACCAGTAATGGCCAGGTAGTTGATGTCGTGGCCGGCGGTCTGCGCGAGCGTCCCGGTCTGGCCCCAGCCGGTCATCCGGCCATAGACCAATCGCGGGTTGCGGGCATGACAGACGTCCGGCCCTAAGCCCAGCCGCTCCATAACGCCGGGCCGGAAGCCTTCGATCAACAGATCGGCCCGCTCGACCAGGTGCAGGGCGGTTTCCCGACCATCCGGCGCTTTGATGTCCAGACCAATCAGTTGCCGTCCCCGGTTGGGGATGTTTTTGTGGGCGGCGAACAGATTTAATTCCGGGGCAGTGGCCGGGCGGTTTATTTGCACCACTTCCGCACCCAAATCAGACAACAACATCCCGCAAAAAGGGACAGGTCCTAATCCGGCGAATTCGATGACTTTAATACCGTGTAGGGGACCCATTGTTATTCTCGTTATAGCTATTTGATATGTATGAAATTAATTTTTCCAGCTGGCGCGATGCTTGACGAAATTTTGCCGTAACCCGTTGATTCTACATTGCCACCTTAAAAAGGCTGGTCACATCGCGGATGTTGGCGACCACCGCCCGTCCTAGCGCTTCGCCCGCGACGCTGATTTCGCAGTGTAAAACCATTTACTCCTAATCCCCCAGATTTTCCATAGTTAGCGCTAGCTAATCCGCCACGCCAAAAACTTGCGCTCGCTCCAACACCGCCGTGGCCCAACGCCAGTGGGTCGCCGGTTCGCAAAAGGAATTTTTGAGCCGGAACACCGCCGCCGCATCCGGCGCAAGCACCGCCTGGGCCATCTCATAATCATCGCGTGCAACCCGATAGAGCGCCTCGATCACCGCAATCTGCGCCGGATGAGGGGATGGTTTAGCTATAAGCGGGGCCTTCAGATTTTTTTAAGACGACTCCAGACCAGGCAAATTTTACCCCCTTTCTACCAGCTCTAAAGTCTCTAAGTATTTGAAAATATTGAGTCGGAATACCAGATAACTTTGGATCCCCTACTTAGGTGTCGAAGCTTGCAGCCCTGTCTCCTCACCTGATTCCCGCGCCGACGAGTATATGGTTAAACGCGGCAAAAATTTTTAGGCTGCATCCAAACGGCGCGCCTGGGCGCAATAAGCAAGGAAGCCACCAGTGCTTCATAGGGCGATATCCGAATTTTCGCCTCACCGAAAAATTTGCCGAGGAAGAGAATCACTATGCCACGTTCGCTTGCCCACACTTTTCTGAGCCTGGCCCTGACCCTGGCCGTCGCCACGGGTGTTCAGGCCGCCAACCATCGCGAAGCGCCGCTCACCGCGCTCGACCACAAGGCGGACATCACCGATTTCTTTGCTTTCGTCAGCTACGACGACCCTAGCAAGGTCACGCTCATCCTCAACGTCGATCCGCTGCTGGAACCCAGCAACGGCCCCAACTACTTCCCCTTCGATCCCGAAATCCTATACGCCATCCGGGTCGACAACAATCACGACGCCGTGGAGGATTTGCGCTTTGAGTTCCGCTTCACCACCGAAATCCGCGCGCCGGGCGTGTTCACCGGCTTCGTCGGCGCTGGCAACGGCATCCGCGCGCCGGCCAATTCCCCCGCTCCAATCGCACCAGGAACTCTGCTGATCCCGCCAGCGATCACCGCGCTGGATGGTCCTGGTTCGGAAGGCTTCAGCCTGCGCCAGCGCTATTCAGTAACGCTGGTGCGCGGCAAGGAGCGGGTTGAGCTAGCTAGCAACTTGATCGCAGTGCCCACCAATGTCGGGCCGCGCACCATGCCCGATTATGCCGGTTTGGTGGCCCAGGGCGTGTACAAGCTCGACGAAGGCATCCAAGTATTTTCTGGCACCGTGGACGACCCCTTCTGGATCGATCTGGGCGCGGCGTTCGATTCGCTAAACTTCCGCAATCTGCCAAAAGGCACTGGCTTTCCTGGCGTGCTGACCAAGGAGCAGGACGCCGACGACCAGCGCAATTTTGCCTCCGATGACGTGGCCGGCTTCAACGTCAACGCCATCGCTATTGAGGTCCCCATCGCACTGCTGACCGTCGATGGCAAGACGCACCCCGCCAACGATCCACTGGCCACTATCGGCACCTGGGGCACTACCGCCCGGCCGCAAGCCAAGGTGTTTCAGCGCCCAGGCGAGCCGGCGGCGTACTTCGGGCGACTGACGCAAATCCAACGCATGGGCAATCCGCTATTCAACGAGCTGATCATCGGCACCGGTGACAAAGACAAATTCAGCATGAGCCTGCCCAAGGATGACAAGCAATTCGCCAACTACGCTCTGGATCCGCTACTGGCGCGGGTGCTGAACGCGATTTACAAAGAGGCGCTGCCGATCCCGGCGCCGCCGCGCACCGACCTGTTGCCGCTGGTCACCTACATGCCGCCCATCGCCGCGCCCGGCACCCCGGCCGGGCCGGTCGCCGACCTGCTACGCCTGAACACTGGCATCCCCGCGACCCCCGCCGAAAAGCGCAGCCGACTCGGGCTGCTGGCCGGGGATGCGGCGGGCTTTCCTAACGGTCGGCGGGTGTCGGACGACGTGACCGACATCGCGGCGCGGGCTGTGGTCGGCGTCCTGGCTGGCGGCCAATTTGGTAGTTTCCCACATAACAGCATCGGCGACGGCGTCAATGCTAACGATGTGCCCTATTGGGAGAACTTCCCCTATGTGGGACTAGCGCACTCTGGCCGCGACAGCCGCCACACCGATGCGGGTGAGCCAGGTTGCGCGGACGGTCACTGCCCGGTGGATTGACAACCCCCTGTCGCGCGAGATCGCCTATGAAACCGTTCCTCACTTTTCACGCTCTCCGCGCGGGCATCGACAGCGCGGCCGGGCGGCGGCGCTTCGCCGCGCTGCTCGGCCTGCTGCTGAGCGTCGCCGGCCACGCGCTGGCAGCGCCGTTCGTCCCGACCGACCCGAATCAAGTACTGGAAAAGCTGCCCCTGGCAGTGACCGATCCTCAGACTCGGGAACTGAAAGGCTTGCGACGCCAGTTGGCCGAGCGGCCGAACGATTTGGAGCTGGCGCTCCAAGTCGCCCGCCGCAACCTCGAAATCGGCCGCGCCGAGGCCGACCCTCGCCATTACGGCTACGTTGAGGCTGCGCTGGCGCCCTGGTGGAATCAAGCCGCACCGCCGCCCGAAGTGTTGTTGCTGCGCGCCGTGTTGCGTCAGAACCGGCACGACTTCGACGGCGCGCTGGCCGACTTGCGGCAGGTGTTGGCGGCGCAACCCCGCCACCCGCAAGCCTGGCTCACCCAGGCCGTGATCCAGCAGGTCCAGGGCGAACCGGTGGAGGCGTTGCGCAGTTGTCTCGCCTTGCGGCGGCTCGCCAACTCACTGCTGTTCAACGCTTGCTTGAGCGGCGCGCTCGGCCGCAACGGTCAAGCCGAGTTCGCTTACGCCAGCTTGCGGCGCACGCTGGAAAACGCACCCGAGGCCGATGTCGAGGACCGGCTGTGGGCTCTGACGGTGTTGGCGGAAACCGCCGAGCAACGCGGCGATGCCCGAGCGGCGGAAACGCATTTCCGCGACGCGCTCGCCCTGGGCCGACGCAACATCTACCTGCTCGGCGCCTACGCCGATTTCCTGCTCGACCAAAACCGTCTGATCGAAGCGCGAGAACTGTTGCGCAACGAGCAGCGGGCCGACAGCTTGCTGTTGCGGCTGGCGCTGGCGGAACGGCGCTTGGACGATCCCGCCTGGCAGCGCCACGCCGAGATTTTGGAGGCGCGCTTTGCCGCCGCTCGCCAGCGGGGCGACGACACCCACATCGCCAGCGAAGCCCGGCTGCGGCTCGACTTGCGCCAGCAGCCCGCCGAAGCGCTGGAACTGGCGCGGCGCAACTGGGCGCAAGGGCAGCGCGAACCCCAGGATGCCCGACTGCTGTTGGAAGCGGCGCTCGCCGCCAGCCGACCGGACGCGGCGGGCGAGGTGTTGGACTGGCTGGCTCGCGTCAAGCTGGAGGACCGGCGCTTGGCGGAGTTGAGCCAGCGCTTGCGGGAGTCCTCGTCATGACCGCTCACCTTCCCGAAAACAAGAGCGCCCATGGCGAGGCCGAAACGCGCGATGTCGGCGTGATGCGGGTCGGCGGGTGGTTCGTTACGCTGACGTTGCTGATCATGTTATGCGTGCTGTTGTTTGGGTCGATTCGCGACGCCTTCGCCCACAAACCCAGCGACAGCTACTTGAGCCTGACGCCGCGCGACGGCGGCTGGACCGCCCGCTGGGACATCGCGCTGCGCGATCTGGAATACGCCATCGGTCTGGACGGCAACGGCGACGGCGCGATCACCTGGGACGAACTGCGCGCCCGCGAAAGCGCGGTGATCGCTTACGCCTTGGAACATCTGACGCTGCGCGCCGGCGACGCCCCCTGTCCCGCCCGGCCCGGCCCGTTGCGAGTCGTGGAACACAGCGACGGGGTTTACGCGGTGCTCGATTTCGCTCTGGACTGTCCGGCGACCGGCGCGCAAGCGCTGGATTATCGGCTGTTCTTCGATCTCGATCCCTCGCACCGAGGGCTGCTGCGGGTGGACGCGCCGACCGGAACGGAAACCGTCGTGCTGTCGCCGGAACGGCCGCAACACTTGCTGAACGCGGCGCCCGCCAGCGGTTGGCAACCGTTCGCGAGCTACTGGAAAGAAGGGGTGCGGCACATCTGGATCGGCTTCGACCATATCCTGTTTTTGCTGGCCCTGCTGTTGCCGGCGGTGCTGTGGCGGGAAAACGGCCGCTGGCGGCCGGCGATGGCGCTGCGGACAGTGTTGCTGGAAACCGCTGCCATCGTGACCGCCTTCACCCTCGCCCATTCGCTGACGCTGACCCTGGCGGTGTTGGGCGTGGTCGATCTGCCCAGTCGGCTGGTGGAAACCGTGGTCGCGCTCACCATCGTGCTGGCGGCGCTCAATAATCTGTTTCCGCTGGTGACGACCCGGCGCTGGTCGCTGGCCTTCGGGCTGGGCCTGATTCACGGCTTCGGTTTCGCCGGCGCGCTGCGCGATCTGGGTCTGCCCGGCGACGCGCTGGCCTTGGCGCTGGCCGGCTTCAACTTGGGGGTCGAAACCGGGCAACTGGCCATCGTCGCGGCCGTGCTGCCGCTCGCTTACGCCCTGCGTCAGACCTGGCTGTACCGGCGGCTGGCGCTGCCGGTCGGTTCGGCCGCCGTCGCCTCGCTCGCTCTGGTGTGGTGCCTGGAGCGCGGCCTGAACATCGCCCTGTTATCTCCGGTGGCGCAAAGCGCGGCGAAAACGATGCCGGTTTCGCCCGTTTCGCTTCCCGGCTCCCATCAACCTTTACCACAACCCAACCCGAGCTAATCCGAGGAGGATATCGTCATGTTTGCTACCGTTCGCTTTCACCGTCTGTTGCCCATCGCGGGCGCCCTGGCGTTGACCGCCTGCTTCACCCAGTCGCCGCCGACCCACACCGGCGCGCCCACCCTGTACGAGCGGCTGGGCGGACAGCCCGCGATCAACGCGGTGGTCGATGATTTCGTCGCCAACGTCGCGGCCGACAAACGCATCAACCGCTTCTTCGCCAACGCTGACGTGCCCCGGCTCAAGCGTTTGCTGGGCGAGCAGATCTGCGCCGGCGCCGGCGGACCCTGCACCTACACCGGACGCGACATGAAGACGACTCATGCCGGCATGAGTGTCACCGACCAGCACTTTGACGCCCTGGTCGAGGATCTCGTCAAGAGCCTGGACAAGTACAAGGTTCCGACCAAGGAGCAACAGGAATTGCTGGCGCTGCTGGGGCCGATGCGCAAAGACATCGTCACTCGCTGATCGCGTTCCGAGATCGAGCCATGCGCGCGTGCAACGTCCTGCCCTTCCCGCCGGTCGGGTGGCGTTGCCGCGCGCTGCGGCGGCCGCTAGAATCCCGAAAACTCAACTTCGGAAACAAACGAAGCATCGTGGACCCGGCCGACCCATCCTCATCCCCTCAGTCCGACCCGCTGACCGACCTGCTGGCGGCCACCGCTCGCGGCGACCGCCAAGCGTTCGCCGAATTGTACCGACTCACCCGAAGCCGCCTGTACGCCATCACGCTGGCGTTGCTGCGCCAGCAGGACGCGGCGGAAGACGTGTTGCAGGAAACCTATCTGGCCGTTTGGCGTACCGCCGGCCAATACCAGCCCGGACGGGCGCCGGTTCTGGTCTGGCTCATGGCGATAGCCCGCCACCGAGCCATCGAGTTGCTGCGCCAACGGCGCCGACGCGCGGCGGAAATCCACGCCGAACCGCTGGCCGAAGAGGCCTTGCAGATACCCGATCCCCAACCCTCGCAGTCGGTCGATCACTTGGCTCACGCTATTCAGGAGTGCTTGCGGCGCCTGTCCGCCGATCAAGCTCAGGCAATCGCGCTGGCGTTCTTCCACGGCCTCAGCCACGAGGAGCTGGCGGCGTGGCTACGAACCCCGCTGGGGACGGTCAAAAGCTGGGTACGGCGGGGTTTGCTGCAACTGAAGGGGTGCCTAGAATCATGAACCGGAACGAAGCCGAAAGCTTGGCCGGCGATTACGTGCTCGGCACGCTGAGCGGACCGGAACTGGCCGAGTTCGAGGCGAACCTGGCGCGCGATCCCCAGTTGCAGCGTCTGGTGGCCGCCTGGGAACGCCGCCTGACGCCGCTGGCGGCCAGCTTGCCCGAGGTGGAACCCCGCGCATCGATCTGTGACGCCATCGAGGCGGCGCTGGACGAAGCGGGACCGCCCGCGACCGTGACCGTGCGCGCGGCAGAAGGCGAATGGCGGATGCTGGTGCCCGGCACGGAAATCAAGGTGCTGATGGTAGACCGGGAGGCCGGTTTCCAGTCTTTCCTGTTGCGGCTGGCGCCCGGCACTCTGCTTCCTCCACACGATCACAGCATTCTGGAGGAATGCCTGCTGCTGGAGGGCGACATGCTGATCGGCGACCGGGCTTACAGCCGGGGTGATTACCACGCGGCGCTGCCCGGCTCGCGGCACGCGCCCATCTCCACCCGCAACGGCGGCATCGTGTTCATCCGCAGCGAGTTGCGGCCGGAAATGTTGGGTTGAGCCATCATCGAAGCGCGAACGCCCGCTGATCAAAAGGATGATGATCGCACCATCGATCCACAATCACGACAGCTAAGCGCCAAGCGACTGTACGAGGTTGCTTTTGCCTGCCTTAATCTCCGAAAGCTTGCCCGCAGACTTTTTCGCCGAATGCTTAAATTTAGCAGATCATTTCAATTGCACCCTCTGGAGACAATTGTCAACACTCAGTTGAATCCAGGGTATACATCATTCTCGCCACGTCGATATGGTAATAAAGTGGGAACGTAATACACTAAATCCATTTTATTGTATATGTCTGTCTTAATGACTGCGGTTTTTCCGGAATCACCTTCGGTGTTACTACAAGAAAAATTATTTTCGATTAGTTGGCCCACTTTTACCTCCCATATCCAAACGGTGTCTCCACGCTGATCTTTTCCTTTTGTGTATTCTCCAGACTTTTCCCCTAGAACATATCTGAAGGTGATATATGTCCCCGCTTTTGGTAGATGCCCTTTTGGCTTGTTATTTTCTAATGCCACTTTAAGTTCCAAGTCAACAGCCCCTTCCCCGATTGGTAACAAATCGGGGTAAGTGTGAGGTTTATTTCTCTTGTACAAACCATTTGAATGATCGGCAAGTCCCCCACCAATCATGTTTCCAACCATCGACGACAAATTTGCAAGCTCCACCAAGCGCGCAATCGGCGGTGATCCCTTTTGAGTCAATTGCTCATCAATAAGATCGAGCGTTTGATAGCAACTGCCGATAGCACCGAGCAAGTTCCGTCCTGTCATCCCAGTTATTTTTCGGAAGGCATTCATGTTCCGCAGGTGGGTCGCTTTTGGAGTTCTCGCATCGTGAATTTCTGCCAACTCAGAAACGCTCGCTTTCCCTGCCGCGATAGCGGAAGCCTCTTGCACCAACTCGTGGAGCGGATGCGCCAGAGCAGTAGCAATTTGATGGGCAACAGCAAGGGTCGGAGTTCGCTCATGTCGCTCCAGCAAGCCGATGGTTGTTCGGTGGACGCCGGCCAGATCGGCCAACTGCTCTATCGTGAGTCCCGACCGGATGCGAAGCTCCTTTATCAAACCGATAAATCCCAAGATAAATTCCTGGTTTCTACTCATCTTCTGCCGCTCTGCACCTTAGAGGTTGGCTAGAGTGTATTGAGGTTGACATAATTAAAATACGAGACTATAGTCTCCACCGGAAAACAAAGAGGGCGACACATTGAATAGAGTGCTTGATTTGTTTTGTGGAACTGGCGGTTTTTCGAAGGGCTTTCAAAGCTCTGGGATCGGAAACTTCGAAGTTGTATTTGGAATTGATTTATTGTCAACCTCAGTTGAAACGTTCAAGCTGAATCATAAGAGTGCTTTTGGAGTTTCGGGCGATATAAGGAAGTATAGAAAAAGCGAGGTTGCGAAAAAAATTGGTGCTGGCAGAGGCGAGATATCTGTAATTATTGGTGGGCCTCCATGTCAGGGCTTTTCATCTATCAGGCCGTTTCGGTCAATGAATGATGACGACCCAAGAAACTCACTTTTTGAAGAGTTTGCGTCATACGTGAACTACTTCAGGCCAAACGTCTTTGTGCTTGAGAATGTGACAGGACTAGCCACGCATAAAAATGGCCAAACTATCGCCACAATACAGGAGTGTTTTAAAGGACTCGGATACGAGTGCGACTGGAAACTTCTGAATGCAGCACACTATGGCGTTCCCCAAAAACGAGAACGTTTGATCATGATTGGGGTTGAGAGTGGTGAGCATATATCTTTTCCTGAGCCAACACATCATTTTGACGGATCAACTATTGGTTTTAAAGATAGAAATAAGGTTGTATCCGTTAGATGTGGGGATATTATTTCAGAAAAAAACTCCCTTCCTGCGGTAACTGTTATGGAGGCGATTGGCGACTTGCCAAAAATTGTATCCGGTGGAGAAGCGAATAGATATATAGCAAACCCAGAAAACGAATATCAGAAACAAAGACGAAAGGATACAACGGAATTGAAGCTGCACTCGTCAACTGCACACACAGAAAAAATGCTAGAAATTATTCGCTACTCAGGAAAAAATATAGATTGTATCCCCAAGCATTTGGTCACAAGCGGATTTAGCTCATGCTACTCAAGATTGGATGCTAATGAGCCAGCAGTGACCATCACGGTGAACTTCGTTCACCCTGCCTCCAACCGTTGCATTCATCCGCAACAAGACCGTGCGCTCACTCCCAGAGAGGGAGCTAGGCTTCAGTCGTTCGATGATGATTTCGAGTTTTTCGGGAGCCGGACTCAAGTAGTGAAACAAATTGGGAATGCTGTACCTCCTCTACTTGGAAAGGCTATTGCGAGCCAAGTCGCGGAGATTTTGTAGCACCAATCGCCCGCTCCGATAGGCACATGCCCGTTCATGCAAAAGCCGGCCAGGGATCGGGCCAATACGCGCGCCTGATCGGCTAGTTCGGCAGTGCTTCCCGCCGACCAACCGCCAATTCGGACCCGGTGGAATCGCTGGCGCCACGGCGCGAGAATGAACTCGGTCTCGCCTGGAACCGGCGCGAACCACCCTTCCATCCAATCAGCTTTCATCCAATCGGCTTTGGCTCGCTCGATGCGCTCCTGCATGCGCGTCACGAAATTCCGTAAATGAACCGCCGGTTCACGACACGCACCCATCTCCACCCGCAACGGCGGCATGGTGTTCATTCGCGGCCAGTTGCGACCGGAAATGCTGGGTTGAGTGCCTGGCGGCGGATCACGGTGCGCCCAGCGCCTTTCCGCCCATGCCCAACACTAAAATGCCGACGGCGGCCACCCAACTGCCGGCCACACGCACCGCGACGCGCGGCCAGTTCGGTTTCAGGCGCAGCAGCGCGTCACTGACCACCAAGCCGTAGCCCGTCGCCAGCAGCGCGGCCACGCTCAGCCCGATCATAAAAATCGGCGGCGACAAGCCGGGGGGTAGCGCCGCGCCGTTGGCGTAGCCGTGCGTCGCGCCGAACCCCAGCGCCAGCGCGTACAGCAGCGCGGTCGGCCATCGCCAAGCCGCCGCGACCAAAACGCCGACTACCACCAGCGACCCCACGTTCAGGAGCGATATCCAGCCCGGCGCAGTTTCGCTCGGCGCCAGACCCGCGCCCGCCGCCAGCGCGACGACGAAAGCCAACAGCACGCCTTGACTCTCGTTCAAACCCCGTTGACCGGCCAGCAACCCCAGCGCCAGCATCGGCAACACATGCTCGGGAGCGGTGAGCGGATGCAACAAGCCGGCGTAAAACGCGCCGGCTTGGGCGCTGGCCACATGAGCGCAAGCGGGGTCGGCGCCGAACGCCAACCCCAGCACCGCGCCGGCGGCGAGCGCCCGCGACTCCGCGCCCACGATCATCAGGTTCCGGCGAGATGCGGCAGCAGAAAATAGAGCCCGCAACCCGCGATGAGCGCGCCGCCCGCTTGCAGCGAGGGTATACCCCAAGGCCAGCGCCGGATCAGGCCGATGGCGATACCGACCAGGTGCAAGCCGCCGGTGGCGACGACGAAGCCCAGCGCGTAGGCGAGCGGATCGGCCGACTCGGGCAGCTCCGCTCCGTGCGCGTAGCCGTGAAACACGGCGAACAGCCCGACCAGCGCGCCGGCCACCCACAGCGGCGGACGCAGCGCCAGGGCCACCATCACGCCCAGCACCACCGCCGACGCCGCGATGCCGATTTCCACGCCCGGCAGCTCCACGCCCAAGCCGCCGAGCAGGCCGCCGAATGCCATCACCAGCGGAAACGTCACCGGCAAAATCCAAATCGCCGGTGCTCCCAACTGCGCGCCCCACAAACCGACTGCGACCATCGCCACCACATGATCCAGCCCCAGAATCGGGTGCGTGAAGCCGGCGGCAAAACCGCCGGATAGTTCGCCTTGGCCAACGTGGGCCAGCGCCAGCGCGGGCAGCAACGAGCCGATCAAGGCGGCGAGGATCGGGTATCGGTTGGATATGGTATGCTTCATAGTCGATCTCGCTTCGGGTGAATGTGAATGAGGGTTATTGCTTCATGCGCCCCCGAAGCGTGTTTGGATGCAGCTCGGCCATTATTATTACGCCATCGATCAACCCGGTGGCGCAGGAATACTCTCAAATTTTCTCATCCATCAACTGCTAATCCGCCACGCCAAAGACTTGCGCTCGCTCCAACACCGCCGTGGCCCAACGCCAGTGGGTCGCCGGTTCGCAAAAGGAATTTTTGAGCCGGAACACCGCCGCCGCATCCGGCGCAAGCACCGCCTGGGCCATCTCATAATCAT
>Ga0209573_1000572_pt1 | contig 74596 bp, 73 predicted proteins | sample TNRBio252014_DNA_FD_185870 | JGI IMG/M metagenome (GOLD analysis project Ga0209573, IMG submission 185870) | Wastewater treatment Type I Accumulibacter community from EBPR Bioreactor in Madison, WI, USA - TNR Reactor_6/25/2014_ DNA (SPAdes)... | ecosystem: Engineered > Bioreactor > EBPR >...
CGTAAAGGGACACTGAGCATGGCCGATATGTCCGGCGGAACGTTCACGGTATCCAACGGCGGCGTGTACGGTTCGCTGATGTCCACCCCCATCATCAACCCGCCGCAATCGGGGATTCTGGGGATGCATAAAACCGAGGAGCGCCCCGTCGTGGTGAACGGTCAGATTGTCATTCGCCCGATGATGTATATCGCGATGTCCTATGACCATCGCATTATCGACGGGCGCGAATCCGTAACCTTCCTCAAGCGCGTGAAGGAAGCCATCGAAGACCCGCGGAGACTTCTACTGGGGCTGTAGAGAAATGCGTCGGCGTTAGTGTGCGGTGAAAGTAGCAATGCCAAAAGACAAGGAGTGCGAAACCCCCATGATATACCTAAATTCTCTATGGCGAGGTTATAATGAGCAGCGAGTCTTTTATAATATAGTAGAAGAGGTAAGTGATGTTGATAGCATACAACATTATTTTGAAACGCCGCTTGTAGCATATGTAGAGCGCCAAGAGTCGAAAAGAAACGTTCTTTTCTTGGTTGCCTGTGCGTATGATGGGTTCAGAAAAATATGCATCAATCGGTCAAAATTGATTTTAAGTGATTCTTTGTCAGGTGAGTTTAGGGCGGTCGATGCTGACAAAGCATGGGACGATTTCAGAGGAGCCCATGCAGAGTTTCTAAAAAACAACGAAGACATAAAGTGTTCGGATGCATTTGATAAAATTATTTGCAAGACAAATGATGAAGATAATATTACTCGTGCCCTAACAATACTTGGATTGGGAGATAACTTCAAAGAACTCTACGATGTATATGAGATACTGAAAGGGGCTAAGTTTTGTAGAGAAAAAGTTAAAGACAAGAAGAAAAAGTTCGCCAAAGAATGGGATAAAAAATACGAAGATTTTAAATTTACGGCTAATAATCCAGCAATAGGCTTTTCTAGCCGACATGCAGGAGTAGAGCACCAAGAAAAATCCGCGAAGAAAGTCGAGAAAGTCGATTTACACGCCGCGCAAACACTAATTTTTTCTGAGTTGAGAACAGAGATAAATGATTTGTATGGATTTAGTCTAACAGAAAGTAGATTAGAAAATCTAGACCGAAGCGACGTTGATCTGAAAGATTTTGTTTTATAGGAAATGGGCTTCGAATATGCCGCTGATTGAAGAATTGCACGATAAACGCCAAGAGATTCTGGATTTAGCAGCCCGGAACGGACTGAGTAACATCCGTATCTTCGGTTCCGTGTTGCGGGGAGAGGAGCGAGAGGACAGCGACATAGATTTTCTGGTATCTATCGAACCCACCCGCCGCCTCACAGATTTGTGCCGCTTTCGGCTGGACATGAAAAAAATGCTGGGTCGTGAGTGCGATGTGGTTTCGGAACGCGGGCTGCACCGCCTCCTGCGCGACAAGATACTCTCCGAGGCCAGACCGCTATGAAGGACACCGCAGTTTATTTGCATCATATATTGGAGTGCATTCAGGCAATTCAGGATTATTACGATGGCACCTCCAACCCCAGAGCCACATTTTTTGAAGACGACAAAACCCAGCAGGCTACGCTTCACCGACTGCAAACATTGGGTCAGGCGGTCAAGTCTATCCCGGATGATGTCCGGCAACGTATTTCTTCAGAGATTGATTGGTTTGCCATCGCCGACTTCCGCAATGTGTTGGTGCATGAGTATCTGGGAATAGACCTGGAGGTGGTTTGGGGTGTCATTGAGCAGGATTTACCAGTATTACAGAAAACAATAGAGGATTATCTTGGAGAACCATCATGAGCGAATCATTTGATCTTATCGTTATCGGCGCGGGGCCGGGGGGTTATGTTGCGGCGATTAAAGCGGCGCAACTGGGCATGAAGGTGGCCTGCGTGGAGAAGCGCGGCACGCTGGGCGGCACCTGCCTCAATGTCGGCTGCATTCCCTCCAAGGCGCTACTGCATTCCTCCGAAATGTACGAGGAGACGGTGAAGCACGCCGCCGAGCACGGGATTAAAACCGGCAAGGTAACTTTTGACCTCAAGACCATGCTCAAGCGCAAGGACGACGTGGTGGACGGCCTCACCAAAGGCATCGAGGGGTTGTTCAAAAAGAACAAGGTCGAATGGCTGAAAGGCGCGGGCAAAATTACGGCCAGGGGTGAAGTCACCGTTGGCAAGACGAAATACGCCACGAAAAATATCCTGATCGCCACCGGCTCGGACGTAATGCCGCTACCCGGCGTGGAGGTAGACGAGAAGGTCATCGTTTCTTCCACCGGCGCGCTGGAACTCTCCGCGGTGCCGAAGAAACTCGTCGTCATCGGCGGCGGGGTCATCGGGCTGGAGCTGGGCTCCGTATGGCGTCGTCTGGGTTCGGAAGTGGAAGTGATCGAGTTTCTCGACCGCATTACGCCGGGGATGGACAACGAACTTGCCAAGCAATTCCAGCGCACGCTGGAGAAGCAGGGCATGGTCTTCCGCCTTGGCCATAAAGTCACAGGTGCGAAGAAATCCGGCGGAAGCGTGAGCCTCACGGTGGAGCCCGCCAAAGGCGGCAAGGCCGAAACCGTCACCGCTGATGTGGTGCTGGTCTGCATCGGCCGCAAAGCCTACACCGAGGGTCTGGGGCTGAAGGAAGTCGGCGTAAAGCTGGATGATCGCGGCCGCGTGGAAGTGGACGGGCATTTTCAAAGCAGCGTGCCGGGGATTTACGCCATTGGCGATGTCATCAAAGGCCCGATGCTTGCGCACAAAGCCGAGGACGAAGGCGTGGCCGCCGCGGAATTCATGGCGGGGCAGAAGCCGCATATCAATTACGACGCCATCCCGAGCGTGGTCTATACCTGGCCGGAAGTGGCCTCGGTAGGCCGCACGGAAGAGCAACTGAAAGAGGCGGGCATCGAGTATAAGGCCGGAAAGTTTCCCTTCATGGCCAACTCCCGGGGTCGTTCGGTGGGGCAGACGGAAGGCTTCGTGAAGATTCTCGCCGATGCCAAGACCGATGAAGTCTACGGCGTGCATATCATCGGCCCGGATGCGGGCACGCTGATTGCGGAAGCGGCACTGGCGATGGAATACCGCGCTTCCTCGGAAGACATCGCACGCACCTGCCATGCGCATCCGACGCTGAATGAAGCGGTGAAAGAAGCGGCGCTGGCAACGTTTGCCAAGCCGATTCATATGTAATGTGCTCCCCCGTCGTTTTTGCGAGGGAATAAAGTCGGGGTGAGCGAGGGTTTGTAAACGCTGCACGCGCCCGGTTTTTGTTGGCAATTCGATAAGGCCAGAAAAATGGACACAAAAATTATTTCAGGATTTCCGGGTGTAGGAAAAAGCGAGTGCACAAGGGAACATCCAGAGTGGCTTGATTCTGATTCGAGCCACTATTCATGGAAAAGAAATGAGGCGGGCGACATTGAGAAAGAGGCCAATGGTAAAAACATTCGCCATCCAGATTTTCCAAAAAACTATATAGACCACATAAAAAGTCAGATCGGAAAAGTGCCGGTTATTTTTGTATCGAGCCATAAAGATGTTCGGGACGCACTGGTGGCAAATGATATTCCCTTTACTCTCGTATATCCCGCTCATGAATTGATGGAGGAATATATTGCGCGCTATGAAGGCCGCGGCAGCCCAAAACCCTTTGTGGATTTACTCAGAAACAACTGGAGCGGTTTCTTAGCCGAGCTTGAGGCTCAGCAAGGCTGCGAGAAAATCATATTAAAGCAAGGTCAGTTTCTAAGCGATGTAATCGATCAGGCGAAAGCCGCCGCACCCGGTAAATGGGCAGACCGGCACCCCAGACGTGATCCAGCCCAAGAGGATGGGATGAGCCGGGGCAGGAAATAAAACGGGAAATGAATCATTAGGCTGGTATTGCCCCGCAGACTAAACTTGAACCGCATTGAGGAATTGCAGGTGGTTCTACAGGACTGAGCAGAGATATTCACGTCGCCGCCGCAATGGTATAGTAAAACCTCCTGTGGTGACACGCCTTATGACTTAGGTAGCCGCCAGCGGTAGTGGTAGGCAAAGAGCCTCAACAGGATGCCACTAATACCCACAATAAGGAGATGTATTGAACTAGCGTAATTGAACTCGTCCAAAATATATATGGCCGTTGCCACGAGAATGGCGATACTGCCATAAAACCCTGTGTGCAGAACCTCAGGCACATTATTAACCAGAATATCGCGCAGGATTGCACCGCCAGTGGCAGTTAAAAACGCCAACATGATATAGCCAAAAACGGGCGCATGGGAAACTGATGCAACTAACGCTCCCGTAATTGCAAATGCGACCAGCCCAATGGCATCGCACAGGACAAAAAGACAACGGCCTTCAAAAGCAGCCCGACGATGTAGTTTAAATACGATCCCAAGCCCTGTTATTGCCAGTGAGATTATAAAAGGTTCATTACTGGATAAAGCAACGGGCATACGATTTATAAGTATATCTCTTACTATCCCGCCCCCATTCGCAGTCAGAAACGAAAGCAAGAACAACCCTATCCAATCCAGCTCTTTCTTTGATCCCACAATGAACCCGGATAAAGCGAATGCGATGCCGCCAATCAGGGATGCCATATACATGGATTGCGATTGCATGAGTGCTTCCATGTCAACGACTACCTATACATTGATAAAGAGCGGTTCTAAAATCAGTACGCGAGGGTATATGTTTGGTGCACCAGCGCGGAGAAAGTTCGAACCGGATTATCCAATTTCTTGAGACTTTACAAGGGATGGGAAAATTACTCAAGTGTCCAGAAGCACAATCCGGCAGGTATTTTCAATGGGAGCCGCTGGCGGTGGCGGCATGATGCAAACCCGGTACTAACACCGGGCATGCACTAGACAAGCCCGGTGCAAAACCGGGACACGAACGGAATTATATTCGCTGGCTAACATGATGGTAAGGACGCGGGTTGTTACAGCCGGGTCAGCTGGGTTTTCAGAACCGAAGCGAAGTGTGTGGTCATAGTAATCGATCTTCCAAAAGAAAGATTGGTCATCAATTACTACTTTGCCAAAGTCATGCTCACCGTGCGGGTCATTATCCTGCACAAAGTTGTCAAAATCGCGCACAGAATTGAATAAAGCTGCACGTTTATCGTCACTTAGCTCATTCACTCCGCACGTTGTCATTACCTGCCCGCCCCAAAAAGTATTGCGAAAGCGATCATTTAAGGCGGCGATGGTAGCGGCATCATCATTATTGTTGCTCATATTATCCTCTTATTACAGTCGGTTATAGGCATGCTCTAGCATGCTTGCGACTGCGATCAATACAAACCCGCTCCAATGAAACGAAGGGGCGGGTTTCCGGGTCCTTCCCGGCCCGAACCTATACGGGGACGCTAGGCCCGCCATTTCGCTAGATTCAGCAGTTACACACTGATTTCGTTTCGCAATTTACAGGAGAAAAACATCATGAAAGTAGAGCTAATCAGCCTTGATAAACTGGTGCCTTATGCCCGAAACCCTAGGATAACCGCGCATGCCGTGGATAAAGTAGCGGCTTCCATTCAGGAGTTTGGCTTCCGTCAGCCTATCGTTGTAGATAGCGAAATGGTCATCATCGTAGGCCATGTTCGGCATCAGGCAGCGCAGAAATTGGGCCTTAAAAAAGTGCCGGTGCATGTGATGGAAGGCTTAACGCCGGAACAGATCAAAGCCTACCGCATTGCCGATAACCGCACCGGGGAAGAAGCAGAGTGGGATAAAGAACTTCTGCAGCTGGAAATCAGCGAACTTGATGCCGCCGATTACAAAACGGACGTGCTGGGCTTCAACGAAGAAGAATTGAACAGCCTGAAACTTTCGCTTGAAGGTTTGCAAGATGGCATTGCCGGTGAAGAAGAAGGCGATGTGGACGAAGCAGACACTAAGGCAACCATCGGCCCTTATACGTTCGTGATCGAGCGCGGGCCTTATTTGGAATGGATGGAGGAAATAAGGCAGCGCGTAGGATTCGATAAAGAATCCATTGTTGCAGAACTTAAGAAAAGGTTGGGCTTATGAAACTGGTTGATATCGATAGCTTGAATCCTTCAACGTATAATCCTCGCGCAGCGGATCCACGCCGTCTTGATTTAATCGAGCTTTCCTTGCGTAAGCTGGGCTTTGTTTTGCCAATTTATGCAACGCCGGACGGTGAGATCATTTCCGGCCACCAGCGCCACCACGTTGCAAAGCGCATGGGCGTAAAGCAAGTGCCGGTGGCGATCACCAGGGCAATGGAATTGCCGGAGCGTAAAGCGGTGAACGTGGCCTTTAACCGGGCAACAAATGATTTGGATTGCGGCGATACGCCAAAAAATATTACCGAAGCGCTGGGCCGGGTGGATATTGAAGCTATTGCCGCCGCCGTGCCGGATAAAACGCCAGACACGCTGGATTTCTACCCGTGCATGAAGGCGCAGGAAATGCCGCTTGCACCTTTGCTTAAGGCAAATTCGGGCCGGTGGATTACTTACGCAGCCAGCATATCAAAAACGCTTTACCTCAAAGGCGTGATAATGCCGGTGGTGGCAACCAAGGATTTGAAAGTAGTAAACGGCATCGGCCGCTTGCAAATGCTGGCAGAAAATAAAAAGCCAACTATCGGCGTGGTATTTGTGACGGAAGCGGAAGCGCGGTTAGCAGATGCAATGCTCAATCTGCTTTCGATGGATTTTGATATCCATAACCGTTACCGCGATCTGCTACGCTATAATTCCTTCCGCCGTTTGCGCGGTGTGCGTAAGCAGCTGGGGCGTGGTTTCATCTTTGCCGTTGCCGGCAGTAAAACGGCAAAGAATTTTGACGTGACAGAGCCGAAGAATACGGAGCGCTGGGTAAAGGAACACGGCAAAGTTATTTTAGATTTTGGCGCGGGCCATTTATACGAAACAAAAATCCTGCGCTCTATCGGCATGCAGGTTACACCGTTTGAACCTTACCGCGTGGATGCTAGCGAAGAAATTAGCAAGCAAGAAAGCCTCTCGCTCACCCGTGAATTCTTTTATGATATCGCGCACCGGCAGCTGCAATACACTTCAATTTTTATATCCAGCGTATTGAACAGCGTTCCTTTTGCGGAAGATCGCCGCCATATCGCTTGTATCTGCGCCGCGCTTGCCGCGCCAAATACTAAGCTTTACGCGGTGGCGACCAGCATGAATCAAGCGGGCATGCGGCAGGTGAAAGGCGGCAAATATTTGAGCAAAACGCAGGCTACCGCAAAACTGTTTATGTTGGAATATGAACCGGGCATAACGCTTGGTGATATCAGCAATCAGCCCAAGGTGCAGAAGTACCATACGCTCAAAGAATTTTATGGATTATTTAAGGAATTCTTTGAGACTGTGCGCGTGAATGATAGTAACCACAACGTACAGGCGGTATGCTCTAAGCCATTAAAGATAAATCCAAAAACGCTAAGAAAAGCATTGGAGTTTGAGTTTGATTTACCTTACCCGGATGGTAGCCGGATGGGTTTGGTAGATGAAGCGATTGAAGCCTTTTCGATGCGGTTAGGAATAAAACTATGATTATATTGCTCGATCTTAATTACACGCTGGTTGAAAACAGCACCGAAAAGCAAAAGCCATTTTCAAAACAGATTGAGGCAGAGCGGTATCGCGCGTGGTTGGTAAAACTTGTAAAGCCACATCACGTTATTTTGATGACAGCGCGGCCCGCCAAATACTTTGCTGAAACGATAGCTAGCATTGAAGAAAAAACCGGGTGGCAACCGGACGAAGCCCTTTTTAATGCCTATGGACTTATGCCGCCAATAGCAAAGGAGCGCATGCTGAAAGAGCATGTGCTGCCTAAATACGACAAATCAGAAATGCTTGCGATTGAAAGCAATCCGGCCACCCGTGCGATGTATGCGCGGTATGGCATTCGCTCGGTGAAAGTTGAACCCGGCGAAGAATGGCAAACCTTACCGGGCTAAATTTATGCAAATCCCTAGAGAATGGACGTTCGAGAACACTAGCGTGGCCTCGGGCTTCGATAAGCACGTCCGCGAACAACTACCTTGGTATGATATGGTGACAGGCGCGATAGCGCATATTGCCCGCCATTACATACCAAAAGGCGGACTGGTTTATGATGTTGGAGCATCCACCGGCAATATAGGCCGATCAATTGCCGAAACGCTGAAGGAGCGAAAAGCCCAGCTTATAGGCATCGAATCCAGCGCTGAAATGTGCGCCAAATACACGGCTCCCGGTGAGCTTGTGCAGATTGACGCGCTGGATTACCGCTTTCAGCCTTTTGATTTGGCGATTTGTTATTTGGTTGTGATGTTCATGCCGATTGATAAACGGCAAGCATTTATCAATAACCTTAAAACGCTGATTAAACCGGGAGGCGCATTATTGATTATCGATAAATGCGAAGCGGCTTCGGGTTATGAAGCAACCGTTTTTTGGCGGTTGACGCTGGCCGGGAAAGTTGCGGCGGGCGTTGATGCCGAAAGCGTTATTGCAAAGGAGTTGAGCTTGTCAGGCGTACAGCGCCCTCTTGATCCCGCCATGCTGGGTGAAGATGCAAGCTTGTGGTTTCGTTTCGGCGATTTCGCCGGTTGGATAATTACGAAGTAAAATCATATGTCAGAACCAACTTACAAGGTGGGCGTAATTGCCCGGCTCTTTGGCGTGTCCGAGCGCCGGGTGCAACAGCTGGCAAAGGATGGAATTATCCCTAAAGCTGAAAAAGGAAAATATGAACTAATCGGCTGCGTGCGCGGTTATATCGGTTTTCTGCAAGAACGCGCTTTTGGCAAAGATGTGATGACAATTGACGCACATCAAGAACGCGCCCGCTTACTGAAAGCCCAAGCTGATAAAACCGAATTAGAAGTGCGGGTGATGAAACGCGACTTGATTCCTGTCGAGGAGGTCAAAGCTTATTGGGCGGGGATGGCGGTTTCTTGCCGCGCTCGGCTGATGAGTTTTCCAACACGGGGCGCACATATAGCCACCGGACTCAAGGAGTTTCATGAAGTGGAAAATGCGTTGAGGGATCTGGTGCATGAAGCATTGAACGAGTTATCCCTCTATGACCCAGAATCGAGCAGCAGCATTGATACGCGAGGTGGCGAAGCTATTAGCACCGCCGCCATCGATGACGGTAAGCCAGTGGGCGGACAAGTACCGCCAGCTTAGTAGTGAGGCAAGCGCAGAGCCGGGAAAATGGCATACTGACCGCGCACCGTATCAGCGTGAAATTATGGATGCGGTGTGTGATACGCGGGTGGAAACCGTTGTCATCATGTCATCGGCGCAAATTGGTAAAACCGAGATAATTAATAATATCATCGGCTACCATATCCACCTTGACCCATCGCCTATTCTGCTTTTGCAGCCTACGCTGGAAATGGCAGAAGCATGGAGCAAAGACCGGCTTTCGCCAATGCTGCGCGATACAACCGTATTGCATGGCCTGGTTAAAGACCCGCGCACGCGTGATAGCGGGAATACGCTACTTTATAAGCGTTTTCCCGGCGGGCATATTACTATGGCTGGCGCCAATTCTCCTGCTTCACTTGCCAGCCGCCCAATTCGCATTGTGCTTGGTGACGAAGTTGACCGCTATCCGATTTCGGCGGGAACCGAAGGCGACCCGGTGAGCTTGGCGAAAAAGCGCACCACAACATTTTGGAACCGAAAATTAATCCTGACTTCCACCCCAACTATCAAGGGTGCAAGCCGGATTGAAGCGGCTTATGAGCAAAGCGATCAACGGCATTATCATGTGCCTTGCCCGCATTGCGGCGAATTTCAGGTTTTGAAATGGGCGCAAGTGCGTTGGGAGCGTGGCGAAGAAGGCCATAAGCCGGAAACCGCGCATTATGTGTGTGAACATCACGGCTGTATCATTGTTGAAGGTGAACGGCTGGCGATGAATAAAGTGGGCCGCTGGGTGGCAGAGAAGCCGTTTAGCGATATCGCGGGTTTTCATATCAACGAACTTTATTCTCCTTGGGTAACTTGGGAACAAATGGCCGTTGATTTCCTGCGGGCGAAAGCTTTGCCGGAAACCCTGAAAACGTGGGTGAATACTTCGCTTGGTGAGGCATGGGAAGAAGAAGGCGAAACGCTTGATGCTGATATTCTCCTGCAACGCAAGGAAAGCTGGGGCAATGAAGCGCCGGAGCCGGTGGTATTGGTTACGGCGGGCGTGGACGTGCAAGGTGATCGTCTTGAAATTGAGGTGAAAGGCTGGGGCATTGGTGAAGAATGCTGGTCACTTGATTACCGGGTTTTCTATGGTGATCCGGCGCAAGATTCAGTTTGGCAAGAGCTTGATGCGTATTTGCTTAAACCGATTCGCAGCAAATTAGGTGTTGAGCTTAATATTGCCTGCGCTTGCGTGGATTCGGGCGGTCATCATACCCAAATGGTTTATGAGTTTTGCAGCAAACGCGCCGTGCGCGGTGTATTTGCAGTAAAGGGATTAAGCCAAAGCGCAAAGCCATTGATCGGACGGCCGAGCAGGAACAACCGCTATAAAATGCGGCTTTACCCTGTGGGTACAGACACCGCGAAAGAGGTAATTTTTAGCCGCTTGCGCGTGACTGAACCCGGAAATGGCTACTTTCACTTTCCGCTGGAACGTGACCGCGAATATTTCCTCCAGCTTACGGCGGAAAAACAGGTAGTGCGTTTTACCAAAGGCATGGCGAAACGGGAATGGATTAAAACACGCAGCCGCAATGAGGTGTTGGATTGCACCGTCTATGCGCTGGCGGCATTTAAGCTGCTTAATCCTGATTTGACACAGTTAGCCGAAGAAATCGAAAACGCACCGCGCATTAAGCGGGAAAGCGAATCGAAAGAAGCGCCAAGCCAGAAGAATCAAGCGTGGATTCCGCGCATGGATGACTGGATGAAGCGTTAATTTTTGAAATTCCGCCATCGTCTTAGCCGTATCTCCCACATCGGGGATTTGAAGCTGCACTTTTGCATGGGTGCGGCTGGCGATGGCGCGAACCAATTTAGCAATAAGGAAATGAATATGGCTTTTACACAAACGCAATTGGATGCGCTGGAAACGGCCATTGCCGCAGGTACGCTTGAAGTAACCACCGGGGATAAGAAGGTTCGTTATCACTCGCTCGATGAGATGATCCGCCTCCGTGAAATTATCCGTAATCAGCTGGCCGTTGACGCGCAAACGCCAAAAAGCCGCGCCAGCTTTGCAACATTCATGAAGGATTAATTATGTGGATAGATGATTTCATTGGCGTGTTTTCTCCCGTATCTGGATTGAAACGTAAGCAAGCCCGCCTTGCGCTCGACGTGATGCAGCGCGGCTATGAAGGAGCAAAAACCGGGCGGCGCATTGATGATTGGTTAACCACCGGCGCTTCTGCAAATAGGGAAATTGCCAGCGGTGGCAACCGTCTGCGCGAACGCGCCCGCGATTTAGTGCGGAATAACCCTTATGGCAGCAAAGCCGTGGAAGTCTTTGTAGGTAATGCCATTGGCACAGGGATTATTCCACAAGCCCGCACTGGCTCGGAACGCCTGAATAAGCAGATCATGGCGGCATGGGATGAATGGGAACAAAGCTGCGATATCGAAGGTGATTTAGACTTTTACGGGATCCAATCACTTGCGGCCCGCGCAATTTTTGAAAGCGGGGAATGTTTTATCCGCTTTCGTGATCTGCCTTATAGCGAAAATTACCGCGTTCCGTTCAAGCTGCAAGTATTAGAGGCGGATTTTCTTGATACCGCCAAAACCATGCCTGCCGGCAGTAGCAACTTCATTAATCAAGGCGTGGAGTTTGATAAATATAATCGGCGCGTGGCTTACTGGATGTGGCCGCAGCATCCCGGCGAAAACATGGTTGGCGCAGTAAGTTTGCAAAGCGTGCGCGTGCCAGCCGATCAAATTATCCACCTTTTCCGCAAACACCGCCCCGGCCAGTTTCGCGGTGTAACTGCCTTTGCACCTTCCATTGTGCGGATGCGTGATCTTGACGGTTATGATGATGCAGAATTATGGCGCAAGAAAATTGAAGCTTGTTTTGCTGCTTTCGTCACGCAAGTAAGCGGCGCGGATGGCCCGATAGTTGGCAATGTAGTGAAGAAAAATACCTCTGCAGGTTCCAGCACCACATCTAATGACCCGGATAAATTAGAGCAATTCCGCCCCGGCATGATCGAATACCTGCAACCGGGTGAAGATATCCGTTTCGGAAATCCTAACAGCGATGGCAATTATGAATCCTATGAGCGCGTGCAGCTGCATGCGATTGCGGCGGGCCTCGGCATTACTTACGAGCAACTTACCGGCGATTTAAGCCAAGTAAATTACAGCAGTTTACGCGCTGGCTTGCTGGAATTTCGGCGCTTGGTGGAAATGCTGCGCTGGCAGGTATTCGTGCCAAAACTTTGCATTCCGGTTTGGCGCAGATTCATTGAGCGGGCCTTTATCGCCGGTGAAATCAATAAAATGGAATTTGGCGTTGGTTGGACACCTCAAAAATTCGAGATGATTGACCCGCTAAAAGATGCCCAGGCGGACACAATGATGATCCGCAATGGCACGCTCACGCTTAAGGAAGCAATAGCGCGGCAGGGCTTCGATCCTGAAAAGCAAATTGAGGAAATCGCGGCAACTAACCAGCTGCTCGATGACAAGGAAATCATCCTTGATTGCGACCCACGCTACACCGCGAAAAGCGGAACTCAACAAACATCAAACGGAGGAAATAATGCCAACACCAGCCCAACCAAACAACCTACCAAAAAAGCCGATAAACAACTCAAACTCGCCCTTGATGGAGAGGGTGAGCCTTCCGCTTCAGAGGAGGCTAGCGACGCTTGATATAGCGCAAGGCGATACTGAAAACCGCACTTTCAATATGGTTTTCACCACCGGCGCTACGGTGCGTAAATATGATTTCTTCGCGGATGAAATGTACGACGAAGAATTAGTGGTAAACGAAACTTCCGTGCGGCTGGGGCGGCTTAATTCCGGTGCGCCGGTATTAGATACCCATAGCGATAGCTCACTGGAAAATATCAAGGGCGTAGTGATCGCCGGTACTGCCCGCATTCAAGGCGGGCTTGGTTATGCCAGCTTCAAAGTTGATGCAGGGCCAGAAAATGAATCAGTCATCCGCAAAATACGCGATGGCATCATTCAAAATGTCAGCGTTGGCTATCGCGTTCACAAGCGCGAGGTCATCAGAAACGAAGGTGCGGTGCCACTTTACCGCATTATCGATTGGGAGCCTTACGAAATTTCACTGGTTCCCATCGGCGCGGATGCTGGCGCTGGCATCCGTTCCAACCCTCACACTTTCCCGTGCGAGGTCATTTATCTTTCAACCCAACCCAAGGAGAAACGTACTATGTCCACTACTGAAAACCAGCCGAATGATAACCCGGCAAATCCCCAAGCAAGGGCAGCAAATCCGCCCGCTGCTAATCCTTCTGAAACCCCTGCTAATCCTGCCACTTCGCCGGAAGCGCCGGGAACGGAAGAAGCACGCGCCGAAGGCATCCGCCTAGAGCGCCAGCGTGTAGCGGAGGTTAATAAAATTGTCCGCGCCGCAAAATTGCCTGATATTTTCGCGCAAAAACTGGTGAATGATGGCACGGCCATTACGCAGGCCCGCACGCTGGTTCTTGATGAACTGGCCCGCACCGGCGGCGAAGGTGGTGAAATCCGCTCACAAATTACCATTACCCGTGATGAAATGGATAGCGTGCGCGCGATGGCTGAAAATGCCTTGCTTCACCGCCATGATCCGAACACTTACAAGCTGGATTCGGGAGCGCGTGAATATCGCGGTATGACGCTGATGGAAATGGGGCGTGATATCCTGAAACGTAAAGGCATTGATACCCGTGGGCTTTCCAAATCGGAAGCGGCAGGCGTGATGCTTGGCATGGAAACACGCGGCGGTTTTCATTCTACCAGTGACTTTGCCAATATCGTTTTGAACGTAGCAAATAAAACGCTGCGTGCATCCTATGAAGCGGCTCCGCAAACCTTCAAGCCGTTTTCGCGCCAAGTTACTGCCCCGGACTTCAAAACTATTGCCCGCGTGCAGCTGGGCGATGCGCCTTCGCTGGAAAAGGTGAATGAATCCGGCGAATTCAAACGCGGCACTATCAGCGATGGTAAAGAGCAATACGCGCTTGCTACCTATGGCAAAGTAGTGGCGATCAACCGCCAAACGATCATCAATGATGATTTAGGCGCATTTACCCGCTTGCCTGAAATGTTTGGGCGTGCTGCGGCCGATCTGCAAAGTGATACGGTATGGGGCATTATTACCGGCAACCCGGTTATGGGTGATGGTACAGCTCTTTTCCATGCTAACCACGGCAATCTTGCTGGTGCTGGTGCGGCAATTGCAATTGCGCCGCTGGGTGATGGCCGCGCCGGTTTGCGTAAGCAGAAAGGCTTAAATGGCCGCTTGCTCAACCTTCTTACCAAGTATCTGCTTGTTCCTGCAGCGCTTGAAACGGTGGCAGAGCAATATGTGAATCAAACCAATGTGGTTTACACCAAAGCTGCGGACTTCAACCCGTTCGCCAATAAATTGCAGGTGATTGCAGAGCCGCGCCTTGATGCGGTTTCCGCAATTTCTTGGTATTTGGCAGCTGACCCGGCGCAGATCGACACTATCGAATATTGCTTCTTGGAAGGTCAGGAAGGCGTTTATCTCGAAAGTCGTTTGGGCTTCGATGTTGACGGGCTGGAACTGAAAGCACGCCTTGATTTCGCAGCTAAAGCGATTGACTGGCGCGGCTTCTGGAAAAACCCCGGCTTGTAATTTCAGATTTTACTAATCGACTACTCACCCCGGCTTTAGGCCGGTTTTTTTATGTCTAACAAAAAGGAAAACTATCTATGAAAAACTTTATCATGGAGGGAAAAACTATCACCCTCACAGCCCCTTATGCCGTTACTTCCGGTCAGGGTTTACTCGTCGGCTCAATCTTTGGCGTTGCATGCGCTGATGCAGCAATCAGCACAGAGGTTGAAACCCTGCTAGATGGGGTTTTTACCCTTGCTAAAGCAACCGGCGCAGCGTGGACAGTGGGCGCTCTCATTTATTGGGATAATACTGCCAAAAACTGCACCACTACTGCCGCTTCAAACAAGCTAATCGGCGTTGCTCAAGCCGCAGCTGCTTCCGGCGATGCAGTAGGAAATGTGCGCTTAAACGCGGCATTTATTGCTTAATAGCTTAAGCGCGAATTTGCTTTTTCATCTTCATTCAACACAGGAAAAACTATGACAGCTTTCGCAATAGCGATGCAGGCACTTTTCAATGATCGGAATGTGTCTAAAGACGCTTTTTTCCTGCCGTTGATTGGAACGAATAAGGCGGTTCGCGTTATTACCCGTGCGCCGGATATCTACCAAAACATAGGGCAGTCAGTAATCGAAACTCCAAGCATGGTGCTTGAAGTGCAGGTTGCCGACTGCCCTTCAATTGTTCCTGGCGATCAATTCATGGTGGATGGCATTACTTACAGCGCACAAGGCACGCCGAGGCGCGATAGTGAACAACTTATTTGGCAGGTAGATGTTTATGCGTCTTGAAGCGGCAATTAAAGGCAATCTCCCCAAATTTATGAAGGAGCAGCAAGCAGCTGCGGAAGTGGCAGTAACGAGCGGAATATCAGAAATTACCACGCGCATAAAAGAGGGTTTGCGCGGGCAAGTCAGCGGCGCGGGCCTTGGCTCAAAATTGGCAAAAAGCTGGCAGGCGCAAGTATATCCTAAAGGCAAGAAATCATTGGAAGCGGCAGGCTGGGTATTTTCTAAAGCGCCAAAGATCATTCGCGCTTTCAATGAAGGGGTGGTTATCAAAAGCAAAGAAGGCTGGTTTTTGGCAATTCCTACGGAGGCCGCACCAAAGCGCGGTGTTGGCGGTAAACGTATCAGCCCTTCTACCTTTCCAGAACATTCACTTGGCCGCTTGCGTTTTGTTTATCGGCGCGGCGCGGTTTCCTTGCTGGTGGTGGATGGTTTACGGGCCGGAACGGGCAAGCGCGGCGGATTTCGTAAAGCGTCAGATACGGCTCAACGCACTGGGCGCGGGCTAACTACGGTGGTGATGTTTTTTTTAGTGCCGCAAGCCAAATTGAAAAAGCGGCTGGATTACCAAGCCATAGTTAATCAATGGCAACCGCAGTTAGGGCAAGCAATACTTAATCATTGGCCGGAGGTGCAATCTAATGACGAGCAAACGTGAGCAAATTTTAAGCGCTCTTTATACGAAGGTGAAAACATTGGAAAGCGCCACCGTCAAAGCCTATCGCAATATGGATAAGCCGCAGAAAATTACCACTGGCGGTATTATCAATATGCACGATGGCGCCAGCGAAGAACCGGACGTGCTGCTTTCGCCGCTTACTTACATTTACGAACATATCGTGACGCTGGAAATCATGGTGCAAAATCCAAATTCAGACACGCGCAATACCGCGCTTGATGCGCTTTTGGTGAGTATTAGCAGCGTCATAAATTCAAATCGCACCCTTGATGGCCTTGCCGAATGGGTTGAAGCCAGACCACCCGATTTTGAGGAAGAACCCATTGAAGGTGCGGCAACCGTCCGTACTGCCACGGTTCAAATCATGGTGCGATTTTTTACCACTGACCCGCTGAATTAAACCTTAACCACTAAACGCTTGTAAAGGGTTGCGCCGCTAACACGGCCAGCCCTTTTTTGCGTCAACTTTTAACTTAACAATGGAGAAAAAACTATGGCCCGTTCTTACGGATCGGCAGCATCTTTGCTTGCCTTAAAGGAAGTTTCTTACGGCACAAAGCCTGGGGGAAACTGGGAAAAATTTGCATTCGTTTCATCGGATTTAAGCGCCGAGCAAAATCTGATTTCCTCGGATTTGCTGGGGCAAGGCCGCGAACCGCGTGCGCCTTTCCGCGATGTTATCAATGACGAAGGAAATCTTGTTGTGCCGGTGGAGGCCCGCGATTTCGGGCGCTGGCTGCAGCTGCTTCTTGGCAATCCTGTTTCTGCAGGAGTTGCGGCAACGGGCGATATCACTTTTACCGCAAATCCTTCAGCTGGTCATACCATCACGATTAATGGCGTGGTGTGGACGTTTGTTGCATCCGGCGCAACCGGCTTACAAACTAATATCGGTGCGAATCTGAACGCCACGCTTACGCAGCTGGCTACAGATTTGAACGCCTCTGTCAATGCCAGCATTACCCCGGCCACTTATTCAAACGGTGGCGGCACAAAACTAAATATCGTGCATGACACATTGAGCGCGGTGGGTAATGCTTTCACGCTTGCTTCCGGCAATGCCAATGCGGTTGTAAGCGGCGCTACGCTTTCAGGCGGCGGTTTTACCCATACTTTCACCAGCGGCGCAGCAAGCTTGCCTTCTTTCGCGGCAGAAATAGGCCATGCAAACGTGCCAGCCTATTTTGTGCATACCGGGTGCATGCTCAATTCATTGGCGCTTAATTTCCAGCGTTCCGGGGCAGCAAATGCCACTTTGAATATCATTGCTCAAGGTGAAACACGATTTACTGCTTCGCAAGGCGGAACGCCAACCGTCCGGGCATTCAAGCCATTTAGCCAGTTTAACGGCACGATCAAGCGCAATAGCGTAGCGCTGGCGAATATTACCGGCGCACAATTCACTTATTCAAACGGCATGCAGACGGTTCCTACCATCCGCAATGATGGGCTGATTGATGGCGTGGATCCAACAACCGTAAGTGTGAGCGGCAATATCGATGTGCGTTTTGCCGATACCACATTGGTAGATGACGCGATTAACAACAACGCCATTGAGCTAGAGCTTGCCTATAAATTGCCCGGTTTGGATGGCAATAACTTCGCGCTCACATGGACTTTCCACGAAGTTTTCTTACCGCGTCCGCGCATTCCGATTAGCGGCCCAGGTGGTGTGCAAGCCAGCTTCAACTGGCAGGCGGTTTATGACGATTCACTTTCAAAATCCGTCACCGTTGTACTGAAAAATGACGTTTCCACATACTCATAATTAGGGAGAAAACCATGTTACGACTGAATTTGAAAAAAGAAGCTTATTGGCTGGATTTGCCAGCGGGCGTGCGCGTGCGTATTCGCCCTTTGACAACGGCGATCATGAGCGCGGCGCAATCATCCGTTATCAAAAAAATAACCTTGCTTCGCGCTGAAATCAAAAAGCATGACGAAATCGGCGCGGAAAATGCCGATTTGCCTGATTTGGAAAATGAGCAGGTGCGGCTCGGCCTTTCAGAATCCATGCTCATTAAGGCGCTGGCGTTGGCGGCGATCATGGAATGGGAAGGCGTGATGCAGCCTGATAAAAACGAACCGGCAGAAATCAATGAGCAAAATATTTCAGACCTCATGGATATCTGGTTTGTGGCGCAGGAATTTTGGAAAAATTACACATCCTCACTTTCATTGCTGGAAGCAGAGGGAAACGTATCAAGGCCCGTTGTGAGTGGCACTTTAGCGGCGGGCCTTCCTATTGCCGGGGATGCACAGACCAACAACTCCCCTGTAGCCGAGGAGAAAGCGACCCGCTAACCAATGAGATTTGCCCCTATATTCGGCACGAACCTATAACGGGTGAAGGCTTTGAAGCATGGGAAGTGATCTTACGCAGTAGCGGCCAGCTAAAACTTTACCCCAGCGGTGCCATCGCCGGGTTTGAAATTCCAACCATCATGAGCATTTCGCAAGCACTTGGATATGACCTCCAAGCGCTTTTGCTTTTGCTCGAATATGCCGAGGCAGGCTTACGAGAAGCGGTTAAAAATCATGGCAGCAGCAACACAGAACGTATCGATCAGGATAGCGGTAATTGATGGCGATAAGGTGCGCCGTGAACTTACTCTAACTGGTGAAACCGGCCAACGGGCTTTGAAGCGTATTGAAGACGCTACAAAGCCCGCTTCGCGCCAGCTAGTGGCTGTAAATGTGGTTGGTGAGCAGCTGCGCTATGGTATGGAAAATCTTGCCGGTGGCGCTGGCACGTTAGGAACAAGCTTAATGCGGCTTGGGCCTATCGGCATTGCCGCCGCTGCCGTATTAGGTGCGGTTGGGCTTGCCGTTGCTGCCGGCATCAAGGAATTCAAGGAAGCAGAACTTGCATTAAACGGCCTGAATGCCGCGCTCAAAGCTACCGATTTTACAGCTGGTGTGACCGCGCAGCAAATTACCGCGCTGGGGGAAGCGGTAGAAGGCAATACACTCTTCAAAAAAGAGGATATTCAAAACGCTGCCGCTGCGCTCACTTCTTTTCAAAATGTTTCCGGCGAAACTTTCACCCGCGCATTAAGCCTTTCCGCTGATTTGGCCGTGCGGCTGGGTACTGACGTACCTTCCGCAGCGGAAATGCTGGGTAAATCACTGGAAAGCCCGGAAGATGGATTAGGCAGGCTAGCGCGTAAATTCAGTGATCTATCGCCGGTTCAAAAAGATACGATTGCCAATTTTATCAAGCAAGGCGATGTAGCTTCCGCCCAAGCCATTATCCTTGAGCATCTTGAAGGCAAAACTAAAGGATTGGCAGAAGCGCAGGCAAAGGGCTTAACGGGTGCTTCTAACGCGCTTGGCGATGCGTGGGATGATCTGCTTGAATCGTTGGGCCGGACGGTGGGCGAATCCAGCGCGGTAGAAGGCGGATTAAACGCCATTACCCGCGCATTACGCGGCTTGCAGGAAGCTTTAGACCCAACGCGCGATCAGCAAAAGAGCAAGCTGGAAAATGATATCGCCAAAATTCAAAACAGTTTTGGCGGCAAACTGGATGCATGGGTGTTTGGCGAATCACCGGCAGTAGCCGTTAAGAAAAAAGAACTGCAAAAGATAAATGATGAAATTGCCGCCGAACAGCGCAAGGCGGATGAAGAACAGGCAAAAGCACAGGAAGCAGCGGCAACGGCTGCAACCGAGCGCCGCAATGGTCAATTGCTGGAACTGCAAAAGAAGTTTCTAAAAGAAAATGAAGATTTAACGCTCACCTCGCAAGAAAAAATCCTGAAAGAAGCCGATGAGCGCCGCAAGCAAATTGAAGCGTTAAACAAAACCACCGGCAATAGTGAGGAAGCACAAAAAGCAATCGCCGCGCTGGAAGCTTCTACTAAAGCAAAACTGACAGAAGCAAATAAGGAAGCCGCCAAAGCCGCCGAGCAGTTAAGTCAGGCGAATGATAAGGTGGTGGAATCCCTGCAAAAGCGGCTGGCGGTTGAAAATCTTAGCGATCCTAAAAGTAAATTTGTTCAAGGCGAAGTTGATAAGCTTAATGCCAACGCGACAAAAGAATACCGCGAACAGGTAGAGAAACTTGCAGCTGCGCTTTACGATCTGCAGGAAGCAGAAAAAGCGGCAAAAGAGGCACAGGAAAACCGCAGGCAAGCCATTGACGAAATCAATAAAGGGATTCTCCAAACTAAGCCCTCTTATGATTCGGCAAAAGCGGCGCTCGATGATTGGAAGGGAAATTTAGTTGATAAATTGGGCGGCGCTACTGAATCCAATCAGGAATATCTCGATAAAATTAATCAGATTTATAACGTCAAGCTGAAGGATATTTACAATCGTTCATTGCTTGACAGTGATAAGTGGTCAGACGGTGCGGCCCGTGCGCTAAACCGTTATGCCGATGAAGCTACTAACGCGGCTAAAAATGCCGAGGAAGTATTCGGCCAAGCTGCCAGCAAGATTGAAGATACGTTGGTGGATATGGTTTCAACCGGCGAATTCAGCATGAAAAAGCTGGGTGATCTGGTGATGAGTATTCAACAAGATATTCTCCGCGCATTTTTGCGCCAAAATGTTACCGGCCCTATTGCCGGGGCATTAGGGGATATGCTGGGCGGCGGAAGTGGTGGCGGAAGTAGCGGCGGTGGTGGAATTTTCGGCAGCTTCTTTAGCGATATATTTTCCGGCATTTTCCATAACGGCGGTGTGGTGGGTGAATCCCTTACCAGCCGCCGCGCCGTATCGCCGTTGCTATTCGCCGGTGCGCCACGTTTTCACAACGGCCTAATGCCCGATGAATTCCCGGCCATCCTGCAAAAGGGCGAAACTGTTTTGCCTAAAGGTATGAAGGGAAACGGCATGAATGTGACCTTTAATATTTCAACCCCGGACGCGCAAAGCTTCATGGATAGCCAAGGACAAATTATGTCCCGGTTTGCCGGAAGCTTGCAGCGTTACCGCTCAAGGAACGCTTAAAATGCCCACATTTCATGAAGTCCAGTTTCCGCAAAAAGTTGCTTATGGCGCTTCGGGCGGGCCGCAATTCAATACCAGTATTGTCACCACGCAAGGCGGGTTTGAACAGCGGAATGTGAATTGGCAAAAGTCGCGCGGCCGATGGGATATTTCCACCGGCATAAAAAACAAAACCGATATGGACGCGGTAATAGCCTTTTTCCGCGCCCGTTTCGGCAAAGCCTATGGTTTTCGCTTCAAAGATTGGGCGGATTATCAGGCGGTGGGGCAAGTGATCGGCACGGGTAATGGCGTGCTTACTACTTTTCAGCTGGCAAAGATTTATACCAGCGGCGGCAATAGCTACAGCCGGGAAATCAAAAAACCCGTAAGCGGCACAGTCAAGATTTACCTCAATAGCGTGCTGCAAGTTTCCGGTTATTCCGTGGATCTCACTACTGGCATTGTCACCTTTTCCAGTGCGCCGGGAAATACGGTGGTAGTGGGCGCTGATTTCGATTTTGACGTGCCTGCCCGTTTTGACACTGACCAGCTGGCCGTGCGTACCGATGGCCCCGGCATTTATGTGTGGGATTCAATACCAATTGTGGAGCTTCGCTTATGAGAACAGCATCATCACCATTAACCGCGCACCTTGCCAGCGAAGTAACCAGCCTTGCAATTTGCTGGAAACTTACCTTGGTAAATAATTCCGTAATGGGATTTACCGATCATACCTCTGACCTCACAATTTCCAGCCAGCTATATAAGGCGGCCACCGGCATTTCCCCTACGAGTATCGAAACAAAGGATAAATTCAGCGTTGATAATCTTGATGTGGCAGGCGTGCTTGATGCGGCTTCGATCACGGAAGTTGATATCATGGCCGGGAAATATGACTTTGCCGAAATCGAAATTTTCATGGTCAACGTCACCGATCTTACGCAGGGCATCATTACCCATCGCCGGGGATGGCTGGGTGAAGTTTCATTAAAAAATGGTCAATTCATTGCCGAAGTGCGCGGGCTGACGCAGAAACTAAGCCAGAATATTGTTGAGTTATACAGCCCAACTTGCCGCGCTGTATTTGGCGATTCGCGCTGCAAAGCAAACCTTGCCAGTTACACGGTAGGCGGCACGGTAAACACCGTCACCAGCCGCCAAGTTTTCATTTCAAATAGCATGACGCAAGCAGCTGGTTATTTTTCCAGCGGTGAAGTTGTTTGGCTTACCGGCGCAAACGCTGGCTGCAGAATGGAAATCAAAGAATTTTCTAACAAGCAATTTACGCTTGTACTGCCGATGCCAAATAACATTGCGGCAGGCGATACGTTCAATGCCATTGCGGGCTGCGATAAAACTTTTCACAGCTGCTTTTCCAAATTTAGTAACGCCGTAAATTTTCGCGGCGAACCTCACGTTCCCGGCATGGATAAAATGCTGGCTACCGCTGCAACCGCTAACGATCTTCAAACAGCATGACCATAGCAAATGACATAGTAACCCATGCTCGCGCGTGGGTGGGTACTCCTTTTCACCATCAAGCCCGGCTCAAAGGCAAAGGGTGTGATTGCCTCGGCCTGGTTGTCGGGGTGGTGGATGAGTTGGAGTTGAAGGATAAAAACGGTGTGAAGCTGGCGAGTTATGATGAGGTCACTTATTCGCGCGAACCGGACGGGGAATATCTAACGCGAAAACTCACCGGCCTTTTACTTGAAATTCCTATTACCGAGGCCCGCGCCGGTGATCTGGGACTTTTCAAGGTGCGGGAAAATCCGCAGCACCTTGCAATTTTGAGCGATTACGAAGGCGGGCTTGGAATGATTCATAGCTTCGCACCATCGCGCCGCGTGGTTGAACACCGGCTAGATGATGAATGGAAATTACGTTTACTAAAGGTTTTCAGATGGCAGCAATAGTCTTAGCAGCGGCGGCAAGTTCCGCCGCCACATCACTTGGCGCAGGCACTTTCTTTGCCGCTGTAGCCGGTGGTGCGGGCGGATTTCTGGGCGGGTTTGTTGATCGTGCCATTTTTGGTAGCAAAACCAAAATCAATCAGGAAGGCTCGCGCGTCACTGATTTGATGGTGCAAGCATCGACTTACGGCAAAGCAATACCACTTGTATATGGCAATGCCCGGATTGCCGGTAATATGATTTGGTCACGGCCCATTCAGGAGCATATCACCACTACCACGCAAAGCAGCGGCGGCGGTAAAGGTGGCGGCGGTGGCGGCAGCGTTGAAACTACCACTACGACTTACACTTACACGGCAAGCATGGCGATTGCCATTTGTGAAGGCCCGATTACGGAAGTAGTGCGCGTATGGGCGGATAGTAAGCAGCTGGATTTAACGCAAGGTAGCTACACGCTTTATTTGGGCGATGAAACGCAATTGCCCGATACCTATATGGCTTCATTTTTCCCGGCAGGGCAAACGCCTGCCTATCGCGGCATGGCGTATGTGGTGATTAAGGATTTTCCGCTGGCAGATTTCGGCAATCGTATTCCTAACTTTACCTTTGAAGTGCGCCGCACCCTTAAAAAGCCTTTTGATTTAGAAGATAAGATCAAAGATATCACGATCATTCCGGGCGCTGGCGAAAATGTTTATGATACGGTAGTGCAGGAAAAGCAGTACGGCCAGCAAGACGTTTCCGGCAATTTCGTACAGGGCGGAAAAGTTTTTAAGCAGAACCTTAACAATCTGAATAATAAAGCTGACGCGCTGGTAGCGTTGGATAATCTCAAAGCCACGCTTCCGAATGTAGAATGGGTTTCGGTGGTGCTAAATTGGTTTTCGGATTCCGTTGATCCTGCCGTTTCCATTATCAAGCCCGCCGCTGAATTTAACAGCCAAGGAGCGCGAGTTACGCCTGATGATTGGGCGGTAGCAGGATTTAACCGCAACAACGCGCATGTTATACAAACTTTTGGCGATGGCTCCCCCACATACGGCGGCACGCCAACGGATAAAAGCATTGTTCGCCTTTGCCAAGAATTGAAAAGCCGGGGCTATAAAGTGCTTTTCTATCCGATGGTGCAGGTTGATACGATCACACCTACCGCAAAGCCATGGCGCGGGCGAATTACGCCAACAAATGCCACGGATGCCGCCGGATTTTTCACGCGCACTAATGGCTACAACGCTTATATCAATCACTATGCGAATTTACAGGTGGGCGGCGTTTACCTGAAAAACAATATTGATGCCTTTATGATCGGCTCCGAGCTTATTGGCCTCACGCAATACATGAGCAGCCCCGGTGTTTTTCCGGCAGTTACGCAGCTGAAAAGCCTTGCAGCTTCGGTAAAATCGGCGGTTGGAAGTGGCGTAAAAGTTACCTACGGCGGAGATTGGAGCGAATATCATTCCGTCAATGGCTGGTATAACATGGATCCGCTATGGTCAGATAGCAATATCGATGTGGTATGTGTTGATTGCTATTTTCCGCTCACGCCGGATTTGCCGCAAACGCAAATTGACTATGCCGCAGTTTATGCCGGTTGGTCAAAAGATGAAGGTTGGGATTATTATTGGGATAGCACGCGCACCACGAAAACTTTTTATTCCGGCGCTACCTATGCTTGGAAAAATATAAAGCATTGGTGGAATTCTACGCACACTAACCCAAACGCCACGACTACCGCTTGGACTGCCAAAATGAAGCCTATTTGGTTTTCAGAGCTTGGCTTCCCTTCGGTGGATGGCTGCGCGAATCAGCCGAATGTGTTTATTGACCCGGATTCAGTAGAAAGCTTTTATCCTCGCGGTTCGCGCGGGCGCGTTGATTTCCTCGCGCAGCGCACGGCGCTTGATGCCTCTATTGATTATCTCAATGCTCAAAATGCACTGGAAGCTAATTTTATCCCGCGTAAATTTATTTGGACATGGGATGCGCGGCCTTTCCCCTTTTTTCCTGATTTGGTTTCCGTTTGGTCGGATGGCGGCAACTGGAAAACCGGGCATTGGGTGCAAGGGAAACTCGGCCTTTCTAGCCTCGGCCAAATTGTAGCCGATCTGCTTAAGAAAGTCGGCTATGATTCCACCATGTACGATACAAGCCGCTTGCTTGATATCGTTTCCGGTTTTGTCATCACTAACCGTCAAACCGTGCGCTCATGCCTTGAGCAGTTGGCAAATGCGTATTTCTTTGATTGCGTGGAATCGGACGGACTTTTGAAATTCATAAAGCGCGGTAAAGTTTCCAGCATCACGATTGATTATACCGAGCTGGTGACTAAAGAAGATTCTGGCGATGCAATGACGGTTACGCGCATGCAGGAATTGGAATTGCCGCGCCAAGTGGACGTGATTTATCTAAACCGCACGGCGGATTATCAAAGCGGCACGCAATCTTCACAGCGCCAAACCGTTAAAGCGGTGGATTATGTAACTGTGAATTTGCCTATCGTGCTTTCCGATCAGGAAGCAAAGGTGGTTGCAGATGTGACGCTTTATAATGCGTGGGTAGGTAGGATTAATTACAACTTCGTCATACCGCCAAAATACGCGCTTATAGAGCCTACGGACGTAATCACCATTACGAAAGATGGCGCGGCATATTTAGTGCGGGTTACAAGCTCAACGCTGATGCGAAACGGCACGCAGGAAATTACTGCCATTGCCGAAGATGTAAGCAGCTATGACTTCTATAACCCCGCTGGTACCGGCACGCCAAACATTCAGCTACCGGCCACCATTTCAGCTTCACGATTGGAATTGATGGATTTGCCCGCATTTCCTACGGATGGCATAACGGATGCCTATTTGCGTTATGGCGTGGTTGGCCTGGGCGAAAATTGGGCGGGTTCGGCGGTGTATCGTTCCGATGATGGCGGCTCAAACTATGCCTTGATGCAAACGCTCACAGCGCAAGCAACCATAGGCGCGGTGCTGAATATCATTCCCGCGGGAACCGTTTACGCATGGGATAATATTTCTACCATCGATGTGCTGCTAACTTTCGGCCAGCTGCAGAGCGTGACCGAAATCGCCGTATTGAATGGCGGTAATGTATGCGTAATCGGGGATGAAGTAATCCAGTTTCAAACCGCTACTTTGCTCGATACGAATAAATATCGCCTCAGCGGGCTTTTAAGGGGCCGTCTAGGTACGGAATGGGCTGTAGGTAGTCATGTAGCCGGTGAACGGTTTGTAATGCTCACAAACGCGCTGGCGCGGGAATTAATGGCATCGTCCGGCTGGGGTATCTCAAAGAAGTTTAAGCCCGTAACGGTAGGTTCAACCCTTGGGGCAACTGACCCGCAGGATTTTGCCTATACAGCGCGGGCCTTAAAGCCTTATTCGCCGGTGCATGTTATCGGCTCCCGCAGCGCCGGTGATCTCACTATCAGCTGGAAACGCCGCACCCGCATTGGCGGGGATTGGCGGGATGCAGTTGACGTGCCGCTTTCTGAGGAATCAGAAAAATACGAGGTGGATATCATGCAAGGGGTAACGCTTAAACGCACCATTACCGGCCTTACAAGCCCAACGGCGCTTTACACCGCCGCGCAGCAAGTGGCCGATTTTGGCGCTACGCAAAGCAGCATTCTTGTAAATGTTTATCAGCTTTCGGCGGCAGCTGGCCGTGGTTACGCAGGCATAGCCACACTTTAAGCAATAACTCACGTTTCACGGCACTTCCCGCCGTGGGCGTGAGTTTTTGCGCGTCAAAATCAAAAAGGAAAAATATCATGCCAAACACCACTAACCGGGTGAAGCTTCCCTATATTCTGCAATCGCAGAGCCAAAAGGAAGTTACCCATAATAGCGGCCTCGATCTTATCGATGCGCTATTGCAAGCTGCCTGTGTCACCATCAATTTGAACACGCCGCCCGGTTCGCCGGCAGCGGGTGATTGTTATGTTGTCGGCACTTCGCCAACCGGCGCATGGGCGGGCCAAGCAAAAACAGTGGCTTTTTACACTACCGGCTGGAACTTCATAACACCGTGGGAAGGATTGACGGTTTGGGCGAATGATACAAACCAGCTTTTCACTTATGATGGCTCGGCATGGGGCGCAACGTACAATCTAAGCCAGTTTAATAACCTCACCATGCTTGGCATCAATGCCACCGCCGATTCCACCAACAAGCTATCCATCAACACCGAAGCTATTTTATTTAACCATAACGGCGGTGATCTGCAGGTGAAATTAAATAAGAATGCTGCCGGGAACAAAGCGGGCTTCTTATTTCAAAGTAACTGGTCGGCGCGTGCGGAATTTGGCTTGCTGGGTGATGATAATTTTACTCTGAAAGTATCACCTGACGGATCCACGTTTTATGATTCGCTCAAAATGCTGGCCGGTAGTGGCCGTGCTGCACTGAAAGCAAATGGAGTGGGGTTAAGCGGCGCTGGCACTAACCAAGCCACAGCAACGGGCATTACAAAGCAAACTAACGAATTTACCACCGTTGCCGCTTCCACCGGCGCAAGATTACCTTCACCGGAACAAGGCGAATTTATTTTTGTAGCGAACGCTGGAGCGAACGCCCTAGCGGTTTACCCTAACACCGGCCACAGCATTAATGCGCTGGCCGCTAATGCCGCATTTTCGCTGGTAGCTGGCAAGAATGCGGTGTTTTGGGCCGCTACCGCCAGCAAATGGTATGTGAACCTAAGCGCCTAAATTTCTAACTATCCCGCGAACCAGCTGCCTTTGGGCGGCTTTTTTTATGTCTAAACCAAAGGAGAAAACCGCATGGCACCCACCGAAGAAAAAGATGTGCAAGCGCAGCTGGCCGTTATGAATACGCAAATCCAAGCACTCACAAAAACTGTGGATGTGCTGGCGGAGGAAGTGAAATCGCTTACCGCGCTGGCAAATCAAGGCAAAGGGAGCCTTCGCACGCTCTTAATCATCGGCGGGCTTTGGACTGGCCTAATCGCCTTTCTTAGCTTCGCCGCCGGTCATCTGGACTGGAAATAATCAACCAACCTTACAAGGAGAATACACTATGCCTAAAAACGTATCACGCGGCATACGCAATAATAATCCCGGCAATATCCGCCTTTCAAAAGATAAATGGCAAGGGCTGGCGCCATCGCAACCGGATAAGGAATTCTTCACTTTCCAAAATCCCGTTTATGGCATCCGTGCAATTGCCCGGCTCCTGATTAATTATCAGGATGATTACGGCCTTCGCACCATACGCGGCATTATCAGCCGTTGGGCACCAGCTTCGGAAAATAACACCGAAGCTTATATCAAGCGCGTGGCAGAACGCACCGGCTTTGACGCTGACCAGCCGCTTGATCTACACCAGCATGAATACCTAAAACCGCTGGTGATTGCCATTATCTGGCATGAAAACGCGCAGCAACCTTACACGGGTGAACAAATCGACAAGGCATTGGTGCTGGCCGGTGTTGAGATTACGCCTAAGCCTTTGGCAAAAAGCCGCACCATTAAAGGCGCACAGGTTACAGCCAGCGCCGGGGTGGTAGCAGCTGCTTCCGGGGTAATTGCCGAAGCCGCGCCTGCAATTCCGGTTTTATCCGCGCTTTCGCAAATGGTGAAAGATAACGCGCTTGGCTTTTTGATCGTGCTGGGTGTGATGGTGATTTTTGCCGCTGGTTATATCGCCTGGGCGCGGGTTGATGATCGCAGAAAGGGGCTTGTATGATTTGGGGCCTTTTACTCCGCTGGTGGCAGCGTTCTTATGCGGCAATCCTCAAATGGCTGGGGATTGCCGCCGCCGTGCTGGTGGTGCTTTTCAAAATTCGGCAATCGGGCCGGAATGATGAACGCGCCGATCAGCTTTTGAAGCAAAACGAAATAGTAGGTAAAGCCAATGAAGTTGAAAACGATATGCGCCGCGTACGCGATGGTGATTCTCTTAACGAGTTGCGCCGGGATTGGACGCGCAAATAACAGCTATTGCCAGATTGCCAAACCTATCATGATCGGGCCGGAGGACGCTTTAAGCGATACCACGGCCCGCGAAGTGCTGGAACATAACCGCACCGGCAGGAAAATATGCGGCTGGTAATTTACGCGGTTTTTGCCTTTGGCGGGTTCTGCAAAGCTTTCCGGCGTTCCTCGCATTCTGCCCGGCGCTTTTTAAGCGTATTGCGGAAATCATCGATCTTTTTCACGTCTTCAAGGATTTCTTCATTCTTTGGCAACGGCACGGTGTTGCCGCTGGCTTTATCATGGCCGGAGTTTTCGGAAGCGCGTTTCATGGCCCAAAAGACGGTTTCATAATCGGAATCCTCGACAATCACCCCGGCAAGGCTTTGCGTGCGAACATCGGAATCGAAGCGGCCCACCACGTTATTAAGCAAGAATTCTTCCACTAGGCGCTCCCATGTTTCGCGCAGGTCGGTGTAAAAATCTTTTACGGCGCTGCGGCGGGCATCGTCATCGGGGAAAGTTTGAGCAACAAGCGCTTTTGACCGCGTTTTTAGCAATTCAATGCGCTGGGTGGCAGGTGTTGCTTGCCAATGTTTATCGCTGCTATTTACCACGCCAAAGCCTTTTTCATCCGATTTGTGAATGTAATGCTCAAGGCAAGGCGTTCTGTATTCCGCCGCGTATTTCTTCACCTCGTTATAGAAAAGAATATTGTGGGTGAAAATCACGACTTGGCGGTTTTGTGCTTCCCGCGCGAGGCGCTTTGCTACCCGGCGAATTCGTAAATGGTCGAGTGAGGAAACCGGGTCATCAACGATAATACCGTGCTGGATAGGCTCACGTTTAATTTCCGCTAAGAAGCAGGATAACGCAAGGGCGCGTTGTTCGCCTTCGCTCAACACATCGCTATTCGATACGGCGCTGGTAGCTTTGAGATTTACGCCAACGAGGGTAGCGCCGCGATCTGTCCGGCTTGCCACGGTAAACGGCACATGATTCAGGTCTAGCTCGTCAATTTCATCTAAAATATTTTTCTTCAAATCCTCGGTGAGCAAAGACTTTCTAAGCTGGGTAATTTTCTTGGAAGCATTAGTAGTGTCGAGCGCATCAACGCATTTATTCAGGTTCGCAAGTAGGATGATATCGCTTAGGCGTTCCGTGAAAATGCCGATATCCGCCGCAAACCTTTTCCTATCTTTCAGCGCAGTCACTTGCTCCTGCAGCTTGATAAAGCGCTCGTTGTCGGCGCAGTCTTTTTCCAGCGCTTCAATTTCCACATTTAAGGCGGCGATATCGTCAACCAGCTGCTTGCCAATAGCGGTGATGGTGGCGGTCGGCTTGGTAAACTTGTGATCGGTGATGCACGCTTTTAGCGCCGTTAGCAGGGTAGCAGCTTCGACCATGAACGTATGCACGCCAGCCGCAGCGGTTTTCCGTTCTTCACTCAATGCCGCATATTGCTCAAGCGCGGCCTCATATTCTGCCTTTTTCGGCAGGTTCAATTTGCTAATCGCGTCGGCTTTGTCTTTTAAGGCTTGGGCCGCTGTTTGCGCCGCTTTCGCCGCCTTATCTTCCACAAACTGTTCAAACCGCTTTAACCGCGCCGACGCTTCGGCATCTAACGGGTGCTGGCATAGGAGGCATAATTCATCAACCTCCGAAGGAATTTTACCCGCATTGCCCGGAATCGATTTCGCGTATTCGGTGGCATATTGATACATCTTTTGCCAAGGGTTTGAGCCGGTGCTTTCCAGCTTTTCATCCTTAAAGCGGGTGCTGGCCGCAAGCTTAGCCGCTTCCGCCGTGGCGGTGGCTTCGGTAAATGCCTTTTCAAGCTCCTCGATTTTCGCGTCAGCAAGCGCGTTTTCAATCGCAGTAATCTTTCCTGATAGCACGGTTACGGAAGCGCATAAGGTGCGGTGGGCGCTTAATTTCAGCGCCGGATTTTCGGCCAGCTGCTTTTCCAATTCCTGAATTTTCACATCATCTTCCGCCGCCCATACCGCAAGCTCTTTTAGCTTTTCAGCGGTCGGCAATTCCGCTTCCGGCGTTTTTGTATCAAGCTTGGCAATGATTTTTGCAATTTCCCCATTGGCCGCATAACCGGACGGAAGCGCCACTTGCACATGCTTTTTCAGCGTATCCACTTCGGGAATGAATGGCTTTTTAAGGTCATCGAGTAGCTGGATATAACGCTGTGTCCTGCCCCCCTATAATTGATCCAGAAAATAAGTTAGTATTTCGGTCAATTTGATGGAGATGTTTTATGGCACGGAAGAAGTTTGATGCTGGGCAGATTATTGGTCATTTGCGCACGATAGAGGTGCTGCAGAGCAAGGGGGCATCGGTTGCGGTCGCGTGCCGTGAGGTTGGCATAACAGAGCAAACCTATTATCGCTGGCGCAAGGAATATGGCGGCATGCAGGTGAGTCAGGCAAAGCGACTGAAGGATCTCGAGAAAGAGAACTCCCGCCTGAAGAAAGCGGTGGCCGAGCTGACGCTGGACAAACTGATTCTCAAAGAGGCTGCTGAGGGAAACTTCTAAGCCCCGAGCGCCGCAGTCAGGCTGTGGTGAGCGTCGTGCAACGCTATGGCGTATCTGAGCGCCGCGCATGCACGGTTCTGGGGCATTCCCGCAGCAGCCAGCGTTACCCGAAACAACCCAAGACAGACGAAGTTTCTTTGCGGCAAGATATCGTGCGGTTAGCAGGGCGATACGGCCGCTATGGTTACCGGCGCATCACCGCTATGCTGCATGCAGAAGGTTGGCAGGTGAATCATAAACGCGTCGAGCGCATCTGGCGGCAGGAGGGGTTGAAGGTTCCTGCCAGGCAGCCCAAGCGCGGCAGACTATATTTGCATGATGGTTCATGCATCCGTCTGCGCCCATGCTGGGAAAATCATGTCTGGAGCTATGACTTTGTGAGCGAGCGGCTGAGTAATGGCCGAAAGTTCCGCATGCTGACGGTGATTGATGAATACAGCCGCCGCTGCCTGGCCATCAAGGTCGATTATCAATTGAAGTCCGAACAAGTGCTGGACACACTGGCCGCGTTATTCATCCGTGAAGGCATCCCCGATTACATCCGCAGCGACAACGGTGCAGAGTTTACCGCGCATCAGGTGCGCGAGTGGCTGGCTAAACTAGCTGTAAAGACCGCCTATATCACACCCGGCAGTCCATGGGAAAATGGCTTCAATGAGCGATTCAATGGCAGCTTGCGCGATGAGTTGCTGAACGGAGAGATCTTCTTTTCGCTGGCTGAGGCAAAGGTGATGATCGAAAAATGGCGTCAATATTATAATGAAGTGCGACCACATAGCTCTTTGGGTTATCAGCCGCCAGCACCCAAGGCATTCATCTCCGGCCCACAGGTATTATCATCCCATTCCGCTACGCTTCTTGCTCCGACAATCCCTGCCCAGAAGCACTAAATACTAACTTACAAACTGGACCAAATCTTGGGGGCTTGACAGCTGCACCAATTCAATTTCGGCGGGCAGATATTCAATTTTATTTTCTTTATCGACATACAGCCGCGCACATTTCGCATCAAATACCGTCAAGCGGCTGGTTGGCTCTGGGGGCTGATTCCCATCAATCCAAACTTCCTCGGTCGGTTCCACACCCGCAACCTGATAGCGTACCGTTACCTCCGCTTTTGGGCTAACACCTTCCTTGAAAACGTCGCCTAATAGATGATCGCGCACAAGAGTACGGCATAACTTTTTAGTGATTTTGCAGTAACCGCTTTTACCGCTGCCATTGTCGCCATAAATCAGCGTAATGCCATCGGTAGCGAACTGCATTACCTGATCGTCAGCCAGCCGGTTTACATGCTTTGAAGGGCCAATGGCGCATAACAGCGTTTTAGGTGTTGTGCTGGATGATTCTGTTTTGAAATTCTCGTCGGTAAAATCTTTTATATCCTCTTCCACGCCGGTTTTAATGCCGTGACTTTGCTTCAAGTTATTGGTGATTGCAGTCTTATCATCGTCATTAAAGGGAACAAGTACTAGCCGCCGTAACGCATCCCTCGACCAAAGCGGTTGCTTTTGAATCCACTCCGAAAGGTCTTCGGCTTTCAATAAAACGATTTTTGCCATGCTGCCGCTTCCACTAAATTGCGCCTCGGCTTTTAGGTGGGCCGAGGAATGGAAGCTAGTATAGCTCTACTGTCCTGATTTAGAAGTATTAATTTGTTCGATTTACCCTTGGCTCTTAAATCTATAGCCAATGCCAGGTTCGGTGATAATAAATCGCGGGTTTAGCGCATCATCCTTAAGTTTTTCGCGCAAATGCTGGGTATGAATCCGGAGGTAATTATTGTTTTCTAGCGTATGCTTTCCCCATACCTCGCGCATTAGCTGCGTGTGCGTGATGACTTTGCCGGAGTTTTTTACCAGCACGCTTAAAAGTTTATATTCAATCGGCGTAAGCTTAATATCTTCGTTGTGGAGCGTCACAACGCGGCTAGTAAGGTCAACCTTCAACCCATCCACTTCATACGCCTCACCGCCATTATTCAAGCGCCTAGCGTGGCGCAAACCTACTTTCACACGGGCAATCAATTCACCGGCGCTAAAAGGCTTGGTCAAATAATCATCCGCGCCAAGTTCTAGTGCCATGATTTTATCGTTTTCCTGCCCACGGGCAGAAAGCACGACAATTGGAATATGACTAAATTCGCGCACCTGCCGGATAATTTCTATACCGTCAATATCGGGTAAGCCAAGATCGAGAATCATTACCTCCGGGTGCTGTGAACGCAAAAGCTGCATGCCTGCTTTTCCATTTTCTGCTTCGATTGGTTTTAGCCCATGAGTGGTGAGCGTAAGACGGAGAAATTTTCGGATTTCTGCTTCATCTTCTATTATCAAAACGGGTGTTTGTGTTACCTCACTCATGCGTTTCCATTATAGGTTTAAGACCCGGTAAAGTAAATGAAATCACCGCACCACCTTCTTTACCACTTTTGCCCGTGATACTTCCACCATGCGCTTCCACAACTCCCTTACATATTGCAAGACCAAGCCCAGCGTTACCATCAGTGCGGTGGCCCCGAGTGTAAAATTTCTCAAATATTTTTTCTTCTTCACCTTTTGGCAGTCCTTCGCCGTTGTCTGATACAGTAATGCGTAAACAATCTGCTTCGACTTTTGCACTAATAGTGATTTTGCCATCCTGTTTCGTGTAACGAATGGCATTATCCAAAAGATTCACCAGCACTTGCTCAATAAGCAGCCCGTCCATCACAATTAGCGGCAAATCTTTTGCCACATCTGTATTTATAGTGCGCTGGTCCTTGTTTTCCTCGATGCGTGTAAGTGCGGAGCCAATGACTTCGGCAATGAAGTACGGCTGGTCGTTCAGCTTTATCTTTCCGGCTTCGAGCGAGGTAACGTCCAGCAAATTCGTTACTAGCTTAGCCAGTCGCGCAGCTTGGGAATGAATGGAATTAAGTAGCTCTGTTACGGCCTTCGGCAGTTTTTCTTTCAGCATCAATGCGCTGCTAGCTGCACCGGTGATAGAAGCCAGCGGCGTTCGTAAATCATGTGAAACAGAACTAAGCAACACGTTCCGTAATTTTTCGCTTTCCGATTCAATTTTTGCTTTTTCCGCGCTTTCGGCGTTATGCGCCCGCTGAAAAGCCGAAGCGATTAGGCTAGCAAAGGTTTCCATCTGGCTGATTTCTGCTGTGCTGAATTGGCGCGATTCATTTTTAGGGACAATGCCAAGAACGCCTAACGAAGTGTTTTCGGCAACAAGAGGAATGTACGAACCTTTAGCACTGGGCAATGTATCTGTTTGCCTACCGGCAAGCTGCCGGTTTTCCAGCGCCCAACGTGCAACGCTTTCTTCTTTCAACTCACGCGATGGAGTGTTTTCAGGAATAGTCTGCATACCGTTTTCGGTAGGCAGGAAAATTGTAATGATAACATCAAAGGCTTGCCCTATATGCTTAATCGCGGCTTCTGACATGGCAGCGATACCGCGCACTGATGAAAGTTCACGCGTGAGAGAGTAAAGTACATTAGTTTCCTGCTCGCGTTTTCGTGACTGTCGCGCTTGTAACGACAATTTTGCCGCCAGTGAGCCAACAATAAGACTGGCAATCAGCATAACCGAGAAGGTGTAATAATAATCTGGGTCTATAAAGCTAAAAGTATAGATCGGTTCCGTATAAAAGAAATTGAAGCAAGCAACACTAACCAGCGAGGCGAAAACCGAAGGGCCGATACCATAACGTGCGGCAATGATCACGACACCTGTTAGATAAATCATTGTAAGATTGTTAGGGTCAGTTACGGTCCTGAATGGTAATCCTAAAAGGGTACATAGGGCTAAAATAACTATCGCCCATATATAGCTTAACGGTTGCGCTAAGTAATGTCCCCAAAAAGAGGTATAGGATTTCTCCTGTGGGACATCCTCGGTAACGGTGGTAATTTCCATACCGCTGCCGTTTTCGATCAATTCACGAGATAAAGTGCTACCAAACAAGCTTGCGAAACGGGATTGGCGCTTATGACCTACCACAATACGAGTAATGCCGTTATTTCTGGCGTAATTTAAAATTTCCTCACAAGCATTGCTTCCAGAAAGGCGTATTATGCGAGCGCCCATTTTCTCGGCTAGACGTAAATTTCTATCAGCAGTGAGCTTGGCTTTATCCGTCAGACGGATATGGCGGGCTGTTTCTACATAAATTACATACCACGGTGCTTTTGCGCGCGAGGCCATTCGGCGGGAATGACGAATAACGCTTGCGGAAAGTGAATCATGTCCGATGCACACCAAAATTTTTTGCCCGATCTGAGCTTCCTTCTGTCCGCGTGCGGAGGAAAGTACATCGTTTTCTGCATCCACGCGCTCGGCTGTTCTTCGCAACGCCAATTCGCGCAGAGCAATTAGATTTGATTTCTTAAAAAAATTTTCAGCGGCTCGCTGATTTGCGCCTGGTGCAATATAAACTTTACCCTCGTGCAGCCGCTTTAACAGTTCATCGGAAGGGATATCCACTAATGAAATTTCATCGGCTTCATCAAAGATTTTATCTGGCACAGTTTCCCGCACCTGCACTCCGGTTAGTTTCGCTACCAGATCATTGATACTTTCCAAATGCTGCACGTTCAGCGTGGTATAAACATCAATCCCGCGATTTAGCAATTCTGCGATATCTTGCCAACGCTTGGGATGTCGTGAACCCGGCGCATTCGTGTGCGCGAATTCATCTATCAGGATAAGAGATGGTTTACGCTCTAAGGCTGCTTCTAAATCGAAATCTTTAAGAGTAATGCCCCGGTGAACAACATCAAGGGTCGGAACAGTTGGTAGGCCTTCCATCAACTTCGCGGTTTCGTCGCGCCCGTGTGTTTCCACGATACCTATTACCACGTCAATGCCGTCGTGCAGAAGTCGGCGGGCTTCTGAAAGCATGGCATAGGTTTTACCTACACCTGCAGATGCACCAAAAAAAACCTTTAATCTTCCCCGCGTGGTAATGCTGCGGTCATTACTCACCAAGTCCAGTAGGCTATCCGGATTAGGTCGGTTGTCATTCACGACATCAGTGCTTTTCTCATTATATTTTGCCATCTAATGCGAGGTTTAGTTTTAATACATTCACTCTCGGTTCGCCAAGCATACCGAGTTGACGTGAAGAAGTAAAACTCTGAACGACCTTACGAATTTCTGACTCTGAAAGACCGCGTGCCTTAGCAACACGGGAAATTTGATACTCGGCCGCTGCGGGGCTGATTTCAGGGTCAAGACCGGAACCTGAAGACGTTACCAGATCCACGGGAATTTTTTTCGTATTGGCAGGGTCAGCCGCTTTTAATGCCTCTACACGGGCTTTGACTGCTTCCAGCAGCGCTGGGTTATTAACACCAAGGTTTGAACCGCTTGAAGCTGCCGCATTGTAAGCGGTGGGGCCAGTGGCAGAAAGGCGGCCCCAAAAATATTGCGGCTGTGAGAAAGGCTGGCCGATTAATTCAGAGCCAAGCACTTTGCCATCTTTGCCCTTAACCAAACTGCCTTGCGCGTTATCCGCGAAAAATGTTTGAATGACTGCGGTGGAAGCGCTGGGGTATGCAAAGCCTAATACGGCAGTGAGCAATAACAGCATGACGAAAGTTGGGCGGAGTGTTGACATAATCATCTGCATAAATACCTCTATTTTAAGCAAGTCCGACGCTGGTAAGCAGCATATCGATTAGCTTGATTCCAATGAACGGCGTGATAATCCCGCCAATGCCGTAAACCAGCATATTCCGGCGCAATGCCGCCGCTGCACCAATAGGACGATATTTCACCCCTTTAAGCGCAAGCGGTATGAGTGCAACGATAATAAGCGCATTAAAGATTACCGCTGATAAGATAGCACTTTGCGGGCTGGCAAGCCCCATCACATTCATCGCCGCCAGTGCCGGGTAAGTGGTGGCAAACGCTGCCGGGATAATGGCAAAATATTTAGCCAGATCGTTAGCAATGCTGAATGTGGTTAAGCTGCCGCGTGTCATAAGCAGCTGCTTACCAATTTCCACCACCTCAATAAGTTTGGTGGGGTCAGAATCCAAATCCACCATATTACCGGCTTCCTTGGCGGCTTGCGTACCTGAATTCATGGCAACCGCTACGTCCGCTTGAGCAAGTGCTGGCGCGTCGTTCGTTCCGTCACCCACCATCGCTACTAACTCGCCGCCTTCCTGCATTTTGCGGATATATTTCAGCTTGGTTTCAGGCGTTGCCTGGGCAATGAAATCATCCACCCCGGCTTCATTGGCGATAGCGGCGGCGGTAAGCGGATTGTCACCCGTTATCATCACGCTTTTAATCCCCATTTTGCGAAGCTCGGCAAGGCGTTGCTTGATATCCGGTTTCACTACGTCTTTTAGGTGAATCACCCCTAATATTTGGTTTTCATCGGCAACCAGTAACGGCGTGCTGCCTTTGGTGGATATTTCTTCGACATGTTTTTTAATTTCATTCGGCACTTTGCCTTTTTTAAGTTCCGCATACATCTGAATGGCATCGCTTGCGCCCTTCATGATGTGACGGTTATCAATCACAATGCCGCTAACACGCTGCTCGGCGCTGAAAGGAATGAAGGTGGCCTTCATGTCGCGCCAATCCTTCTCTGGCAAACCGTACTTGCTGCGCGCGAGGCCTACAACGCTGCGGCCTTCCGGCGTATCATCAGCCAATGAAGAAAGTTCGGAAGCTTCGGCCAGCTGTTGCGCAGTAATGCCCGGAGCCGGGATAAATTCAACCGCTTGGCGATTGCCAAAAGTGATGGTACCGGTTTTATCCAGCAATAATATATTTACGTCACCGGCAGCTTCTACAGATCGGCCGGAAGTGGCAATTACGTTTGCTTTAATCAAACGCTGCATCCCGGAAATACCGATGGCAGAAAGCAAGCCGCCAATGGTCGTAGGAATTAAGCAAACCAGCAAAGCGATTAAAACGGTAATTGTAATCACCGAACCACTGCCGGCCCTTTCCACTGAAAAGAAGGAATAAGGCAAAAGTGTGGCGCAGACGAGCAGGAAAATAATCGTCATTGCCGCCAGCAAAATTGATAACGCAATTTCATTGGGAGTTTTCTGGCGTTTGGCGCTCTCTACCAAGCTAATCATGCGATCTAAAAAGGATTCGCCGGGGTCAGAAGTTACGCGCACCACTACCCAATCGGAAAGCACACGTGTACCACCTGTGACCGCATCACGATCACCACCTGATTCACGAATAACCGGCGCGGATTCACCCGTTACTGCGCTTTCATCAATAGAGGCAATGCCTTCGATTATCTGCCCGTCAGCTGGCACGAACTCACCAGCCACAATCATAATAATATCATTTTTCCTCAGAGAATTCGCAGGTACGGTTTCAAACTGCGATTTATCTTTTGCGCTTTTAAGGCGTTTAGCTGTCACTTCCCGACGTGCGCGTTTTAATGAATCAGCTTGCGCTTTGCCTTTTCCTTCGGCTATCGCTTCCGCAAAATTGGCAAATAGCACGGTAAACCAAAGCCAGAAAGCAATGTGGCCGATAAACCAAATTGGCTCACCGGTGGGCTTGAATATTTCCCAGCCGAAAACCAGCGTTGTTACTATAGAGCCGATAAACACTAGAAACATAACAGGGTTGCGGGCCTGATATTTCCAATTCACCCGTTTAAAGGATTGGTCAATGGCTTCGGAAATGGAAGCACCATCTAATAGGCCGGTTTTTTGTTCGTGAATGCGTGTCATGGGTTTACCTATTTCATCCAATTAAAATATTCAGCGACCGGCCCTAGTGCGAGTGATGGCACGAAGGTAAGCACGCCAACCAACACCACTACGCCTGCTAAAGTACCGACAAAAAGCGGGGTATGGGTTGGGAGCGTACCGGCAGAAGCTGGAACGGTGTTTTTTGCAGCAAGGGAACCGGCAATAGCAAGCACCGGAATCATCACCCAAAACCGCCCGAATAACATGCAAATACCAAGCGCCGTATTATAGAACGGTGTGTTAGCGGTAAGTCCTGCAAAGGCGCTGCCGTTATTGTTACTGGCAGAGGTGAAGGCATAAAGCACTTCGCTAAAGCCTTGCGCTCCAGGGTTTAGAATTCCTGCGCGCCCAGCCTCACTCAATACAGCAACCGCTGTACCGATCAGCACACTGGCGCAAGGAACGAGAATAACAATACTCGCCATTTTCATTTCAAAGGCATTTATCTTTTTTCCAAGATACTCAGGGGTGCGGCCTACCATTAATCCGGCGATGAATACGGCCACAATGACAAATACCAGCATGCCGTAAAGTCCGGAGCCGACACCACCATAAATGACTTCTCCAAATTGCATTAAGATAAGTGGCACTAACCCACCTAATGGTGTGTAAGAAGCATGCATTGAATTTACAGCACCACAAGACGCAGCTGTAGTAACAGCTGCAAACAAGCCACTATTTACAATGCCAAACCGGGTTTCTTTACCTTCCATATTACCGCCTGATTGAAAGCTGCTTACTTGCTGATCGACATTATACGAAGTGAATTTGTGATTGCCGTTTAGTTCTTGAGAAATTCCAAACACCATAAGTGGAATGAAAATAAGCGTCATGGTAGTAAATATGCCCCAGCCTTGCCTTTTATCTCCAACCATTATGCCGAATGTGCAGCATAATCCTGCTGGAATTATGAGAATTGCCAACATTTCAAGAAAATTGGATAATGGAGTAGGATTTTCTAATGGGTGTGAAGAATTGGCGTTAAAAAACCCACCACCATTAGTGCCAAGATGTTTTATGGAGATTTGCGATGCAGCTGGGCCAACCGCTATAGTTTGTTCGGTGAAGGTTTCGGCTTTTTGCGTAACAACGCCTTTATCGTCTTTTTTCTCGTCAATTTGCTGAGCCTCTACGAAAGGCGCTTTGACGTATTGACCGAAGGTTTGCACTACGCCTTGGCTACCAAGCAAAATGCTCCACAGCAGCGCAAGCGGCAACAGTATATATAAATTGCCGCGCAGCATATCCACCCAGAAATTGCCAAGGCCGGTAGTGTTTTTGCGGGAAAGGCCGCGAATCAGAGCAATCAATACCGCCATACCCACGGAGGCGGATACAAAGTTTTGTACGGTCAAACCCACCATTTGGCTGAAATAGCTCATGGTGCTTTCGCCGCCATAGCTCTGCCAGTTAGTGTTCGTGACAAAGCTTACCGCCGTATTAAATGCTAGATCGGGCGTAAGGTCGGCCATACCTGCCGGATTCATTGGCAAAGAACTTTGGAATAGTAACATTGCAAAAAGCAGCATGAAACCGCTCAGGCTGAAAATAATAGCGGCGGTGGCGTATTCTTTCCAATTCATTTCCTTTTCAGCATTCACGCCGCTTACGCGGTATAACAGCTTTTCAAAAGGCACTAAAACGGGCGAAAGGAAATTCCTTTCACCCATATAAACTTTTGCCATGTAGCTGCCGAGCGGCTTCATCAATGCAATGAGAACAAGCATATAGACTGCAATTTGCAGCCAGCCGTTTGTTGAAATTTCTACCAAGTCCATAAAAACGCCCCTCTTTTAGAATCTGTAAGCCGCGCCCACAAAAAAGTTTGTATCATCGGCCGTATCGGTAGCGCCGAAAGCTATATTGGCGTCCACTTTGAAATTATCGGTGACGGCATACACCGTTCCAAAATCCAGAGTGTTAGTCCATTTTGCGCCGCTTTGGTCGGCTTTGAAGGTGTAAAACTCACCGTATGCGCTCAATTTATCGGTAAGGCTTTTGCCAACAATCAGCGAATTTACATAGGCAGGGTCATAACCGGAACCGTCCAGCTGGCTAATCGCATTAAACTGCGTCATGCCGCCTAAACTCCACCCGCCATCAAAATTGATGTTGAACGGTAAGCCTATGCCGCCTTCGTATTTGTCGTTTCCTAAATCATCCTGATTGGTCGGAACTTTTACATAAGGAATTACGCCCAGTGAAAATTTGCTGGCCGGGTCATTACCAATAAGGCTTACTTTTAAGCGCAGCTGTGTATCGCCAAAGCCATCGCGCGTGGTTTTGCTGCCAGCAGTCTTATCCTTCACGGCCAAATGGCGATAAAGGTCGCTAATAATTTGGAAATCTGCATTATCCGTTAAGCCAATGCGAAGATTGCTTGCTCCGCCAAAGAAATTTTGCCGTGTTTCCATGCATGTACCGCTGATACAATCGTCATTATGTGTGCTGGCAAATAGGTTTGTTTCAATTTGGAAATGTCCCGCATCGAGTGAATAAGGGCTATCGGTTTTGCTTGGGCGCTCCGTAGTCATCGGGCGCATTTGATCGTCGGGCGTAGGATTGAATAGTGTATTGTTTTCACCTGCGAAGGCGTGCGATGCGCTAAAAAGGATTGTCGCCGTCATTAATATCTTTCTGTATTTTTTCATATCGGTATTTTTTTAATTATGGAAACATTTCTGGTTTAAGCAGTGCCATAACCAGATAAATAAGCAGGGCAAACGTGACCGCGCCCGCGAGGAGATAAACGGCGATCATGATTGACACCTTTGCAGCCCATCGGAAAACCGCACTAGCCAAAGTGTTAGGCTGAAAAAGCCGCCAGCGAGTAGTAAATAGATGATTGACATATTGCCTCCTGATTATGATTTCACATTAGGAGCAACTGAGTATTTCGGGTGTATAGAGTGGCTAATTTGCCGTATAGATTTTGTATAGATTTTGGGTATGCACGTGAGCTCTATTGACGGATAAAAAATCAACCCATAATTGTAGCCATTAAAATGCGCCTATATCAAAGGTTGTAAATATTCCATTATCTTATGTGGAAATAAAAAAGAGAAAGGCGGCAGGGAAACGGGAGAAAATATGGGACTTCCTGAAAAAACATATGATCGGCTGCATAGCTTATGGAAACGGTGGGGAGTCACTCAAGAAGATGTTTACTACGCAATCGAAAATAGCCTCCTGCGCGTATGCGTATGGATGCCGCTACGCTATGTAGAACGTGGCATTTTGAAAGATGGCTCGTTCGTTTATGAAAAGCACGAACATAAAGAAGGCTTCATTGGCGTGCGCCCGCAGGATTTCCACCGCATTTCTAGCACCGGCTGCGCCAAACTGCGTATTTTCCGTTCCTTAAAAGAAGAAGACCGGATTTTGAGAATGGCTTATGAGCCGCCGCAGCCCGCGATTTCAGTTCGCATACACGATTTAGTGGTATTGCAGGAAGATCGGCTAAAATTTGAAACCACCTATGAGATTTGCAAAAATAAAATTGCGGCATACCCTGAAGAATGCCCCACACAAAAAGAATTTTCTGCATCGGGAGATTATCGCCATATCACACTTAATGGCGAAGTTTTCCACTTAGGCGATGTTCAAGCCCGGATAGTTGAGCAGCTGCATGATGCGCTACGAAGCCGCACGCAATGGGTGCATGGCAAAAAGCTTTTGGATAATGCAGATTCGCAAGCAATGCGTTTGCGTGATGTGTTCAAGGGCAAAAAAGATTGGGAAAAAATCATAGAATCAAACCGGCGCGGTTATTACCGCCTGAATATCGAAAATGAAAACGTAATTGATAAAAAGAAAGCAACAAGCCTTAGCGCTATTGCAATGACCGGGTTACTTTATTTGCAGGACGCGCTAGATATTCTGCCTGATTGCATGCTCATGTTATGCCCTGCATAGGGCGTTGATCGCGCTCCCCACTTTCTCCCCCCAGCAAAGTACCACTTCCTCCCCACCCAAGGTTGTTGACAGAATAATTTTGTCTGAATTTTAGCATTTAGGGCGAATTTTCTCCCCACTTTCAGCCCTCACCAAAGTCCCCCCAAGGTCCACGTCATCCCCCCGTATCGTCTGCAAGTCTTTCGTTCGAACAGTTCGAACAACCGGGCTGTTTTAACAGTTACGGGAGCAATTATGAACGATTCAACACAACCAATACCTAAAGAAATCAGCCTTGAAGAAATGCGCCACATGCCGTTGGCGGAATTGAGCAAGCTGGATTTGGAAACCTTGAAAGCTTTGGAAGCAAAAGCCGTTGCCGCCGCTGATGAAGCGCACAAAGGCGATGATGGCCGCGCCATTTTCAGCACGCGCATGGCCCGCAGTTGGATTGATTGGGCAATTCGCTTTCACCTGTTTGAGCGCAGCAAAGATGACGGAATTAACAATTAAAAAAGCAGCGACTCATGGATTGGTACAGGGCTTATCACGGCATGCCACAAGATACTAAATTAAAGGTGGTAGCGCATCGCACCAAACAGCCAATGGCAAGCGTCTTGGCTGTTTGGGTGTACCTCCTCGATATGGCTTCGCAAAGTAATCCACGCGGCAACGTGGTGATCGATGCGGAGCAAATCGCGGTGCTTCAGGATTTGGAAACGGCTGACGTTACCAAAATTATTAACGCGTTTTATGAGAAGAATTTGCTCACGCCGGAGAATCGCTTAACGGCATGGGATAAGCGCCAATACACCAGCTCTACCGAGCGTTCTAAGAAGTTCCGGGCTGGTGGGAAACGCAATGCAACGTCACGCAACACGGTGCAACGCGATGCAACACCGGGAAACGCCGCGCAGCGCAAAAACAGGGAAATTAAGACAGATAGAGATACAGATAACAGAACAGAGTTAGAAGCAGATGAAGATGAAGAAAAAGACTTAGAAAAAAATAAAGATAAAAAACTTAGAACGAGAGCAGAAAAGAGAGAGCGCGAGAGGGAAAAACACCAGAATTGCAGCGCGGAAACGCTGGAGCAATTACTGCAAATTTGGAATGCAGAGGTGCAGAGTAAAATCACCAAATCGCATAAGGCCATACTCACGACGCAAAGGAAAGAATTGCTTTGCAAGAGATGGATAGAAGATTTCCAGCAAGATATCAGAGCGTGGCGCTACTACTGCGAAATCATCGGCAACAGCGAGTTTTGTTTAGGCAAAGTGGCTGGCAAGGGGTGGACGATTGACCTTTCGTGGGCAATTGAATCATCCGAGCATGTGGCGAAGATTTTAGAAGGTGGCTTTTCAGGAGGGAATCATCCACCGAAAGCGCCCGCTTGTAACGTGCCTGAGGTGCAGCAAGCATGGGATGCCGTGTTGCATGCCTTCCAACTCAAATACGGCGCTGCAACGTGCCGCAGCTGGCTTTCAAACACCGTGATTACCCGGTCGCAATGGATCTGCGATGGCCGCGTGGTCACGCTGCTTTGCCCAAGCAAATTTAGCCGCGAATGGCTCAACATCCACTATCTGGCCGACCTTATCCGCTGGTTTGCCGACATTACCAAAAACGATGCCCGCGTGACGGGCGTTGAATTAATCACGGAGGCTTAAATGAAAAATTACACGATGGTTGATATTGCCGACCGCTTCGAGGAAGCGGTTAAAACGCTGAAGCGCATGCCTTCGGCCAAGGTGCAAGGTTACTTCAACGCATGGCCGCAAATCGTTCGCACCACGGCCGAGCAAATGGAAATGGAAGCAGAGCCGTTGCGCCTGGGGCCGCCATCAGCTGAAGCTGTAGGCAAGATGGAAGAAACAATCCAATGGATTTTCCTGCTCGATACTGAGGAAGATCGCCGCTTGATTTGGCTTCGCGCCGCCCGCGTGCCGTGGAAACCTATTTGCTGGCGCTTGGGTGTTGGCCGGACAACTGCCCACCATATGTGGAAAGTAGCACTTTTGACGATTGCAACCCGCCTGAACGCCAAGCGAAACGGGGGGCGAAATGTTCGAACATAAAAGTTCTACACAAGTTGAACAAAAATCCCTATATTCCATAGGACAATCGGGAGAGGTACATAATTTTGCCTCTTTCGGATTTCGTTTTCCCCCTAGATTTTTCAATCTCAACGCGATTTCGGCATGGCCGCGCCGCGCTGGTAATTGTGCGCGGGGAAAATGATTACCGATCTCACGCCATACCGCGAGGATTTAGAAGGGTTGGATTTAACCGAGTCCCAAAAACTGGATTTGGTAAATGCGCTGTGGGCGATAGCAGAGAATATTATTGATCTTGAGCTTGGGCTTAACCATCTGACTTTGAACACAAACGAGCCGAATAACGACCTTGATTCGGTCGAGGCAAATGCTAATCTAAAGCGTTATAAATCAATCGCTTAGAGGGCGCTATGGAATTGAAAAATACAATCGGTTTTATTTATTGCAGGGTCAGCGACCCTAAACAAATTAAAGACGGTCACGGGCTTGAATCCCAAGAAACACGTTGCACCGAGTTTTTGGGATATCGAAAAGTTCCGGTGGAGCGGGTGTTCAAAGAAGAAGGCGTATCAGGCAGCTTAATTGGTCGGCCCGCTATGAAAGAAATGCTGGCATGTTTACGCCAGCACAAAAAGGCGCACCCGAAAATAGATATCATCGTGGTAATTGATGATATCAGCCGTTTGGCCCGTGATCTGCGGGCGCACATTGATTTACGCGTGGCAATTCAGGAGGCGGGCGGCATTTTGCAATCGCCTTCAATAGAATTCGGGCAAGACTCCGATAGCCAGCTGGTGGAAAATATGCTTGCCAGCGTGTCACAACATCACCGGCAAAAAAATGCCGAGCAGGTTAAAAACCGGATGCGGTCGCGCATGCTCAATGGTTATTGGGTATTGTGTGCGCCACGCGGTTACAAAGTGGAAAAATGCGGAAGTCATGGCAAAATGCTTGTGCCGGATGAACCGCTGGCTTCGATTATCAAGGAAGGGCTTGAAGGTTTCGCGTTAGATCGTTTCGGCACGCCGGTTGAAGTGCAATTATTTTTTGAATCGCAACCATGCTTTCCAAAAGACAAACGGGGCAAGGTGCATTTGCAGCGCGTGCTGGATATCTTAAACCGGCAGCTTTATAGCGGATATTACGAATACCCTGAATGGGACGTAAAATTGATGAAGGGCAAACATAAGCCGCTTATCGATTTTGAAACCTTCCAGAAAATTCAGGGCAAGCTTCAAGACCGGGCAAAAGTTCCGGCCCGGAAAGATATCAATCTCGACTTTCCATTGCGGGGTTTTATTCTATGCGAGTGCTGCGGCGCGTCCATGACTTCATGCTGGGCGCACGGTAGAAACGGCAAGTACCCTTATTACCATTGCCGGACGCGAGGGTGTGAGCAATATGGTAAGTCGATAAGAAAAGAACAGATGGAAGGCGAGTTTGAGCAATTGCTCAAGGATTTAACGCCTTCGCAGCAAATCATCAACTGCATGCAGAAAATCATAGTGCAGCTGGAAGATAAAAAGTCAGTTCAATTTCAAGATTACCTAAGCGACCTGAAAAATCAGATTGTGCTTATTGATCGCAAAACGGAGCAGTTTTTGGAACGTATCATGGCGGCTAATAGCGCAACGCTTATCACCACCTATGAGCGTCAGGTGCATCAATTGGAAGAACAGCGGATTATTATTAACGATAAAATCAAGAAATGCGGTACTTTAGACACCGGCATGGCCGAAGCTGTTAGAACCGGATTCAAATTTCTTGAAAATCCGCACAAATACTGGGCTTCGGCGGGGTTGGAAGGCAAAAGAATGGTGCTAAAAGCTACTTTCTCACGCCCCTTGGGATATCACCGCCAAAGGGGATTTAGAACCGCCGCTCTGTCGCTTCCCTTCTCGGTTTTAAGGGAATTTGCAGAGGGTGATTCCGAAGTGGTGCCCCGGGTCGGACTCGAACCGACACATCCTTGCGGATACAAGATTTTGAGTCTAGCGCGTCTACCAATTCCACCACCGGGGCACTCCAGCATTCGCAGGAGCGCCCATCATAAGCAGAAAATCCGCGAGGTCAACGGGCATTGGCGGAGGATAAAATTTGATTCAAATCCCACCCAAAATTAAGAAACCCTTAATTCCGTTTTGCTACTATTAACCTTGTCATCCCAGGGAGGAATGAAGTGGATGACCAGCGCATTGCCCGGCGTTTCGCCACATCATTCGGGCTCAGGAGGGGCGACATCACCATGTCGCACATACAGGCGGACGCGGCGCAAGGCGCATCAAATAGTGAGGGGGGCTTTGGGAACAGGGCTCCCCTCAGTCTTTAGGGGTCGCAGATACGCTCGTACGGCTTGTGTGTCGGTGCGAATCTTTCTATAATTGCGGCATGGAACATCGTGTAAATTTTCGCCTGTATTCGGGGCTGGCCGGTGCGTATGCGCTGGCTGCGCTGGGAGCGGCGCTCCTGTCGCAATTCGGATTCAATCTGCACCCTTGCGAACTATGCGTTGCTCAACGCTGGCCGTATGCAGCCATCGGGGTCATCGGGGTAAGCTCCTGGCTCTTTGTAAGAACCCCCTGCCGGTTTAAAATGACAATGACGGTCTGCGCCCTGCTTTATCTTCTGGATGCGGGCATTGCGGGCTACCATACGGGCGTGGAATGGGGCGTATTCGAAGGGCTGGAGAGTTGCAGTGCCGGAACATTGGCTCCGGGCGCATCCCTGGAGGAGATCCGCAGGCAATTGATGGAAGCGCCGGTGGTTTCCTGCAAAGACCCCATGTTTGTCTTTCTGGGTCTGTCGATGGCGGGATGGAATGTAATCTATGCGCTGGGCGGCGCGTTTTTCTGCGTCTGGGGGCTGGTGAGGGTAAAAAAATCTGCCGCTCATGAGGGGTCATGATATGCGGCTGCCGGGCGACAGAGAGAAGAAAGAGACGCTTGGCCGCATGATGCGCGTGGATCATGCCGGAGAATATGGCGCTAAACGCATTTATGAAGGACAGCTGGCCATCCTGAAGGGCAGAACGTCCAGCGCCCCCCTCATTGAGGAGATGAAAACGCAGGAAATCAAGCACCTTCAGGCGTTTGAAGAAATGTTGCGCACGAACAGGGTGCGACCCACGGCGCTTCTGCCCCTGTGGCATGTGGGCGGGTTTCTCATGGGAGCAGCGACCGCGATGCTGGGGGAGAAAGCGGCGATGGCCTGCACGGTGGCGGTGGAATCGGTGATTGATGAGCACTACCAGAGCCAGGAGGCGGCGCTGACAGAAAAAGAAGATGCGCCGCTGAGAAATACGCTGGCGCGTTTTCGGGAAGAGGAAATGGAACACCACGCAATCGGATTGGCGCATGGGGCGGAAGAGGCTCCTGTCTATCCGCTTCTTCATGGGGTGGTTTCCGGTATTACGCGGGGTGCTATATGGCTTTCCACAAGGATTTAGCCATAGAATGGGAAAATATTTCCTCTATCACTAAATAAGGATCAGATGGAAGAAGTATGTGCGCATGTTTCTGTTTCCATAATACTTGGAATAAGCGTTATGGAAATAGATTGCCAGGTCTTCTTATATGAAGATGCGCCTATATTCCTTTGAACTATTTGCCTCTTTACTTCATGGGGAAGCAAGGGTAGGCTGGCGGCTCGCTTTACGCTACACGAAGGAGGGAGTACATCATGGGCAGCGGTGAGTATGCTCATAACGAACCCGTGCTTGCGGAGGTTATCCGCGACCCGATCGTGCTTGCGCTGATGCAGTACGATGCCGTCGAAGAAAAAGACATATCGGCGCTTGTGCGAAAACTCGAAGACGAGGCCGGCAACGCCTGAGCGTGCGATGTCATAAAATTTTCAAGAACCAGTGACGGCCCCTGTGCTATAATCTTTCTATGAAAACCATTCTTCCGTTGAAATTGCTGGTGGCGGCGGCGATACCCTTGCTGCTTGGCGCGTGTCGCCCGCCCAACCTCTATTTTGTAGAACCTTCCGGCCCCACCGAATATCAGTTGGGCTGGCAGGATGGGTGCGATACCGGCCTTTCGGCGCAAGGGGGTATTTTGTTCCAGACGCTTTACGGCTTTAAAAAGCGTCCGGAAATGGGCAATAACGAACTCTACAAGCAGGCATGGAACGAAGGCTTTACCTATTGCCGCTTCTCCTACGCGGCGACGCAGGACAATAAATGGTAGCGTCCCTGCTTTAGCGCATTTTCTCTTTTGTTTTCTCTGCGCTACCCGAAATGGCCTCTCCCGCGCCGCGAATATCCCGACCCATGCCCTCCACCGTATTGCAGGCAGAAAGCATCACGATGATGGCTGCCATAGAAAACAAAACGCGCATAATGCACCTCACTTCTTCATAATATCGCGTGCTTTGCCAAGCTGCTCGCCCATGCGTCGCAAAGCGGCACTCGAATCATTACGCGGAACCACCACCTCAATCAAGGCCATTTCCTTTTCCTTTTTCATGGCATTGGCCAGGGCGGTTTTCAGCTCGCCCATGGTCGTGGCGCGATAAGGGGTGCCGTAGCGCAGCAACTCGCAGATTTTAGTATAGTCCCACGGGTGGATATTGTTAAACGACCCGTCGATAATGTGACGCTGCGTGCCGTAACCGTCATTATTGATGATGAAGACCACCGGATTCATTTTCTCCTTGGCGATGGTGGACAGTTCAATGCCCGTCATCTGGAAGGCGCCGTCTCCGACGATAACGACGGCACGCGAGCGGGGATTGGCGGCCATGGCGCCGATACTGGCAGGCACCGCGAAACCCATGGAGAGGTAATACGCATCGGCAAGAAAATTACTGCGGTTGGAGGTGCGCAGGGTAGAAGCGCCAATCAGCGCGTCCCCCGTATCGCAGACCAGTGTGGCGTCCTCGGGCAAATATTCGGCAAGCAGGGCGAAAAACGCCTCCACCTTGACCGGATCGTCTTTTTTGAAAGAAAGCGGTTTGGGTGCGGACGGGCGTGACACGACGGCTTCCCTGGCGCGAGGAGCGATATTGCTGTAAAGCAGCTTCTCCAGAAAATCCTTAAATAATATCCGGTCGTAGCGACGCAGACCCACGCGGGTTTCTTCCGTGGTGGCGAGAATGGTGTTTTTGCGCTCAAGCTTCGCGGTATTAAGCCCCAGGAACATGTCGGTAATAAAGGCTCCCAGCATAATAAGACAGTCGCTCTCCTCCACGCGGCGCTGGGTTTCCGGGTCGGAGAGACCGCCGGAATAGACCCCGAGATAGAGCGGATTCTGCTCGCTGATAACGCTTTTGGACAGCAACGTCGCGGCAATGGGGATGTTAAATTTACGCGCAATGCCGATGGCCAGATCGGTCAGCCCGTGCCGGTGAAGCTCCACATCGGCGATAATCACGGGGCGCTGCGCCTTGTTAATGAAGGAAATGGCGTCCTCCATGGCCGCCTCCAGATTTTCCGGGTCGCTTTCCGGGGGCGGAACGTTCCGCATCAGGGGGGCTTCAATGGGCAGATCCACAATATCGAAAGGAATTTCTATATATCCCGGACGGCACTGCGCCCGCACTTCCTGCACCACACGGATAATTTCACTGGCAGCGGTCTGGGCATCCAGCAATACGGTGTTGGCGCAGGTCACTTCCTCAAAAATCCGCCGCTGCGTGTCAAAGGTGCGCACCTTATGATGGAGCAGGGGGTCGGTTTTGCGATCCTGGGGAGACGGCCCCCCCGAAATCACGATCATGGGCGATTTTTCGGCGTAAGCGCAGGCCACGGAATTGAGCATGTTCAATCCCCCCACGCAGTAAGTGACCACCGCCACCCCCAATCCGTTGACCCGCGCATAGCCGTCGGCAGCAAACCCTACGGAGGGTTCGTGGGTCATGGTGATAAGTTCGATCGGGGAGCGATCCAGCCAGCGAAAGGTGGGCAAGGCAAAGTCGCCCGGAATCCCAAACGCATGGGTGACGCCCTGCTGGTAAAGGTAATCGAAAAGGAAAGAACCGACCGTAAGAGAAGAAGCCATCATCTGAGTATAGCAAAAATAACGGGAAGTAATCCACACTGTAACGTGTGCGACGCCGAAAAGCAAAATATATACACAGAGACAGCTCAAAAGCAGGCAATGGTTGTATACACGCCCCGTTGTGAGGTATGAAGGAAGGTGCCGCGCAAAAATGCCGTGTTCTAGCAGGGGATGTAGACTGATGTTTTTTGATAATGCCGGACTGTACCAGCTGTATGAATTGCAGCGCGCCAGTATTGCGCCGCTGCGCATTTTCGCCCATGCGAACAAGCATGTCCATAGCAGCCCGCTGCTTCCCTGGGCATATACGGGAATGGGGCGCACGCTTACCGCCGGATTCGAGCTGCTGGAACGCCTGACCAAGCGGTATGCCAAGCCCGAATTTGGTATTACCTCCACGAAAATCGATGGCAGGGATGTGGCCGTCACGGATGAAATTGTCCACATCCGGCCGTTTTGCCAGCTTCGGCATTTTAAGCGGGCAATAAAAAACAAAGATAACAGCCCCTCCATATTGCTGGTGGCGCCGATGTCGGGTCACCACGCCACCTTGCTGCGGGGCACCGTTGCCGGATTGCTTCCCCATGCAGATGTCTACATCACCGATTGGGTGGACGCCAAAGAAGTGCCCGTATTCGTAGGTAAATTCGACCTGGACGATTATATTTCCTACCTGATCGAATTTATCCGTTTTATCGGCAAGGACGTCCATGTCATCGCCGTGTGCCAGCCCGCCGTGCCCGCCTATGCGGCCGTGGCGCTGATGTCGGAAGACGGGGATCCCTGCGTTCCCCGCTCCATGACCCTGATGGGGGGGCCCATCGATACCCGACGCGCTCCCACGCAGGTGAATCAGCTCGCCATGCATCGCCCTCTGGATTGGTTTGAACAGCATGTCATTACCCGCGTGCCGGGCAACTATCCGGGTTTCATGCGCCGCGTCTATCCGGGATTTCTTCAGCTTTCAGGGTTTATGCAGCTTAACCTGGATCGCCATATCGGTGAGCATATCAAGCTTTTCCAGCACCTTGTGGACGGGGACGGAGAAAGCGCTGCCGCGCACCGCGAGTTTTACGACGAATATCTGTCCGTAGCGGATCTGCCCGCGGAATTTTACCTGCAGACCATCGATTATGTGTTCCAGCGCCAGCTCCTGCCCCGGGGACAGTTTCCCTTCAGGGATCGGGTGGTTCATCCGGGGGCGATCAAGAAAACGCGCCTGCTGTGCATCGAAGGGGAGCGGGATGACATTTCCGGTATCGGACAGACCAAGGCGGCGATACGCATCTCCACCGGCCTGCCAGACAGTAAAAAAGAATATTATCTCCAGCGGGGTGTGGGGCATTACGGGATATTTAACGGGCGCAAATACCGCGAGTTCATCGTGCCCGTGATTATGGAACATATCCGCCGTAGCATGAAATAAAGCGACTTCGGCACATCTGTCGCTTGACGAAGCCGAATGTTTTGCCTAGATTCCGCGGAATTTTGTCCTATTAAAACCTACGAGGCCATGAGCGAATCCGCCCCTTTAGTTCCCAAACACAACGCCGTGCTTTTGCTGGCGGACGGAACGGTGTTTTATGGTTATGGGATGGGCGCGGAAGGCGTGGCAACCGGGGAAATCTGCTTTAATACCGCGATGACGGGCTATCAGGAAGTCCTTACCGACCCCTCCTACAGTGGCCAGATCGTCACCTTCACCTTTCCTCATATCGGCAATGTGGGCGTCAATGGCGAGGATATGGAATCCGTCAAATACGGCGCAAACGGCCTGGTGGTGCGTGAGCCCGTGACGGAGCCTTCCAGCTACCGCGCCGAAAACGGCCTGGTGCCCTGGCTGCGGGAGCGCGGCATTACCGGCATTTGCGGGGTGGACACGCGGGCATTGACGCGGCGCATCCGTCTGCACGGGGCGCAGAATGCAGCGATTGCGTATGCCGAAAGCGGCAAAGTGCCCTCAACGGATATGTTGATGGAAACGCTGCTGGATATTCCGCCGCTGGTGGGGCAGGAGCTGGCGTGCGGGGTCAGCACGTCGCAGGGCTATGAATGGAAGCAGACGCGCTGGAGCTGGGGCGAGGGTTACGGCGAGGTGGAGAAGACGCAGTATCATGTGGTCGCCGTTGATTTCGGTGAGAAGCTCAATATTCTGCGCAGTCTGGCTTCCCGCGGGTGCCGGGTGAGCGTCGTGCCCGCCAAGACCACGGCCAAGGATATTCTCGCCATGAAACCCGATGGAATATTTCTCTCCAACGGCCCGGGCGACCCGGCGGCAACCGGGATGTTCGCCCTGCGCACCCTGCGTGACCTGATGGCGGCCAATGTTCCCATTTTCGGGATTTGCCTGGGGCACCAATTACTGGCGCTGGCCTTGGGGGCGAAGACCGAGAAGATGCATCAGGGGCACCGCGGCGCGAACCACCCGGTAAAGAATCTCCTGACCGGTGCGGTGGAGATCACCAGCCAGAATCACGGTTTCGTGGTCAACCAGAACACGGTTCCCCCGGAAGTGGAAATTACCCATATTTCGTTGTTCGATGGCACCGTGGAAGGGTTGCGCCATAAAGAGAAGCCGGTGTTTTCGGTGCAATACCATCCGGAATCCTCCCCCGGCCCGCACGATTCGCAATATTTATTCGACCAGTTCGTGGAGATGATGGAAAGCCATGCCAAAAAGAACTGACATTCAATCCATTCTTATCATCGGCGCGGGGCCGATCATCATCGGTCAGGCCTGCGAGTTCGACTATTCGGGTGCGCAAGCCTGCAAGGCGCTGCGGGCGGAAGGTTACCGGGTGATTCTGGTGAACTCCAACCCGGCCACGATCATGACCGATCCGGAGCTGGCGGATGCGACCTATATCGAGCCGATTACCCCGCAGGTAGTGGAAAAAATCATCGAAAAGGAGCGCCCCGACGCGCTGTTGCCCACCATGGGGGGGCAGACGGCGCTTAATTGTGCGAAAGCCCTCGCGGAGCTGGGCATACTGGCCAAACACCGCGTGGAGCTGATCGGTGCGTCGCTGGAAGCCATCAATAAAGCGGAAGATCGTCAGCTCTTCAGCCGGGCGATGGAGAAAATCGGACTGGAATGCCCGCGCCAAGGTGTGGCCAAATCTCTCGAAGATGCACGGACATTGCTGGAGAAAATCGGCCTTCCGGCGGTTATCCGGCCTTCCTTTACGCTGGGGGGAACCGGGGGCGGCATTGCGTACAATACGGAAGAATTCGAGCAAATCGTGCAAAGCGGGCTGGACGCCTCCCCGACTACGGAAGTGCTGATAGATGAATCGGTGCTGGGCTGGAAAGAATATGAGATGGAAGTGGTGCGCGACGGCGCCGACAACTGCATCATCGTATGTTCGATTGAGAATATCGACCCGATGGGCGTGCATACGGGGGATTCCATCACCGTGGCTCCGGCGCTCACGCTGACGGATAAGGAATACCAGCGGATGCGCGATGCATCAATTGCGGTATTGCGGGAAATCGGCGTCGATACGGGCGGCTCCAACGTGCAGTTTGCGGTGAATCCCGCCGATGGGCGGATGGTCGTGATCGAAATGAACCCGCGTGTGTCGCGTTCTTCCGCGCTGGCCTCCAAAGCCACGGGCTTCCCGATTGCGAAGGTGGCCGCAAAATTGGCGGTAGGGTATACGCTGGATGAAATCACCAACGATGTTACCCGCGCTACCCCGGCCTCTTTTGAGCCGGTGATTGATTATGTGGTCATAAAAATCCCCCGTTTTGCCTTTGAAAAATTCCCGGGCGCGCAAACGGCTCTCGGTACCGCTATGAAATCCGTCGGCGAAGCGATGGCGATTGGCAGCAACTTCAAGGAAAGCCTGCAAAAGGCATTGCGTTCGCTGGAAACCGGCCTGACGGGGCTCAATGAACTGGAAGTCAGCGGCATTGGTGAAGAAGAGCGCCGGGAATCCATTTCCATGCAGCTTTCCCAGCCTACCCCGCACCGCCTGCTGGCCATTGCGCAGGCGTTGCGTGAAGGGGTGGAAATGGCGGAAATCGAGCGCATTACCCGTTACGACCCGTGGTTTCTGCGCCAGATCGCAGAACTGGTGGAAACGGAGCGCCAGTTAAAAGCCAAGGGGCTGCCGACAGATCGCCTCGCCTTGCTGGAGCTCAAGAAAGCCGGTTTCTGCGATGCGCGTCTGGCGGAGCTGACGGGACACGAAGAGGGTACCGTGGCCGCATTGCGCCATAATTTAGGCATTCGTCCGGTGTATAAGCGCGTGGATACCTGTTCCGCCGAATTTGAGGCGCTCACGCCGTATATGTATTCCTGCTACGAAGGGGACGGCCACACGCCCGCGGAAAACGAGGCCAACCCCACCGACCGGCAGAAAGTCGTGATTTTAGGCGGCGGCCCCAACCGGATCGGTCAGGGCATAGAGTTCGATTATTGCTGCGTTCATGCGTGTTATGCCCTGGCGGAAGCTGGCTACGAAACCATTATGGTGAATTGTAACCCGGAAACGGTTTCCACGGATTACGATACCGCAGACCGCCTGTATTTCGAGCCGCTGACGGCGGAGGATGTGATCGAGCTTATCCACGGCGAGCAGCAAAACGGATTCGTGCGCGGCGTCGTGGTGCAATTCGGGGGTCAGACGCCGCTCAAGCTGGCCGCGGCGCTGGAGGCGGCGAATATTCCGATCATCGGCACGTCGCCGGACTCCATCGATCTGGCGGAAGACCGCGAACGTTTCCAGAAACTCCTCTATTCTCTGCAGCTGCGCCAGCCGGAAAACCATATCTGCCACAGCGAGCAGGAGGTGCTGCATGTCGCGGAGCAGATGGGGTATCCGGTGGTGGTGCGTCCTTCTTATGTGCTGGGGGGGCGGGCGATGGCGATCGTTCATTCCTTTGCCCAGCTCAAGACGTATCTGAAGGACGTGTTCAAACTCTTTGGCGACAACCCCATTCTGATCGATAATTTTTTACAAGGCGCGATAGAAGTGGACGTGGATGCGCTGTGCGACGGCAAGCAGGTTTACGTTGCCGGCATTATGGAGCACATTGAAGAGGCGGGTATTCACTCGGGCGATTCCGCCTGCTCCCTGCCCCCGTATTCTCTGGGCAATGAAATGATTGCGGATATACGCGAACAGACGACAAAGCTTGCCAGGGCGCTGCATGTGGTGGGGTTGATGAACGTGCAGTTTGCCATTAAGGACGGGGATATCTACATACTGGAAGTGAACCCCCGTGCCAGCCGAACCGTGCCGTTCGTCGCCAAGGCAACCAATATTCCGGTGGCTAAAATTGCAGCGCGGCTTATGGCGGGAGAAAAGCTCGACAGCTTCAATCTGCCGCCGTCGCCCGCCCTGCCTGAAGGCCGTCCCAAGCATATTGCGGTGAAAGAGGCCGTGTTCCCGTTTGATCGCTTTCCCGGCGTCGATGTATTGCTTGGCCCCGAGATGAAATCCACCGGCGAGGTGATGGGTATTGACAATGAGTTCGCGCTCGCTTTCGCCAAGGCCTATATTGCCACGGGAAGTAAAATACCTCTGCGCGGCACGGCATTTATTTCCGTTCGGGACGCCGATAAAAACGCCGTCGTTCCGATAGCGCGGCAATTGGATGCGCTGGGGTTCACCATTCTCGCCACCGGGGGCACTCAACGGTTTTTGGAAGAGCAGGGCGTGGCGGCGACGCGCATCAACAAGGTGCGGGAAGGCAGACCGCATATTGTGGATTTACTCAAAGACAATAAAGTGGAGCTCGTGATTAACACCACCGAGGGTGTGCAGTCGATTACGGATAGTTTCTCCATCCGTCGCACGGCATTGCAGCATAAAATCACCTACTGCACCACCATGGAGGGCTCCCGTGCGCTGGTTGCGGCCATGGACGCCATAAAAAACAGTAGCGGATTGGAAGTTCGCTCGCTACAATCCTATTTCTCATAAAGAGTAGACGGTTAACGCATTGGGCAAGCGTGCGCGCAGGAGCGCGGCTCTGTAGTGCCCGGAAGGATAGACCCATGGATAAAATTCCGATGACGGCAGCGGGTGTGAAGACACTGGAAGACGAATTGAAACTGCTGAAGACGAAAGAACGTCCGGCGGTAATAAAGGCCATCGCGGAAGCGCGGGAGCATGGCGATTTGAAGGAAAACGCCGAATATCACGCCGCCCGCGAACGCCAGAGCTTTATCGAAGGCCGCGTCAAGGAGCTGGAGGCGATCATCGCCCATGCGGAAGTAATAGATGTTTCCGCACTTGCGGGCGATACGGCGAAATTCGGCGCGACCATCCATTTGGTGGATGAGGAGACCGAAGAAGAAGTGATTTATCAGCTGGTAGGCGATTATGAGGCGGATATCGCAAAAGGAAAACTGGCGATTTCCGCGCCCATTTCGCGGGCGCTTATCGGTAAGGGCGAAGGCGACAGCGTCGAGGTCAAAACGCCGGGAGGACTCAAATATTACGAAGTCCTTGCCGTCAAATTTATTTGAAGGGGGGCGGCATGAGCGGTCGGTTTCCCGGAGCGAATGCCAATAAAAATCAGCCAACGGTCTGGGGACTTACCGATGGCCGTGCGGGCAATACCAGCCAGGTGCGCGGAGTGGTGGAGCGCCTCGGTTACCCTCACGAGTTCAAGCAGATTCATTACACACCGGCGGTGCATCTGCCCAATATCGTGCGGGGGAAGACCCTGCGCGGCATCGGGATAGAAAAAAGCGCGCCGCTCTGCCCGCCCTGGCCGGATGTGGTCGTGAGCGCAGGGCGGAGACTTGCCCCGGCGGCGCTGTATATCAAGCGCCACCATCCCCAGACGCTCGTCGTGCATATGATGTCCCCCGGCATGGCTCCCCGCGAGTTCGATCTGTTGGCGTTGCCCAGTCATGACCGGGTCATCAACCGCCCCAATGTAATACGCACGATTGGGGCGCCTCACCACGTCACACCGGAAAAGCTTGCTTCGGCGACATCCGCGCATGAATCGATGTTTGCCCCCTACCCGGGATTTCGCATTGGAATGCTTGTCGGCGGCCATACGTCACGCGGGAGAATGCGCGAAGAGGATATGCGGCGATTGCTGGAGCATCTGCAACGCATCGCCGGGCTGGCATCGCTGCTGGTGACCACCAGCCGCCGCACCCCGGAATTCGCCGTTTCGATGATAGAGTCCGCGTTGCAAAACCGCCCCCATTATCTGTATCGTTACGGCAAGACACCCGGAGAAAATCCCTATTTGGGGATTCTTGGGTCGGCGGACTTGCTGGTGGTAACGGGAGAATCCATTTCCATGTGCTCGGAAGCCTGCTCCACGGGCAAGCCCGTCTATGTTTTCACCCCCGCCAGGACGCTGTCCGAAAAACACCGGCGTTTTCTGGCGATGCTGTTTGAACAGGGATTTGCCCGCCCGCTGGAGGAGTACGACCCGAGCTGGCACCCCACCAACCGGCTGGATGAAGCGGGAAGATTGGCCGGAATTATTGAGAATGCCTTACAAGATAGGCAGGGACTATCAATAAAATAGACACTCCCTGCTTGAACGCACCTGCTTTGCGGCTATATAGTGCAGCCATAGAACATATATCTTTCATTCATCATCCATAAGGAGAAACCCATGAGCGTACTCGTAGGCAAACAAGCCCCGGATTTCACGGCGGCGACCGTGATGCCCGACAATTCCATTAACGAGAAATTCAACCTGCATACCTATCTCAAGGGTAAGATGGGCGTGCTGTTCTTCTACCCGCTGGACTTCACCTTCGTCTGCCCGTCGGAAATCATCGCGTTCGATCACCGGCTGGACGAGTTCAAAAAGCGCGGCGCGGAAGTGATCGGGGTGAGCGTGGACTCGCATTTCTCTCACCTGGCATGGAAACAGACCCCCGTGGAAAAAGGCGGTATCGGCAATGTGCAATACCCGCTGGTAGCCGACCTCACCAAATCCATCGCACGCGATTACGACGTGCTGGTGAATGACGCCGTGGCGTTCCGTGGCACGTTCCTGATCGACAAAAACGGTATGGTGCGTCACCAGCTGGTCAACGATCTGCCGCTGGGTCGCAATATCGACGAAGCCATCCGGATGGTGGACGCGCTGCTCTTCCACGAGGAACACGGCGAAGTCTGCCCGGCGGGCTGGAACAAAGGCAAGAAAGGGATGAAGGCTGACGCTGCTGGCGTGGCATCGTACCTCAAAGAAAACGCGGAAAGCTTGTAAGGAGGAGGGGTCAGGATTCGGAATGCAGGTTTGCCCTGATACCCGACTCCTGACCCCTGACAAAATGAAACAGACCAAAGTACTTATCATCGGATCCGGCGCGGCCGGATGTACCGCCGCTATCTACGCCGCACGCGCAGGGCTTTCACCAGTGATGGTGCGGGGAATGCAGCCGGGCGGTCAGTTGACCATTACCACGGACGTGGAAAATTATCCCGGCTTTGCCGAGGCCGTCCAGGGCCCATGGCTGATGGAGCAGATGGAAGCGCAGGCGGCGCATGTGGGCACGGAGATCGTCAGCGATTATATCACCGAGGTGGATGTGTCCAAACGTCCCTTTACCGCCAAGGGGGATTCCGGCGAGGTCTATACCGGCGATACGCTGATTGTCGCCACCGGCGCGGATGCGCGCTGGCTGGGCATAGAGAGCGAGAAGAAGTTTCGCAATTTCGGCGTTTCCGCCTGCGCGACCTGCGACGGATTTTTCTTCCGTAACAAGGAAGTCGCGGTTATCGGTGGGGGCAACTCCGCCGTGGAGGAGGCGTTGTTCCTGGCGAATATTGCGGCCAAAGTGACGCTGATTCACCGCCGGGATTCCCTGCGGGCGGAAAAAGTCGGTCAGGATCGCCTGTTTGCCCATCCTAAGGTATCCGTGATCTGGGACAGTGTGGTCGAGGAGTTTCTGGGCACGGAAAACCCCAATTCACTCACCGGGCTGAAGCTTACGAACGTCAACACCGGCGAGATCAGCGAGCTTGCGGTGGACGGCGCGTTTGTCGCCATCGGCCATACGCCCAACAGCACGCTGTTTGCAGGCAAGCTGGAAATGGACAAGGAGGGCTATCTCCTGGTGAAGCCCGGCACCACGCAGACCAATATCCCCGGCGTCTTCGCCGCGGGCGACGTGCAGGATAAAATCTACCGTCAGGCGGTCACCGCCGCCGGGACGGGCTGCATGGCCGCGCTGGAGGCGGATAAATTTCTGCAGCATAGTAGTTAATGTGCCCTGCTTCGGCCTACTGGCTTCGCATCTTGTCCCTGGATGCTTCATGTTCACTATTGTGCCTTTTTGGTTGACCCAAAGCGTGTGATTTATAATAGTTAACCGCAAAACGAAACCCACTGCGGCAAGCGAGGCTCTTCTCCCATGATGGACTGGGATAAACTGCGGATTTTCTATACCGTCGCGCAGACCAAAAGCATCACGCGGGCGGGTGAGGAGCTGCAACTGAATCAGTCTTCCATCAGCCGCCAGATCACCGCCCTCGAAAAACAACTCGGTACGCCCTTGTTCCACCGCCGTCCGCGAGGGTTGGTGCTGACCGAGCAGGGTGAAGTGCTGCAAACGACGGTGTCCGAGTTTTTCCAAAAGCTCCATGCCACGGAAAGCGCGCTGATGGAGATCGAGGAAAAGCCCAAGGGCGATTTGCGGGTGACGTTGCCGGTGGCGATCGGCACCGTCTGGCTGGTGCCGATGCTCAAGGAGTTTTTGCAGCTATATAAGGATATCCAGCTTATTCTCATCATCGAAGACCGGGAAGTGGATTTATCCACGAGGGAGGCCGACGCCGCCATCCGCTTCTATCCTTCCAAGCAGCCCGACCTTATCCAGCGCCAGATTTTCTCGCTGGGCAGCGGGATTTACGCTTCCAACGATTATCTCAGCAAGCGCGGCACGCCGCATAAGCTGGAAGATTTGCGCGACCATACGCTGATCGGTTATACGGAAGACCGCCACCCGCCGTTTCAGGACATCAACTGGCTATATAAAATGGCGGCGCGCAAGGGGGTGGAGCTTAAACCCGCTTTGTGCATCAACAGCCTGTACGGGATGCTGCGCGCTGTCAAAAGCGGCATGGGCATCGCGCCGCTGCCGGATTATATGCTGGATCGCGCCAAGCGCGTCAGCCGCATTCTGGATCATATGGAGGGGCCGGTGATCGAGGGGTACTTCGTCTACCCGTCAGACATGAAAAACTCCAAGCGCATCCGTGCGTTTTATAATTTCCTGCTGCGCAAGATTTCGGAAACGAGGATGTAATCAGTTTTTTAATGCGCCCCGTGCGGGCCTCCTGGCCCTCCGATGGCGCGCCGCTTCGCGGGCTGATGGCTCGCGAAGTCTTCCGCCTATGCCTTTGGCTTCGCCAAGGCTATGGCGAGACAGGCCTGACTTTGCTTCATCTCTACAGAAGCATAGAACAAGAAGCGCACACAGAACGTGTGCGCCAGCCCTGAGCCGCGAGCGGAGCGAGCCGCCTATTGCGGAGCGCAGGATTTACACGAGCGGTCGGCGTCAGCCGGAGCGAGTGGAAAAAAGGCGCGGAGCGGGGGTCTCTAAAAACTACTTCAGGCTCCCGCAGGCCTTGGCGATGCGGTTGCAGGCATCCTCGAGGGCTTTCTCGGAGGTGGCGTAGGAGATGCGGAAATAGCCGTCCAGCCCAAAGGCGGTACCCGGAACGGCGGCGACCAGCGCCTCATCCAGCAGCCAGGCGCATAAATCCGTGCTGTCGGCAAGCAATTGCCCGCCCGCCGTTTTGCGACCCAGCAATTCCACGCAGGAAGGGAACACATAAAAGGCGCCGTCGGGCATCTGGCAGGAAAGGCCGCCAATCCCGTTGAGCTTTTCCACGACCATCTCGCGCCGGGAAGCAAACGCCGCTTTCCATCCTTCCAGAAACCCATGATCGCCATTAAGCGCCGCGACGGAGGCGGCCTGGGAGATGGAGCAGGGGTTGGAGGTGGAATGCGACTGCACGTCGCAGATGGCGGCGATCAGCGGTGCCGGGCCCGCGCCGTATCCGATGCGCCAACCCGTCATGGAGTAGGCCTTGGAGACGCCGTTGACGGTCAGGATGCGGTCTTTCAGTTTCGGCTCCACCGTCGCCAGGGTGGCGAAAGAGAAGCCCCCGTAGACGAGGTACTCATAAATATCGTCCGCCATAATAGAGACATGCGGATGCTTCAGCAGCACGTCGGCCAGCGCCCGCAGTTCGTCCTTCGTATAGGCGCTGCCGGTGGGATTGGAGGGCGAGTTCAGCACCAGCCATTTGGTCTTGCTGGTAATGGCGTCCTCCAGTTGCCCGGGGCGCAGTTTGAACGCGGCGCTTTCCGGGCATTCAATCGTGACCGGACGCCCTTCCGCCACGGCAACCATATCGGGATAGGAAACCCAGTAAGGAGCGGGAATGATCACTTCGTCGCCCGGGTTCAGCGTAGCCAGAAAGGCATTGAACAACACCTGTTTCGCGCCGCACCCCACGACAATCTCATTGCGCTTATACTCAAGATTGTTGTCACGTTTGAATTTGCCGATAATCGCATCCTTCAGCGCCGGGGTGCCTGCGACGGGCGTGTATTTTGTCTCGCCGCGGGCAATCGCTTCGACGGCGGCTTTCTTGATGTGCTCGGGCGTATCGAAGTCCGGTTCGCCCGCGCCCAGCCCGATGACGTCTTTACCCGCGGCCTTCAGTTCCGCCGCCTTGGCGGTGACCGCCAGCGTGGGGGAAGGTTTTACGGCGGCTAAGCGAGAAGCGATCAAACTCATAACGGGACTCCTGGAGGTTACTTTCTTTTGGGTTTCTCTACTTTTAACAATGTGATATCCGCAATGGCGATCTGCCCGGCGGGGACGGCCTTGAAGGCCGGATGGGTATGGGAAGAGGCGATATAGGAAGGGGGAATAATCGCCGTGCGCACGCTTCCCTCACGCATCCCTACCAGGGCGCGATCCAATCCATAAAAGACCGTCGCATCCCCCAGCTCCATGACCAACGGCTTTTCTTTGCCGGAGTCAAAGAGGATGCTTCCATCCTGTTTCCACAAAACGAGCGTGAAGGTCACATTGTCGCCGCAATAAGCGATGGGGCCGCGACCGGGCAGCGTATCCATCACTCTCATAGGAATCGCGTCAGGGTCGGAGGCGGGGGATAGGCTATCCATATGGACACGAAACGTCATCTTGTCTTTGGGAGAAAAGCCGCGTTGCTTGATCTCCTTTTCATCGAACACATAATCGAGGGGAACCAGCACTTCGCGGACTCCGTCCGCGCCCATGCCGGTCAGACCGGCCATCCATGGATAAGTGGCGTTCTGCGCGCCTACTTTCACTTCCTGCGTCTGGTCAAAGACGGCCTTTCCCTTGTATTCTTTGCCGTCCGGGAGGGTCGCGGAAACGCGCACCATCGCTGTCTGGCCGCATTGCGCTTCATCGCCGCTGCCTTTGATATCCCCGCCGATCTTGATCTGGGTATCGGTAATGTCCGGAAGAGGGGAGGCGCTTCGACTGGCGTTGGTCAGCCCCGCCTTACCCGTTTCACGCGGGGCGGTGGGGACGATTTCCTCGCCGGTAAAATGGAGGTAAGCGGCGTAGGCCACAAAGGCCAGTACCAGCCATTTAAGCCAGCTCGGATTGCCTGCATAATTTTTGTTGGCCATGGATCGGTTCTTTCAGACGTTGAAACGGAAGTGGAATACGTCTCCATCCTGCACGATATACTCTTTTCCTTCAAGGCGGAGTTTTCCCGCTTCCTTGGTTCCCTGTTCCCCGTTACAGGCCAGGTAATCAGCACAGGCAATGGTTTCCGCCCGGATAAACCCCCGTTCGAAGTCGGTGTGAATGACTCCGGCGGCTTCCGGAGCGGCGGCTCCTTTGCGCACCGTCCAGGCGCGGGCTTCTTTGGGGCCGATGGTAAAGAAGGTAATCAGATCCAAAAGCGCGTAGCCGGAATGGATGATATGCGCCAGCCCGGTTTCTTCAAGCCCCAGCGCACCCAGGAACTCCGCCCGATCCTCAGGGCTCTCCAGCGCCGCGACTTCTTCCTCGATCTTTGCCGAGACAACGACCGCAGGCACCCCCTTCTTCTGGCAGTGTTCGCGTACCTTTGCGCTATAGGCATTTCCGGTGGCGGCGGCGGCTTCCTCTACGTTGCAGACGGCCATCACCGGCTTGGAGGTCAGCAGGCACAGAGCCTTCAGTCGCTTTTTCTCCGCCGGATCGGTAAGCTTGAGTTCCCGCACCGGTGTGCCTTCTGCGCAGAGCGCATAGGCGCGCTCCATCATGTCCAGCGTCTCTTTGGCGTCCTTATCGCCCCCCTTGGCTTTCTTCGCCAGCGCATCCTTGCGCTTTTCCAGCGATTCCAGATCGGCAAGCACCAGCTCGGTTTCAATGGTCTCCCAGTCCCTTAGCGGGTCGATGCCGCCTTCCACATGGGTGATGTTTTCATCCTCGAAACAGCGCAGCATATAGACGATGGCGTCCACCTCGCGGATATGCGCCAGAAACTGGTTGCCCAGCCCTTCGCCCTTGCTGGCGCCGCGTACGAGTCCCGCGATGTCCACGAATTCCAGCTGGGTAGGAATGATCTGCCCCGACTTGGCGATGGCGGCGAGTTTGTCCAGCCGCTCATCGGGCACGGCGACCTTGCCGATATTAGGCTCAATGGTGCAAAACGGATAATTGGCCGCTTCCGCCGCCTGTGTGGCGAGCAGCGCATTAAACAGCGTGGACTTGCCCACATTGGGGAGGCCGACGATACCGCAGGAAAAGCCCATGAATGTATCTTCCTATTCTATTGATGCCCGGGAAGGACAAGGTTTGCGTGGTCAGATAGCACAAATTTCTCTTTATCCAAAAAATGCTTTCACGCCGTCGCCGGTAATCTGCACCGCCAGTGCGGTGAGCAGAATGCCCAGCAAGCGTTCCAAAATGACGTTTCCGGTATAGCCCATAAAACGGTTGACCCTATCGGAAAGATAAAATCCCAGCCAACACAGCGCCAGCACGACAAAAATGCAACCAATCAGCAACAATGTCTGGAGGGGATCATGTTCATTCTTGCTCGCAAGGAGAATGGTGGCCGTAATGCTGCCGGGGCCGGAAATCATCGGCAACGCCAGCGGAAACACCGCGATATTGGCCAGATTATCCTGCTCTACGCTGTGATCCGCCGAGGCGTGTTTGCGATCCTTGCGTTTGCTGAAAATCATTTCCCAGCCGATATAGAAAAGCATCAGCCCTCCTGCGATGCGGAAGGCGGGCAGGCTGATGCCGATCGCCGTGAGGAGAGCGGCTCCCCCGATAGCGGTGACGCTGAGAATGCAGAACGCAACCACAATGGCAATATGGGCAATGCGCCTTTTCTGCGCGAGCGTCGCTCCGGCGGTCAGAGCGATAAAAATCGGCACCAGACCCGGAGGATCAATCGCCACGAGCAGGGTCAACAGAGAATCTTTGAGGAATTCGTAGTCCATGTCCATCCCGTATATTTCAGGCGTGTAGGGTGCGCGCCACATTGTTCATGACCGTTTCCGGCCGTCCTTCCAGCAGGGCGGGAAGCTCATGGGCAAGCGCCGCAAGAAGCGTCTGCAGCGGCGCGGATTCTTCCCCCGTAAAATCGCCCAGCACATAGGAAGTAACCTCGCCTTTATGCTCGGGGCGCCCGATGCCCAGCCGGATACGTCCATAATCTTTGCCCACATGCTGGTCGATGCTTTTTATGCCATTATGACCGCCATCGCTTCCCCCGTGCTTCATCCGCACTTTGCCGGGAGCAAGATCGAGTTCGTCATGAATCACCCATACCTGCTGGAGAGGGATTTTATAAAACCGCGCCGCTTCGCCTAGCGCGACACCGGAACGGTTCATATAGGTTTGAGGCTTGACCAGCAGCACCTCTTCTCCCCGGATCACCCCTTTGCTGATATCCGCATGATGGCGGGCGATAAAGGGAGGGAAACGATACTGCGCGGCAATGGCGTCAATCGCCATAAAACCGATATTGTGCCGGTTATTCGCGTATTGAGACCCAGGATTGCCAAGACCCGCGAGGAGAAACATAACGAAACGGGGCGGCAAAGAAGCCGCCCCCGATATCCGTTATTTTTTCTCAGCCGCAGCAGCCGGAGTAGCTGCCGCCGCATCGCCTTCAGCGGTCGTCGTGCCAGTGTCCGACTCTTCCTTGCTGGAACGGCCTGCGACGGTCGCAATCGTGAAGTCACGATCCGTGATGGCGGGTTGGACGCCGTTGGGAAGCTTCACATGGGAGATATGTATGCTGTCGCCGATATTGGCGTCTGCCACATCAATCTCAATGGAGTGTGGGATGTCTTTAGGAAGGCAGACCAGCTCCAGCTCGTGACGGACGATATTGAGAACGCCGCCGCGCTTGAGACCAATGGAACGTTCCTGATTCAGGAACCGTACCGGCACCAGGACGTGAATCGGTGCGTTATCTTCCACTTTAAGGAAATCCACATGTTCAATGCGGTCAGTCACCGGATGGAGCTGAATGTCTTTGGGAAGAGCCTGAAAGGTTTTTCCTGCCGCCTCAATGGAGACGATTTTGCTGAAGAAACTGCCTTTATGGTAAGCGAGTTTCAGGGCTTTTTCTTCCACAGCGAGATTGAAGGGGGTTTCCCCTTTGGCATAAACGATAGCCGGAACCTGGCCATTGCGGCGCAGGGAGCGTGCGCTGCCCTTGCCTGTTTTCTCGCGGCCTTCGGCCTTAAAGGTTACTGCGGTCTGCATGATCTAAACTCCTTTTACTGCTCGTGATAGTGACGTTTTTATGGAAAAGTCCTTCGCTCGCGCTCAGTGTACTTTTCCATGGTTAAAATCTGCCAGCACTTTGCTTGAAGCGGTTCTACGCAAAGTGCTGAATATTTTGTTTTACTTCGCCGGGAAACCCGGCGAAGCGGGATTACTATATGAAAAACATCCGCCGGGTCGCCCCCAGGATGTTTTTCGCTGATTTTCTTTTGTTAAAAGTACACCGAGCGACGTAACGTGCCATAGCCCTGGCAAACCCATGGGCATAGGTGGAAGCGAGGGACTTTTAACAACCGCGTTAGACTCCTTTTACTGCTCGTGATAGTGAAAACAACCCGTCATCATGCAGCAGACTGGAGACGGAACTCTCCTCTGCCACACGGCGCACTGCTTCCGCCAGCAACGGCGCGACGGAAACAACGCGAATTTTATCAATGGCTCTGGTTTCCCCGGAGGTAAGGATGCTATCCGAGATCACCAGCTCATCCAGCTCAGAAGCGGCAATACGCTCATGCGCGGGGCCCGACAGCACGCCATGGGTCGTATAGGCGGAAACGGTTTTCGCGCCCTTTTCTTTTAACGCGGCGGCGGCGTTGCAGATCGTGCCGGCGGAATCCACGATATCGTCAAACAGGATGCAGTTGCGATCGGCCACTTCCCCGATGACATGCATCACTTCTGACATGCCCGCACGCTCCCGGCGCTTGTCCACAATCGCCAGTTCCGCGTCCAGCCTTTTGGCGAGCGACCGGGCGCGCACCACGCCGCCCACGTCCGGCGACACGATGACCAGTCCCTGCGTATCGTAATGTTTGCGGATATCGTCGGAAATGACGGGCGAAGCATAGACATGATCCAGCGGAATATCGAAGAACCCCTGAATCTGCGCGGCATGAAGGTCAAGCGTCAGCACGCGATCCGCCCCCGCCGTCGTAATGAGGTTGGCCACCAGCTTCGCGGAAATAGGGGTGCGAGGGCCGGGTTTGCGATCCTGCCGCGCATAGCCGAAATAGGGAATCACCGTGGTGATGCGCTTGGCGGAAGCGCGCTTGAGCGCATCCAGCGTAATCAGCAATTCCATGATATGGTCGTTGGCGGGGTAGGAGGTGGATTGCACGACGAACACGTCCTGCCCGCGTACGTTCTCCAGGATTTCAACGAAAATTTCCATGTCCGAGAAACGGCGAATATTGGCGCGGGTCATGTCGCAGCCCAGATACGCCGCCATCGATTCCGCCAACGGAATATTGCTGTTACCTGCCAGTATTCTCATGCCTGTAGTCCCTAGTGGCCGCTTCGGCGCACTCTTTCTCTCTGATATTCCTGCACATTTGCTCTTTGCTGACATCGCCAGCCCAAAACAGGAGCGGCAATCTAACGCAGGCGATGCGAAAAGTAAATGATTTACTGTTGCTTGATGCAATTTTCTGCTGCAACCCGGCCATGATTTCCCCTATGATGCCGCGCATGGTGACACACTCTTCTTCCAAAACGGCGCTGGTGACCGGTGCCGCCAGACGTATCGGGCGTGAGATCGCCCTTTACCTGGCGCAGGAAGGGTGGGACGTGGCGCTGCATTGCCACCGCTCCGTGGCAGAAGCGGAGGCGCTGGCGGCGGAAATACGGAAAAAAGGCCGCAAGGCCGCGGTGTTCCAGGCGGATCTGGCGCAGGCGGCGGAAGCGAGCGCCCTGGTGGCGAACGCCACCGCCGCGCTGGGCCCTCTTTCTTTGCTGGTGCATAATGCGGCTGTCTTTGAGAAAGAAGGATTAAAGGGGTTTACCCATGAGGTCTTTCACCGGCACATGGCCGTCAATCTGGAAGCCCCGCTGCATCTGACCCGCGATTTTGCCGCCCAGGCGCCCGAGGGAAGCACGATTATCTGTCTTTTGGATGGAATGCAGGGATGGAGTATCTCCGCGGCGTATCTGGCCTATGCATTAAGCAAGCGGGGGCTGGAGGAAGCTGTGCGATTGCTTGCCCGTTCCCTCGCGCCCCGCATCCGCATTAACGGGATCGCGTTGGGGGCGACGCTGCAGGGGGTCTACGACACACCGGAAAGCTTCCGGCGGCTGGCGGCGAGAGCGCCCATGCAACGCACGGGAAACATCGCTGAAATTCTCTCCTCTGTCGCGCTTCTCCTCGCCGCGGACGGCATGACGGGGCAGGTCATCGATCTGTCGGGAGGGATGGGTCTGCCACCCCAACTGGCGGCGGATGAGTGAAAGAAACATGCGCACCCTCCTGATTTTGGGGAGAAAACCACGCTGATTCTGGACGCGCCGTCAAACTTGTGCACAGGCATGGTGCTATGCAAAAGGCGCAATCCAGCAATGTTCCATTTGTAATTCCTGCCCATGGAGGGAAGACAAAACATGTGATTATAGCTATAATTATCAACGGAATGACGGATGTGCACAAAAATTGGGCAATAAGCAAAAAATCTTTGTGATGTGGTGGCATAAAAATTCCTTTATGTCTTTTGCACATAGTTATCCACAGCGAGAGTGGACAGTTCGGATCAGTTGTTGAAAACCATCATTTTTACTACATATAAAGCATGAACGAACAAGAACAGCCGCCGCGCACAGGTGCGGCGTATATACGCGAATTCGCCGCACGGCTGCCTTCCGGCCCGGGCGTGTATCGCATGATGGGGGAGGACGGGCGCGTACTTTACGTCGGCAAGGCGAAGAATCTCAAGAAGCGGGTGACGACCTACGGCACGCGGGGGGCGCTTCCGGGGCGGATCCTGCGGATGGTGTCCCAGACCGTGCAGATGGAAATCATTGCCACGCGCAATGAGGCAGAGGCCTTGTTGCTGGAAGCCAGCCTCATCAAGCAATTGACCCCGGCCTATAATATTTTGCTGCGCGACGATAAATCTTATCCCTATATTCTGCTGGGCGGCGATCATGATTTTCCTCAAATCACCAAACATCGCGGCGCGCAGAAACGCAAAGGACGGTATTTTGGCCCCTTTGCTTCCGTCGGGGCGGTGAACCAGACGCTTTCTATTCTGCAGCGGGCGTTTTTGTTGCGTCCCTGCCCGGATACGGTCTTTGCCCACCGCACGCGCCCGTGTCTGCAATACCAGATAAAACGCTGCAGCGCGCCGTGTGTGGGGCGGATTTCCCAGGAAGAATATGCGCAGCTGTGCGGCCAGGCGGAAGCCTTCCTGTCGGGAAAAAGCCGCGAGGTGCAGGATGCGCTTACCCGGCAAATGCTGGAATACAGCGCGGCGCAGGCGTATGAGAAGGCGGCGCAATGCCGTGATCGTATCCATGCCCTGACGCAGGTGCAGCAGGAGCAGGGGCTGTCTGCCCAGGGGATCATGGACGCCGATGTGATCGGTATCTGGCGTGATAACGATGCGTGCTGCGTGCAGGTGTTTTTCTATCGGGGCGGCCAGACCTTTGGCAACCGTGCCTTCTACCCGGCTGTCCATGCGGAGCAGGAAACGGCGGATATTCTGGAGGCTTTTATCGGCCAGTTCTATCAGGCGCATCCGGCGCCTGCGGAGCTTCTGCTGAGCGAGCGCCCGCAGAACGCGGAGCTTCTCATGGAGGCGCTGAGCATGAAAGAGGGGCGAAAAATCTCTATTCATACGCCGCAGCGCGGCACGAAGCGTCAGGTGGCGGATCATGCCCGGATGAATGCGCGCCAGGCGTTGGCGCTGCATCTGGCGCAGCGCAGGAGCGAGGAGAAGCATCTGGCGTCGCTGGCGGAGCGGTTCGATCTTCCGGAGCCGCCCCGGCGCATCGAGGTCTATGATAACAGCCATATCATGGGCACGCACGCGGTGGGGGCGATGGTGGTCGCCACGCCGGAGGGGTTCGATAAAAAATCCTACCGGCGCTTTACCATACGCTGCACGGAGCTTTCTCCCGGCGACGATTATGCGATGCTGCGCGAAGTGCTGATGCGCCGTTTCTCGCGCCTGCAGAAGGAAGATGCGGCACGCGCCGGGGGGCAATGGCCGGAGCTGCTGTTGATTGACGGCGGGGCGGGACAACTTTCCGTGGCGATGGAGGTGATGGAGGAGCTGGGGCTGTCCGATATTCCGCTGGCGGCCATCGCCAAGGGGCCGGATCGCAACGCGGGACGGGAGCAGTTCTTTCTGCCCGGAAAAGAGCCGTTTACCTTGCCCTCCCATGACCCGCTATTGCACTATCTCCAGCGGTTGCGGGACGAGGCGCACCGCTTTGCCATCGCGTCGCACCGCATCAAGCGCGCCAACGCGCTGCGCGCTTCGCAGCTGGACGCCATTCCCGGCATCGGCGCAGGAAGAAAGAAAGCGTTGCTGCATCATTTCGGCTCCGCGAAGGCCGTGGAAGGGGCGACGCTGGAAGAGCTGCAAAAAACACCCGGCATCAGCAGCGCCACCGCGCAGCAGATTCACGACTTCTTTCATGGTAGCTAAGGCATTGTTCTCAGTAATTTTTCTCCGACCGCGAAAAATCTTCAATTTTAGATAAATCATACCAGAGATTAACCACCCCTCAATCATCATGACAGGTGTGTGACGGTTATGTGAAGAGTTGTTGACGGTGTGTCGTTGCTGCTTGAGAGGAGGGGAGCAGATGCGTACAATGAATTTATACGGTGAGGGAACGCACCTCCGAAAACAAAATAAAGCGTAGGAAAGAGACAAAACCATGGCTGACGAAAACACCTTCGATCCCGGTACACTGGCAGAAATAGCACAAGCAGCCAATGCGATTAAGGGCAACTCCCCGCAAGGCTCAGCGAAGGATCTCTCGCCTGCTGACGATCCAACGATTATTGTTGACGCCCAAGCTGTACAAACAGGGGGGCGGTGTGATTCTCCAAGAGGCTCGGAAGCAGCAGCCATAGCTGCTAGCGTTTGTAACGGGAGCGCCCATCTCAATAGGCAAGGGGCGCTTGTCCATCGTGATACCGGCTCTCGTGAGGCTTCCATTGCCCGATAAGCCGGTGCGAAGAGAACACGGAAAACCAGTAAAATCAGTCATGCCCGGCGACCTTCCGCCCTTTTTCCTTACGTTTTGTTAAATTGCGCGTTATAGTATCGTGGCTGGGCATAGGCCATATGCTCAGGGCGGGTCTATAGAGTAAGAGACGTTTATGAGTGACTGGGTTCCCAGAGCCTACAGCAAAAATAGCACACCGGTTCAGCTGGATGAAGCCCTGCTGGAAGAGGAGGTGGTGATCTATGTTACGGGAAAGAATGTCTATAACGACCCCACCTATGCGTATATCAAATTGAAATTACGCAGCGTTCAGAAACTTAAAGATGCAATGGATGCCGGAGAGAAGTTCATGCCCAGCGATTTCGGCACCGTACTGGCAGCGGGTAAGGGCGAGCCGTCGGATGAAATCAAGGCCGAAATGGCGCTGACCTATAATCTGGTAGATGTTCCCCGCCCTGCTATCACGCGCTCTAAGCCCAGCATGGCACAGCCTTCCGTCTGGGACGAAGGGTCTTAGGGTTTGTGCCCTGCTCCGCGCTTCTTGTCTGCAGAGATATTAAAGCCCCTCAATAAACGCTTTCACCGCTTCCGGGTCGTTCGGCAGGGAAGCCATTTTTTCTTTGCGCTCGAAAAGATCGGCCAGATGCGCGGGCAGGGCGGGGTGAACGCCCGCGGCCTGCTTCACGGCATCGGGGAATTTGGCCGGGTGCGCGGTGGCAAGCGTGACCATCGGCGTAGGATTGTTTTCCGGTTGCTCCGGCTTACGCTGACCGCTCCCGTAGGCGTTGCGTCGCGTTATGTTTTTGGCGACATGCACGCCCACCGCGGTATGGGGATCGAGCAGATAGCCGGATTCCCTGGAGGTGGAGGCAATAGCGGCAAGCGTTGCCGCATCATCCGCGCATCCGGCGGAAAATCTTGCTTTGAGCGCCGTATGCGCAGCGGGGCTTAAGGTAAAGCGCCGGTTTTGCCTGAGCGATTCCATCAGGCCGTGGATGGAGGCGCTGTCCTGATGGTAAAGATCGAAGAGCAGGCGCTCGAAATTGCTGGAAATCTGGATATCCATGCTGGGGCTTAAGGAGGGCGTTACCTCGCGCATGTCATACATGCCGGTTTCCAGGCAGCGCGCCAGAATATCGTTGCGGTTGGTGGCGATGACCAGATCGGCCACGGGAAGCCCCATTTGGGAGGCCAGGTAACCTGCGTAAATATCCCCGAAATTGCCGGTAGGCACGGTAAAGGCCACGGGGCGGTGGAGCGCCCCCAGCCGCAGCCCGGCATAGAAATAATAGACAATCTGCGCCGCAATGCGCGCCCAGTTGATCGAGTTCACGGCCACGAGCGGATGTTTTTCCTTAAAAGAAGCATCCACGAAGAGCGTCTTGACGATCTGCTGGCAGTCGTCAAAGGTGCCCTCCACGGCGACCGGGTGCACGTTAGCGTCCGTATAGGTGGTCATCTGGCGGCGCTGCACCTCGGAGACGCGCCCCTTGGGAAACAGGATGACGATTTCCATGCCCGGCAGGCCGTGGCATCCTGCAATGGCGGCGGAGCCGGTATCGCCGGACGTGGCACCCAGCACCACTACCTTCTGGCCGCGCTTTTGCAGCAGGTGCGACATCAGCCGCCCCAGAAACTGCAACGCGAAATCCTTAAACGCCAGCGTAGGGCCGTGGAACAGCTCTAAAATCCAGTCATTACTGCCAATCTGCACCAAAGGAGCGATCGCCGCATGGCGGAAAGAGCCGTAGCTTTCCTGCACGAGGGACGAGAGGGTGGCATCCTCCAGCGTTCCTTCGCAAAAAGGCTGCAAAATGCGGTATGCCAGCTCTGCGTAGGGAAGTGCGGACAACGCCTCCAGTTCCTGCGCGTTAAATCGCGGCAAAGTCACCGGCACATACAGGCCGCCATCGGAAGCCAGGCCGGTAAGGACGGCGTCTTCAAAACTGACATGAGGCGCATGGCCGCGTGTGGAGTGGTAATCCATTACGTTTCCCCTAAATATTTCCGCCCGATATAGCGGACATAAGCGTCGATGCCAAGGGGTTTGCCCGTGGCGCGTTCGATCAACTCTGCCGTGCCATACCGCGACCCATGGGCGTGGACATGCTCCTTCAGCCAGTGCTGAAGCGGCGCAAACTCTCCTTTTTCCACCTCTGACTCCAGGTGGGGAAGCGCCGTATGGGCGGCTTCCATCATTTGCGCGGCGATCAGCGCCCCCAGCGTATAGGTGGGGAAATAGCCGAATGCGCCGCCCGGCCAGTGGACATCCTGTAAGCAGCCGTCGCGGTCATTCTCCGGGCGCAGACCCAGCAATTCCTGCATTCCTTCCGCCCAGACCCCGGGCAGCTCCGCTACCCGCACCTCGCCTGAAAGAAGAAGCTTCTCCAGCCGGTAGCGCAAAATAATATGGGCGGGATAGGTGACCTCATCCGCCGTGACGCGAATCAGCCCCGGCTCAACCCGCGTGAGCGCCTGATACAGCGCCCGGCGCTCATAGCGGACTTTGGTGCATTCTTCAAGCAGGGGCAGGAGAAACGCTATAAAAGCGGGGCTTTGCCCCAGCTGCATCTCCACCAGCAACGACTGGCTTTCATGCAGGCTCATGCCCCGGGCTTCTCCCAC